>Ga0209426_1001640_pt1 | contig 12745 bp, 11 predicted proteins | sample Deesub1362B_J571_FD_187697 | JGI IMG/M metagenome (GOLD analysis project Ga0209426, IMG submission 187697) | Deep oceanic, basalt-hosted subsurface ecosystem from Juan de Fuca Ridge flank, Pacific Ocean, CORK Borehole 1362B_J2.571 (SPAdes)... ...
TAAATCAACTGGTTTGAATTTATTCTTAAATTCCACTGGAAGAGATTCCGATTTTCCAATTATTAAATAACCTCCACTCGAAAGAGACCTGTAAAAGTCATTCAACACCTTTCTTTTTTGCTCCTCGTTGAAGTAAATCATAACATTTCTGCAAAAAATGGCGTCAAAAAAAGAAGATATTGGTGGCTGCGTTGTTAGATCATGTTTTTTAAATTTTACTTTCTTTTTAATAAAATCTTTTATTCTATAATGTCCATTAACTCTCTCAAAGTATTTTAGTTTAATCTCTTCATTCAAATTTCTTAGCTGCTCAGGTTTATACAAACCAATCTTTGCCGTATCAAGACATTGATCGTCAATATCTGTGGCATAGACTGATGTCATCCATCCCCTGTCAAAAAATTCGCTAAGGCAAATTGCTATAGAATACGGCTCTTCTCCATATGAGCATCCTGCACTCCAGATTCTCAGCAGTCTACTATTGCTCCTTACCTTTCTATCCTTAATTTGGGGCAGTATTTTGCTCAAAAAAAATTCAAATGGGGTTTTATCTCGCATAAACTCAGTCACATTAATAGTAATAGTACTTATTAAACTATCCAGCTCCTTTTGATTGGTACTCAGCATTTTACAGTATTTGCTATAGCTTTCAACACCAATTATTTTCATTCTGAAGTCAATTCTCCTTTTGATATAACTTTCACGATACTTACTCAGGTCGATCCCTGAAAGCTTAGAGACCTTGGATACAAGGAATCCAAACTCATCACCTATAACCATTTTTCCTCACCCGTGCTAAACCTCACCAAAAAGCTACCATCAACCGTACTGAAAAAAACGCTCCTACCTACCCCACCCCCTGTATCTCGACCCATGATTTCTATCCCTTCTCTTCTAAGATTTTCTTCAACCGAGATGATGTTCCTCTCCCCTATTCTCAGAACATCGAGTGTCATGTGTTTGAATATCTGCGCCCCTCCAGCTAATTTGGCAACGATTCTACTTTTGTTAGCCCCGATTTTTTCCATCTCATCAAGCATTTTCTTAATCGCAACATCAGCATATTTCGCCTTACCATTATCTGATCCTCCAGGGAGCATAACATGGGCAAGTCCACCAATCCTCCTCTTTGCATCAAAAAGGGCTACGCCAACACACGATCCAAGTCCAATTGTTTTAATCAGTGCATTTTCCCCTACATAATACTCTCCTATGCCTACTACAACCTCATCTAAGAACTCATACACATTCTCACTTTTTCTGCCACCCAGAATATACTCATTCGCCGTAATCAGAACATCACAGTAATCGGAACAATTTTTGTAGGTGGTACACCCATCCCTATTCGAGCATGCAATGACCTGAGTTCTTTTGCCCGGAGTATTGGAAATAAGAGCTCTGATATCTTTATACTTTACAAGCACCAGTCGTTTTGACTGCTTACTCATTCCAACCCCCTGAGCATGTTCAGCAGATATTCGAATAGTCCAACATCCGGTATCAACACCATAAAGACATTCAGATCATCATCGTCACCCAATTTCGTTTCGAAAAGTATAATATAGTCACTTTTCTCAGCAAATAGAGACACTACAGCTTCAACCACTGCTGCTGCCATATCCATTGCAAAATTAGGTGGTGAAGGTAACAGGAGTATGTTCAGCAGTTCAGCCGAGGCGTCGCAAAACGAGGAGGAAAGAATATTTCCTACCTCCATCAATGCTGAAACTGCCATATCGTCTATTTTTTCTGAATCACAGAGGGTTTTTATAAGCCTTTTACTTGAATGAAGTGGAAAAATCGTGTATAAATAGCCAGAATGTCTCCCCTCAAGGTCCTGAAGAGATGTCAGCACTCCTGCAACTATTTCTTCCCCGAATTTTTCATGTATCTTGGACACCTCGACTATACTAACTTCTGGAACGCTCATCTCTATGTACTCTCCTATGAGCTGGGAAAGAGAATTTGCTGCATGTGCAGTCCCTATATTTGCCAACTCTTTTAGAGCATCGACCTCTATTTCATCCAAACTCTCTATATCAAGCACATATATCACCCCCTATCAAAGCTGAGACATCCAGTATTGGAATGACCCTTCCATCACCCAATATTGTGACTCCTAAGAATCCTTTAACTCTGGAAAGGAAGCTCGTTAATGGTTTAATTACTATTTCCTGCTGATTGGTTATCTCATCTACAATAAGTCCAAATTTCTCATTCTCTCTTTCGATTATGACACCCACTCGGTTACCATTTATCTCGCGGTCTATATTGAACAGGTTTCTAAGACTAAGAACAGGGATTACACTACCTCTTACGTAAAGGAAGGGGTTTCCATGAATGTATTTCAGATTTTTCTCACCAATATAAAGAGCTTCAATGACATTTGAGAGAGGTATTGCATAGTCCTCCCCCCCAACACGGACAATAAGTGATTTAATTATAGCTACAGTGGGTGGAAGATTTATTCTAATTTTTGTTCCTTCACCCTTTTTTGAATATATACGAACATTACCCCCTAATTTTTCAGCTGTTGTTTTCACAACATCCATCCCAACCCCCCTTCCAGAAATCTCAGTTGCAGAATTTTTTGTTGAAAAACCGGGCATGAAAATCAGCATTTTTATATCTTCATCACTCATCTTTTCTATTTCTGAAGGATCTACCAGACCACGCTCTAATGCCTTCTTTTTAATTAAATCGGGGTCCAGTCCTTTACCATCATCTTCAATTTCAATAACAACATTGCTCTTCTCCCTTTTTGCTGAGAGTCTTATCAAACCAACTTCAGGTTTCCCGGCTTTTATTCGCTCTTCTGGAAATTCAATACCATGGTCTACAGCGTTCCTCACAAGATGAACCAAAGAATCATTTATCTGATCAAGTACAGTTCTGTCAAGTTCTGTGTCCTGACCCTCTACAACAAACTCTATTTTCTTCCCGAGTTTCCTACTCAGGTCTCTGACCATTCTGGGGAATTTATTAAAAATTCTCTCAATTTTAACCATCCTTATTCTCATAACCTCGTCCTGAAGGCTTGTTATTGATTTCTCAAGTATATTGACAGATTCCATTAATTCAGGGATGTCGTACTCCTGAGATATTTGCAAAAGGCGTCCTTTATTAATAACCAGTTCTCCTACAAGGTTCATTATCTTATCTATCTGCTCTGACTTTACACGAATTGTCTCAAGATTTTTCTTTGAGCTATTAATTTTGCCGATATTTGAGTCCATCTCACCTTTTTTCTCTTCTAACCGCTTAGTGCCACTTGGATCATCCAAACTCTCAATTTGATCTTCATACAGGTTATCCTCATCTACTTCCAATATTTTGAAACTCTTTATCTCCGAGATTTTTTCCATTACACTCTTTATTTTATCAGTTTCACCCTCCAAGTAAACCCTGAAAAATCCATCAAAAGACTCTTTTTCAATTTCTTCCCCATCGGGCTCAACTTTTATCACATTCGAGATTTCGCTTAGTGACTCAATTACCAAAGCGACCCTGACATTTTTCATTATGCAATCATCTGAAAGTGTAACCTCCACTATTGTGTTATAACTACCCTCTATTTTTTCACTATCTTGCCTGTCCAGACATTTTTGTGTATCTTCTGACTTCAAGGATATGAAAGCTTCGAATTTAGATAGCAAGTCATTAATCTCTACACTATCAGAATCGTGACCTTCTATACTTTCCACAATTTCCGAAATCTTATCAACACCCAATAGTAGTAGATCTACAAGGTCTTCACTCACCTGAATCCTACCTTCCCTTATCTCCCCCAGTAGCGATTCTAATTTATGGCATAAATCCTCGAGATTCTTGTACCCCATAAAACCAGCCATGCCTTTCAGAGTATGAGCAACCCTGAATATCTCATCAAGAGCATCACTATCTCCACCTTCAAGTCTGATAAAATTCTGATTCAAGAGTTCTATGTATTCCTTTGCTTCCTGGAGAAAATCAGTTTTCAGTTCACCCATATCAATTTCCACCACTTTTCACCTCCAGGACTCTAACAATTTCTTCAGGGATCTCAAATAGTGGTCTTATTGAGTCCACAGCTCCAATTTCAATTGCAGCTTTTGGCATTCCGAAAACAACACACGTGTCTTCACTTGAGGCTATACAGTAACCTCCAGCATTTCGCACAAGTTTAAGCCCATAAGCTCCATCACTACCCATACCGGTAAGTATAATACCTATGGTATTCCCACCATACACATTCGCAATCGATTCTGCAGTTACATCAACTGAAGGAATAACAGCATTCACAGGTCTGCCCGAAAGAACCTTTATCCTTTTAACACCAAGAGATTCTCTGACCTTCATATGATAGCCTCCGGGTGCAATATAAACAACACCCGTTCGAACTCTTTCATTGTTTTCTGCCTCCTTAACTTCAAGCTCGGAGCTGTTGTTCAATCTTTCAGCAAGCTGCTTTGAAAAATCACCGCGTGGTATATGCTGAACAACAAATACTGATGCTGGTAAATCGGATGGCAATCGAGGAATTATCTGTTCAAGTGCAGAGGGGCCACCTGTAGAGGAACCTATCACCAATGCAAATTCACTGTCATTCGAGTTCCATCGACCTCTTACAACTCCAGATCTAAATTTTCTTAAATTAAAAAGCCGAGTTATATTTGGGTTTGAGTGATAAACATTTCTGATTTTAGACAGTATCTCTTCCTCAATCAACTTCAAATCAGAGGCTATTGAACCGTGAGGTTTTGCTATGAAATCTACTGCACCAAGTTTCAGGGCTTCAAAAGTTTCCTTAGCCCCCTCCTTGGTAAGAGCGCTTAACATAATAACTGTTGTTGGTTTTTTCTGCATGATAAGCTTTAACGCCTCAAGTCCATCCATAACAGGCATATTGATATCCATTGTGATTATATCAGGTTCCAGTTTTACTGCCTTCTCTACTGCCTCTTTTCCATTCTTTGCGGTTCCAACAACCTCGATATCCCTCTGCTCTTTCAGAATATTGGTAATAGCAAGTCTCATGAATGCAGAATCATCAACCACCAGCACCCGTATCATAGTGATCACAATCAAATGAGTCCCAGCACCTTTTTCACTTCCTCTATGACCTTGGGTGCTTGAAATGGCTTTATTATGTAACCTTTTGCACCAAGTTTGATCGCTGCCTTAACCATCTGCTCCTGCCCAACAGCAGTACACATTATAACCTTTGCATTTGGTTCGATGGATTTTATCTTTTTTAAAGCTTCTATGCCGTTCATTTCTGGCATTATTATGTCCATTGTCACAAGATCGGGTTTATGTTGTTTAAACAGCTCAACTGCCTCTTTTCCATTCTCTGCTTCTCCTGCAACATCCAGTCCCGCACTAAAGAGGATGTTTCTCAGCAACTTTCTCATAAATGCTGTATCATCCACAATCAAAACCTTCGGCATTTTTTCACCCCACAATATTTTGAGATTTTTGAATATCACTAACAAGAGATACACCTTTGGGTGTAAGTTCAAGCTCCTTTCTTATTCTAACAACCCTTGCGAGACCTTGATTTACCAGATTGTCATAATATTCGTTCAGCTCATCTGAACTTATGCCGATAATAGATTCCACTGATGCAGAATCCAGCCCAGAGTAAATCAGAGTAAGAATCTGTTTCTCTATTTCCGTTAACTCTGCCTGGGGTTTTTGGCTGTCGATCAACCTCTGAATATATTCTCCCAACATCTCAAGAGTGGTCTCCGGGCATAGAATAAAACTCGTGACTACCTCGCTGTTTTCCACGTGAGAGACTACAAGAACCACTCTTTGCTTTCCTCCCACAGTCCTTACATCTCTGTCTACCGATCCTAAATTCTCCAAAGAAATCCTGACCTGCTTTTTTGGAGACAGAAACCAGATGCCACCATCAGTAATACTCAGATATCCTTTCTCCCACTGAACATCTTTTACCACCACTCCTCCGACCGTGGCTGGGGAAAGAAAGAACACGGCAAATCTATCTGATCTCAGATTATAAGCCAAAAATCTATATATTTTGTTTAAAAGTTTTTCAGGAATAGTAAAAATAATTTCACCATCTTTTTTAATTTTAATGCATTTTAAATTATCAATTGTTACAAGCTCCAGATCCTCTATTTCTCTCAGCAATATCTTCATACTGCCGAGATACAGTGATTGTTCCGTTAAAACCAGATCTATTTTCTTCCAGCCCCTTTCGTAAATTTCAGCCTCCGTTTTCAAAAGTTTTTTTTCACTCATAGACTATCCCTTCAATCTCGTTTTCGTTCAGAACCTTGTTGAGGTCAATAAGTATCAGCAAACCATCCTCAAGCTTTCCAACACCTTTGAGAAACTTCGCCTCGCTTCTCGTTGTTATTATACTTGGCAGATGTTCAATGTCCTTAGAGGAGAGGTACTTCACCTCATTAACAGTATCCACCATCATCCCAATTACTGCATTGTCGTATTCCACCACAATTATACGGGTGTTTCCATCAACCTCTTTGGGTTCCATGTTAAATCGCTTTCTGAGGTTTATGATAGTTGTAATCTGGCCTCTGAGGTTTATGACACCTTCTACAAAGTCAGGGGCATTCGGAATCCTCGTTATCTGAGTCGGTTTAATTATCTCCCTGACCTGTGAAATTTCCACACCATACTTTTCATCCTGCAAGTCAAAAACAATAACCTGGACTGTCTGAGCAGTATCCATTATCTGTTTCTGAGACAGATCCATCAAATCCACCTCCTGATCAAAAAAATTTTAAAAAGTAGAGGTATTATCTCCTGCCACCTCCGTTTGCAAGATACGTTGCTTTTTCTATAGTTCTCTCAAGCTCTATAATCTCCTCTTCGGATATCCTGAAGTTCTCAAAAATTGTATTGAGTGTTTCCTCAGCAATCTGGCTAACCTTTTCGATAGATACGCTGACCTGCTGGACGGCTGCCGTCTGCTCCTCTATTGCCGCTGAAGTCTCCTCACTACTGGCAGCATTTTCCTCTGCTGTGGAAGCAACCTCATCAATGTTTCTGGCAATCCGTTCAATCTTCCTCAATCCCTCAGTAGCATTCTCACTTACCTTACTTAGCATCTTATTTATTCTCTGAACCATCTCTGCAATTTCTGCTGCTTTATTAAGTGCTTCTCCGATATCTTTGCTCCCCTCTTTTGATCCTGTTCTTGCATGATTTATGGCCTCTATAACCTTATGAGTTTCCATCTGAACCCTGTTGACGATTTCATTTATTTCTTCGGTGCTTTTTCTGGATTCTTCTGCAAGCTTCCTGACTTCATCAGCAACAACTGCAAATCCTCTTCCATGCTCTCCAGCTCTCGCAGCCTCTATAGCTGCATTAAGGGCAAGAAGGTTGGTCTGATCCGCAATTGACTTAATCTTTTCCGTTACTTTACCAATGTTTTTAACAGCCTCATTGAGGGAGTTAACGATCTCTGCAGACTTCTCGATTTCATCTATCATGGTTGTAAGTCTTTGAAGTGCATTCTCACCAAGAACTTTGGTCTTCTCAGCATCTTCCACAACTTCAGAAGCATAGATGGAAGATTCTGATGCTGACTCATCGAGACTCCTGAATATCTCCTCAGCAGCTTTCAGGTCAGAAGCTGAATTGTTAGCAAGTCTTGAAAGATTTTCAGAACCAGTTGCTATTTGCTGAGATGCCGAGGATATCTGTTGCATTCCAGCGTTCATCTGACTTACAGCCTCATTTGCTTCTTTAATCTGACTCGTAGTTTCCCTCATATCTCTGGCAAGTCCTTCAAGTATCTTGTATAGTCTCTCTGCAAACTCATTGAAGACTTCAAAAGTTTCTCCAAACTCGTCATCTTTCAACTTTTCAAGTCTAACATCAAGATTTCCAGCTTGAAGCTCTTTAATTCCGTTGCTTAAAATCGCCAGACATTTATTAGTGTAAGCAAGCATTTCTTCTATCTGCTTTTCTTTCTCTTTTATTTCCGTGAGATCTACGACATATTCAACACATCCAACGATGTTACCATTTTCGTCTTCCAGAGGTGTTCCTACATACATTACCGGGATCTCTTTTCCTGCAGGTCTCGCTATGGTCTCTCCACCTTTCGCCTCACCAACCCTCATAGCCTGTGCACAAGCACAGTTTTCCGTTCTACAGTCGTCTGTTCTGAAAAGCTCGTAGCACTTTCTGCCTGCCATTTGCTCCCTGCTCACACCAAGTATTTCTGATGCCGCATGGTTTGCGGCAAGCACCGTAAAATCAGTGTCCACTTTAATCACAGGTGTGCTAACGGCGTCTAAAATCTCCTGAATCTCTTTCTCTTTCTGCTTGATCTCCGTTATGTCGGTAATCAAATCAAGTACACCAAGTATGTTACCATCTTTATCAGTAATCGGAACAGCTGAAATGAGGGCTGGAACCTCTTTTTCAACTTTTGCAAGTCTCAGTACTGTTTCATGATTCAGGATAGGTTTACCCGATTCTATCACCATTTCGGCAGCAGTTTTCTTACCATCAGTTTTAATAAGATCGTGGGGTGATAACCCGACTATTTCACTAGAGTGGTTGTAGCCTGCAAGTTTTGCGAGTTCATTGTTGGCATATCTTATCTTGCCTTCTCTATCTACAAACAGAACATACGCAGGATAGGGCATATCTCTGATGATTTTCTCTACGAAATCGAGGACTCTCTGAACCTCCATCTCTCTTTCCTTCAAATCGGTTATATCCTCGAGAGTTTCTACCGCTCCAGTAATTTCGCCATTTTCACCATATATCGGTGCTGCTGTGAATCTGAGGTATCTCTTCTTCCCGTTAATTGTGAACTCACCCTGTGCAAACAATGCACCACTTACGAGGTTTGATTTTTCCACATTAGGATATCTCTCGTGCGCATCATCTGGGTTTGTCATCACTATGTCTGCAAGGACAGGTCTTTCAGAATCGTAGAATGGTGCCCACTGTCTGTTTGTACCAACCATCTCCTCTGCATTTACCCCGGTTAAGTCCTCTACAGCCTTATTCCAGTATCTTATTTTATGATCCTTATCCAGAACAAGTAATGGTACAGGAATCTTATTGACGAGTTCTTCCATTTCCTTCGCCTGATTGTGTATTTTTGTGATGTCTGTGAACACTCCTAAGGAGCCAGCAAGCCCTCCATCAATGAATAGTGGAACGCAGGAAACGAGTGCAAACATCTTCCTCCCATTTATGAGTTCTATCGGGACCTCTTTATTCAATATTGGTTCCGCAGTCTCTACAACGATTTCAGCTATAGTTTTCCCTTTAACAGCAAAAAGCTCTGAGGGTCTTTTACCAATTATGTCACTGACATCATCGAATCCTGCAAGTTTTGCCATTTCAGTGTTAGCATAGGCTATTCTACCCTCCTTATTGGTAAACACAAAATATACCGGGGAGGGGATTTCCTTTGCAATTAGTTCAATCAGTTTATAAGCCTGCTTTGCCGCTTTTTTCTCACGCTCAATCTCAATTTCCTTTTCTTCCAGATTATTTCTTAGAGTCTCTATTTCCTTCTCTAGTTCTTTGATAATCTCGTCTTTCCTTTTAGCATTACGTTTTTTAGGTCCATTTTTAACATCTTCCACCTCCAGCACTTTCACCACCTCGCTAAATAATTAATTTAATTTTAAGTATATAAGAATTTCTTGTAAAAAGATAATTACTAAAGTGTAATTATAAGTTAGAGGTTGCCTCTTAGATCACCAAACAAAAACAAGAAAAGATAGAGAGAGGCCACAAAAACCTAAATTGAGATATAACATAGATTCTCTAAAAGTCAATCCATATATATTTCAAATAGACTGTATAGAATTTTAATGAGTCTGTGACCCTTATCGGTGAGCACATATATATCACCCTCTTTTTCCACAGCCTCAATTTCCATCAAAGACTTTAAATGACGATCGAGGATTCCAGGGTTTAATTTTGCCTTAAACATCAACTGAGAGAACCTTTGCGGGTTTTTTTCAAGGCTTCTCAGAATCGAACTCATACCACTTCGAGATATCACTTTCAGCAATGCTTCAGATTGTTTCTCATATTCTACCGCAAGCATCACATCACCCCATGATGATAACAATAACAATTATATTTAACTGTTACTATTCTACTTTTAATTACAATTCTGTAATTAAATTAAATAAAACTATAACACCGATAACAAAAGCAAAACATTAGAGATAATTCAATAATAATTATTAATTAAAATAAGACAAATCTATACCGCTGAAGTAACTGTAAATATTTATCAATCGAGTTTGTAAGGCTCTTTTTTGTAATCGGTTTTTCCAGGATATGAACGGCTCCAGCCTCAAGCATCTCATCTCCTTTATGCTTTCCAAAGGCAGTAATTCCAATAACCTTCGCGTTTTTGTCAATACTTAAAATCTCCTTTGTAGCCTTAATTCCATCCATCACTGGCATCACTATGTCCATAAGCACAACATCTGGTTCGAACGTCTTGTACTTCTCAACAGCTTCGAAACCATTTGTCGCAACCTCTACGTGATACTCCGACAACATCAGTTTAAGCATTTCCACAACAGCAAAATCGTCTTCGACGATCAGAACTCTTCCCTTACCAAACATCATCTCTCACCCCTGCCACTATATTGTTTCTTTGGGTAATTCCACCACAAAAATTGCTCCACCTTCTGGGTTGTCTTCAACCCAAATCTTCCCAGAATGAAGCTCAACTATTTTCTTAGAAATCGCAAGACCGAGTCCGGTCCCTGTTATGTCTGTTAAACCTCCCCTCTCGAATCTATCAAAAATTACCTCTTTATTCTCATCGTCCACGCCAGGACCGTAGTCTATTACCCTTACTCTGATATATTCCTCTGTTTCGATACAATCTATCCTAATTTTTTTGTCCCCACCAGCATACTTAATGGCATTTGATATCAGGTTTGCAAAAACATCCTCAATTAGGTCATTCGCCATAATCTTCACATTCTCTTCTATGTTATTCTCAATTTTAATTGAAGGTTCCTCTGATTTCAGTTTAAAATTGGTGATTAATTCATCAATTAACAGCCTGAGATCTATTTCTTTTTTCTCAAGTTCTTTTATATTTTCTACCTTAGAGAGTTTTTTCGCATTATCCATTATCTCTATCGCTCTTTTTAATTGTTTTCTAATTTTTTCGAACATGGTTTTATTATTATCATTGGTACTTTCAGAATCCATTAGATCGATGTAACCATAAGCAACGCTGATAGGGTTTTTTAAGTCATGTCGTACTATATCAAGAAAAAGTGTAAGCATCTTGTTTTTCTCTTCAAGTCTTGCCGCATACATTCCTATCTCTTTCTGAGCTTTCTTTCGCCTTTCTATAAAATAAGAAAGAGGCAAAGAGAGTGAAGCTGCAACTCCAAGGATAATTGCATCAAAAAGTACAAAGTCCACAAGGATACTATTTCGTATTGAGTCTATCTTTTCCTTGGATATGACACTGACCAATTTCCAGCTTAAATCGTTGGTGTTATTCTGAAAGATCAAATAACCATTATCCGGGAATTCAAGATTTTTCAGGTATCTATTTGCAGAGTGGAGTGGATAGATCGTCGTAAATGTAACCAGACCATCTTCTATATAAAACTGACCTGTTTCTTTGGTTTCTATGACATTCCACCCCTCAGAGAGATAATACATGATCTTATCTTCATCAACTGTGCCCCAATCCTGATTTTTATTTTTTATAATGTGTATTCCCCCATTAGAATCTAAAAAGATAAACTGTCTATCGTCGCTACCAAATCTTTTTGCAAGGCTGGAAATCAGTTCGTCAACAGAATATTCAAGAGCTATAGCATTTCTGTTATCCGAATCTGCTACAGAGGTTGCAAACCATATGACATGATGTCCATCGTTTTCTTCAGCTGGAATAAAAAGCATGTTCGTTCCCCCCTGTTTTAAAGCTTCGTCAATGAGGGATTTAATCATCGGTTCGATGAGATACTTCCTGTCCTGCAAATCTTCCTTTGAATGCCAGCCTCCATCATTTATGTTCAAAATCTGCTCTCCAGTTTCATTAAATAGAACAATTCTCTCATACTCTTCGTTCAGTTTGACTAACATATAAATTCTAAAAATCAAATCATTTCTCAGCACATCACTACCCACATCATTACTCTTAATTTCTTTAAATACATTATTTTCAGAAAGAACAAATAAATCGATAGATGATGAAGATAGACTACTGGAAATATAGTCTTTTGCATTTTCTATTCTTTCTCTTTCTGATGTTTCTAAGATATTCTTTTTTTCATTCCATTTTAGATAATATAATCCAGCTGATAATTCAAAAACTAAAATTGAAATTAATGTAAAAATTAGAAAAAACCATTTTACAACTGCTAATTTATCAAGACCCTCTTTTTCAACCATATGTTACCCCTTTCAGGAGCTTTTAGCATATAGTTTGAGTGTTCCCAGTACTTCCTCAAGCTCTCTTTTTAATTCTTTTAGATCCAAATTTTCATTTCTTAAATCTCTCAATAAATCTAGTTTTTCTTCCTTTTTTACGGATATTTCCTTTTGCAACGACGATAGCAAATCATCCTTGTCATCAAAGTCTACTTCAACCGCTTCCATTTCTAAGCCAAAATCTTCATCAACAGATTCGTCATCCAGTTCTTCGTTCGAATCTTCAATGTTTGCAATATCAATACCAAAATCCAAATCATCTGTATCAACAACAACATCTGAATTCAAATTTTCTGCAGATTCGATTTCG
>Ga0209426_1001641_pt1 | contig 12742 bp, 12 predicted proteins | sample Deesub1362B_J571_FD_187697 | JGI IMG/M metagenome (GOLD analysis project Ga0209426, IMG submission 187697) | Deep oceanic, basalt-hosted subsurface ecosystem from Juan de Fuca Ridge flank, Pacific Ocean, CORK Borehole 1362B_J2.571 (SPAdes)... ...
TCTGGCCGAAGCTAACCGTGATTCCATAAGAGCTGATGGCCTCTCGGATGGTGACCCTTGTGCCAGAGAGGATAGGGAAAAAAGCAGAAGCTAGAGGGACTATCAGGCCAATGAGAAGGCCGAAGAGAAGGGCCCGTAAAGAGATAACAAATCTTCCCATATCTATATTGGCCAAACCAGCTAGGTATGAAGTCAGAGCATAGCCAGAAATAGCGCTCAAAGGAGTAGCTAAAAGCACGGCAAGCAAGCCGTAAAACGATACAGAGATGAAATAAATTCGCATCACCTGGCGTGAGGTCGCGCCTATCGCCTTCATCGCTCCTATTTGTGGTATTTGTTCGGCAAGGATAGCTGAGATAGTATTAATTACGAGAAAACCACTTAAGAAGAAGGACACAGCTCCCAGCGCCCCTATTATCGAGAAAATCATCCTCACTACCTCCTGAACGGGATGTCTATCCGGGTCTTGAATGGAAATTGCAAGCACCTCAATGCCCATTTTCCGGAATTTTCGTCGTATCTCCTTCTCGGTTTCCTCGGCTTTTTTGAAATCCTCAAGTTCGACCAAAACCGTATTAAAGCCCTCCCTCCCTGTCAAGCGCTTAGCACCTTCCAAAGAGACGTAAGCTGTAGATTGGCCGATATAAGAGGCGGATGGATGGCCGGGGGAATGAGCGAAGCCAGAAATGACGAAAGTTTTGTCTCTACCAGGGATTTCAATTACGACTTCTTTGCCTATGGCTACGGGTAAGATTTCTTTCACCGATTGCTCCACCAGCAGCGAATCCTTTCTCGGGTATTCCCCCTCCGTTTTGTGCGTGACATTTAGCTTCATATCGTTGAAATCGGCAACCCCTATCACATTTAATAGCTCCCATTTGTCCTCTACCTTCCAACGAGTGCTGAAGAGCATACGCCCTTCCAAAGTACGTACATTAGGTAATCTTTTCTCTAAGGCATTCAGGGTGTCTTGAGGAATGCCCTCGACGCTAATAATCATATGAGCTGGACGGGAATTGCGATAACTCTCATTTAAAACATCAATTAAGAGGTCTGAGACGCTCATGATAGAGCTAAGGCCGAAAACCCCCGCAGCTATGCTTAGCACAACTAAGAGGCTCCGAACCTTTCGTGTCGAGATGTCACGCCACGATTTCCTCGTCATCGCACTCATGAGCCTTCCTCCTTGGTCTCATCCCCTCGAAAGATTATTCTCCCATCGAGTAACCCAATCACTCTGGGTATCCTCGCTGCAAGGTCTCTGTTATGAGTGACCATCAGAATCGTCTTTCCATTGGCTACTAACCTCTCGAAGAGGGAGAATATCTCGTCGCCAGTTTTCGAGTCCAAATTTCCAGTTGGCTCATCGGCTAAAAGTATAGGTGGGTCGTTAGCCAAGGCACGGGCTATAGCTACCCTCTGCTGCTCCCCTCCGCTCAATGAGCCAGGGAGCTTGTTGGCGTGCTTTGCCAAGCCTACGAGCTCAAGGCAATGAATCGCACGCTCTTTTCTCTCCCTCCCTCTTCCTATGTTGCAGAAGTCCATTGGGAGCATCACGTTTTCGAGAGCTGAGAGGGTTGGGAGGAGTTGGAAGAATTGGAAGATTATCCCTATGTTACGCCCTCTCCATCTTGCCATCTCGTTCTCGCTCATGGTATCTACGCGCTTCCCTTGGACGAAGACCTTTCCGGAGGTGGGTCTATCAATGCCTGTTATCATGTTGAGCAGGGTTGACTTTCCGCTTCCTGAGGGGCCGACTATTCCCACGAATTCTCCTTGCATTACCTTAAGAGAGATTCCCTTAAGGACGGTGAAATCTCCAGCTGGTGTGGAGAAGGTCTTGACGACGTTTTGCATATCAATGATGGGGGTGTTTTTCCTACGCATGATCTATCCTACCTCTCAACTTTTTCCTAAACGAATAGAATCCTTTCTCAGGTTTTCGATTGATAATCGAGCAGAGCCTTTAAGCAGAAAGCTGTGGAGATAGTCTTGCTCTGGCAAGCAAGGGTAAGATGGCCAGTTCTTCATCCGAATGAAAGGCGATGCTTGTCATTTACCGTTTTCGTCCTGAGAGAATGATACCATGAAATGACTTCGCCGAATGCAGTAGAGGGTTTATTATGGTCTTTTCACACCCGCAGGAATGCCCGTTCACGCGAGAAGGTATAAACGGCCAATAAAACGGCTACGGCGGCGTAGACCAGGGATGATAAGGCGGTGAGGAGCAACGTAGGGCCATCAGCCGCCCCCATAAGGATGTCACGAAAGGACAGTATCGGCCCCACTATGGGAGCTATCCTCGCCGCCCTCGGCAAGGAGAGGTCGGGTATCATCCCTAAGGTGAGGGTAGGAATCATCACAGCAAACTGTAAGGGGACGATGTAATTCTGTGCCTCCTTGAAGCTGCGGGCGAAGATACAGATGGCCATCTCAACCGCGCTCATGAAGAGGATCAGAGGCAAAGCCTCCAGAAGGATCAAAACCGCACTCGAAATGGGGAGTTGAACGGCAACCGTCTCACCGGTAACCCAATCGCTCGGCACGGGGAAGAGGCGAAGGGCGACGAACATGCTTATCATCGAGAGGGCGACGGCCACGAGCGATGTGGTGACCACGGCGGCTAACTTGCCGGAGACAAGCTGCAATCGGGAGAGCGGAACAGTTAGGAGCGGCTCTAAAGTCTTTCTTTCCTTCTCGCCAGCGGTTACGTCAATGGCGGTGTACATCCCCCCAACGACAGCCCAGATGGCGATGGCTAAGGGTATCATCATCGCCATAAATGTTCCCCCCATCTCCCTCTCCGAGGCCACATTCTGAAGCTCGACCTCGAAGGGGGTGAGGATGCGAGGGTCTATCCCACTTTCAGCTAAGCGTTGGGCCACGATTTGCTTGCTGTAGCTTTCCAGAAGCGAGCCTATCCTGCTGGCCGCTACCCCCGACGCCATCTTGCTCTCGTCGCTCAGGATGCGAACTCGAGTGGGCCTTTGGGCTTCCAAGTCACCTTCGAAACCGGACCCCACCTCCAAAGCCACCGCAATCTCTCCCTCCCTTAAGGCGGCCTGAACGTCCTGAGGCACCGGCACGATTTCCACCTGCCCGGATTCGCGGAGAAAGGAAACCAGCTTTGGGGCGTGTTCGGCGCCTATGATGACAAGTCGGACCATCTCCTCCCTTCGTCTCTCCAACTGCCTGGCCACGAGCCTCTGGGGCAGGATGGAAAAGATGGGCATCACCACCATCGGGGCGATAATCATGGCGTAGAGGGTACGCCTGTCTCGCAGGGTATCAAGGATTTCCTTGAACCAGATGGTGATTACAGCGAACATCTTCACACCTCCCTCATCAAAGCCTCTTCCCCGACGAGCTTCACGAATGCCTCCTCCAAATCCTCCTCGCCGGTCTTTCGGCGCAGCTCATCGGGGGTGCCCTGAACCAGTATCTTACCCTTGTGGATGATGACAATCCTGTCGCAGAGCCGCTCGGCCTCGCTCATGACGTGGGTGCAAAGAAGCACGCATCTCCCTTCCTCCCGGAAGCGCTCGATCATCCCCCTCACACTCCTTGCGCTCATCACGTCCAACCCTGCCGTTGGTTCGTCCAAGAGGAGGTTTGGCGGGTCGTGAATTAGGGCCCTTGCCAGGGCCAGTTTCTGGAGCATCCCCTTGGAGAACTCCCCCGCCCTCCTGTCGGCATATTCCACCATCTCCATAAGCTCGATGAGTGCCTTGATTCGCCTCTCCAAGTCCTTTCCTCGGAGCCCATGCAACCTCCCGAAATAGCGGAGCTGCTCACGGGGGGTGAGGCGATGGTAGGCCCCCACCATCTCGGGCAGCACCCCCAAGAGGGAGCGGACTGTCCTTCCTTCCCTCCTCACGTCATGGCCGTCAACCATAGCCGTCCCCGCCGTGGGGGAGAGCACGGTGGAGATCACCCTCAAAGTTGTGGTCTTCCCGGCCCCATTAGGCCCTAAGAGGCCTGTGACCATCCCATCCGGGCACGAGAAGCTGATGCCATCAACGGCCCGCACCGGGCCGTAGTGTTTAATGAGCCTCCTTACCTCGATCATCAGAACCTCCCTGGTCATGATGGTTATAACCTTTTCAGCAAAGGAGAACGAATAGAATCCTATTTTGGGCTTTCGATTTGATAACGCAGCAAAGCTTTTAGATTACATATTCCGCACATCTCGAATTTGTCGAGGTGCCCCAATGGTCGAGCGACTATATAACGTTGAATTTTTAAGACCCGTGCAAATCGCCCCCAGGTGCTTGTTAACCAGGCGTTCCAGTGCCTGGTTTCTGAGGGATTGTGAATCGCCATCGTCTTATTGCGTTTGCCAGCTAGGCGACAGAAGAGAGAGCGCCTCACCTGGATTTGCGAGGTTCACCAATATGCGAATATGACGAAGCCCTTGCACAGGCACGCCGTTAACCGACCCTAAGGCAAGCGGCCGAAGGGGGCGTAGTCCGCCCGCTCCCTCCAATTCCCTTCAGCTACTTCTCCTTCAGTTTGGCGTGCACAACGACGCTGAGTTCAACGTTGTTATCTTCTCCACCTCCGTACCAGATAATCAATGCCACGCAACAAGTAATTGATGCCAGTAACCGCGCATATCCCCAGCACTGCCCAAAAGAGGGCATCGCCCCAAATGTATCCCTTAAACACAGGATTACCAAGTCTCGAATTGAGAATCCCTACGATGGCACCGAGGAAAGCACCTCCGATGATGGCGGTATTCCGCCAGATATGATATTCTTTCATTGTTTACCTCCTAAAGTAAAATGGGAAGGCTAGCATAAGGTGTAACTCTACCTTCGCCTGGCGATCCAAATTTTCCTGATGGTGCCTCTGTTCCTACTTTTCTCGCTTTTCAATCTTTAAGATTATTGCGCTAATCCATAAACCTATAACCTAGTCTCATGGTTCGCTCATTTTCAAGGTGGTTTTGAAGAATCCATGCAAAGCCTTGTGTAGGTGGTCAATGGGGAGTCCAACAATTCCAAAATACGCTACCTGATACTTAGCTATGACCGCTTCCGCATCCTGGCGCAGCTCCTCCACTTCCGTGAAACGCTTTCTGCCTCGCCCTCGTTTATTCAAGGCTGTCAGAGCGGCTTGAGCTTTGGCCAGACGGGAGCACAGGGCCTGAGAGAGTGAGCGCACGACCAACCGCCCTTCCGCTTTCGAAACCTATCAAATTTGAGCGAATCATGAGCTAGATTCAGTAGATCCCAATAAGAGCAAGTAGAGCCAACAAGCAGCTGAACAATTCTTGAGAAAGGACATAGACTCACTCCATGAAGAACCCATCAAGACTTCAAGAGGAGTACTATGTCCCGACCCAATTGTACCATAGTTCCGTCTGAACTCACAGCAAGCGGCGTCGTACCGCCGCCTGAATTGGGCTCAGGCTCAGCCTCACCAGCTTCCACTGTTCGAATCGCAAACCCAAATTGCTGTCTGATCTGGAAACTACTTTTTAGATTGAGCATTATGGATGGAGCCAAGGGGGTTCTGTTGGATACTTTGCCTCGCTAATAAGAGTAAAGGGATAGCCAAGAGAACGACAAACGAGGAGACGAGCCAAGTAGCCGGGATAGAATAATGCTTGCCTATCAATCCCATCACAACCAGCCCCAAGAGCACACCGAGGTGTCCCATCATGGAATCGAAAGAAATGAGGGTAGCTCTCTTTTCAGAGGGGATAAAGGCGTTGATGTAAGCCATTTTAGACGGTCGAAAGCCCCCGCGCCCCACCTCGTGGAGCAGAAACCCGACTAGAACTGGATAAAACGAACGAACAACAGACGCACACGCTAGAGAAACTCCCATAACTAGTATATATCCTATAAGCAGGACTGTCTTGTCCACGAACTTGTTGCTGTACCGTTTGGTAAGGTAACTCCCCAGAATCATGGAAAGGGAAATCAGAACCCAAACCCAACCAAGAATCCAAACTTTTCCACCCAGGTCCTTCAGATAAGGGCTCCAGTACATATTGGGAGCCACAATGAAGAATCCAACGACCGTGGTGACCATAATAATGGAAAAGACAGATCGATGTTTGATGCCATAATCAAAACTCACACGAGCTATTTCTGCGATTTTCCATAGCCCTTCTCGCACGCCAAGTTGCTTTCTCGTAAAATAGTCCTCCCCCATTATGATGCTGCCGACAAGGAAAGTGATAAGCATACCAAAGGTTGACAGTAGCCAAGGCACGGCTAGGTTAACCTCGCCGACATAGGCTCCAATCAGGGCCCCAAATACCCCAGCTGCTTGGCTAACCATAGACCCCATTGCAAAGAACTTGTCGAATTCACCTTTATGTCCCTCATGTTTAAGTGAATCCACCAGCCACGCTTCCAAAGCACCTGATTGAAATGTGATGCCAATAGCCTGGACTATCTCAGCAAGTAGGAAGAAGACAAATGTGCGCGAGAGGAAATAGAGAAGAGTTGAAGCAGCGATGATCAGACAGCCTAACAGAAAAGAATTCTTACGCCCCCAGAAGTCTGCATAGGCGCCAGTAGGGATTTCAAAGATGAAGACACTGACCACCATAGCCGCATTAACTAAATTGACCTCCAGCAAATTAAGGCCATTCTTTAGAAGAAAGAGAACAAAAGTGACAAAGAAGAATGAGAGGCTCAGATTGAAGAGTGCTACAACGATAAGGTAGGATCTATAAGATTTTAACATAGCATTCTTTCCTTTTCCTTGTTGTATGTGGGAGGAGTGGCATGATCAACATGTACGGGGCTTAATCTGAAAATTCAAACCCAATTTCGGTAGATCTCTGCTTTCCGCTAAATTTGACTGAAGCAGAAGACATGTCCCATAATTTACAGCGATACTCACACCAACACTGTAGGAGGGACCATGTCAACCGCTTCGGAGAGAATTATACACGCTCTCGAAAATGATTACTTCAGAAATGGAATTCCTCGCCTGAAAAGATATGAATATTACCTCTCGTAATTCCTGTTATAAATAATAACATATTTCACCCCTCCATGTCAATAACTTTTGCGGCAAATTTATTTACCAGTTTAGGAAATAACATGTGTCATTTGCGACAATTTAAGCCCCTCCCCCTAAAAAAGGAGCAGAGGTGCACGGGAGCGGAGGTGCAGAGGTGCACCCCTGCTCCCTTGCTCCTTCGCTCCCTCGCTCCTTAACCCCCTTGCTCCTCAATCCCAAACCCACGCCTTATAGCCCAAGCTATAGCCTCCCACCTCGTGTTCACCCCTATCTTGTCATATATCTTCCTAAGATGATAACGAACCGCCCTCTCGCTTATGAAAAGCTCCCTCCCTATCTCTAAATTGCTCCTCCCCTTCGCCAAAAGCTCCAATATCCCCTCCTCTATCTCGGAAAGAGAGGGCAACTCCCCCACTGCCTTCCTCGCCACCACCTTCGCAACCCTCGGGCTCAACCATATCTCCCCACGAGAAGCCGCACGTATCGCATCAGCAATAGCCCCCCTCTCCTCCTCCTTCAGGACATACCCCATAACACCAGCCTTAAGAAGCCCAAATACCAACGCCTCCTCCCCATAAGCCGTCAAAATCACTATCCTCACACCCGGAGAGTCGGCCAGAATCCTCCTTATCAATTCCTTCGCCCTCATCCCAGGCATAAATATGTCGAGAAGAACGACGTCAGGCTTCAAAGAACGAGCAAGGAGCAAGGTCTCTTCCGCGCTTCCTGCCTCACCCGCAACCTCTATGTCCGGCTCCTTTTCAAGCTCCCTCCTGATGCCGGAACGAACGACGGGATGGTCATCAGCTATTAGAACACGCAGTTCCCCTCCCGCCATCGCCGACCTCCTTTATCACTCATCACTCTTCACTCATCACTTTCGTAACTTCCCTCGAATTCGGTAGAAGGCGTTGAGGAGCTTCCATCCACGAGAGGACTGGATTTCCCTAAGCCGCTTGCTCTGCTCCTCCAAAGCCGCTTGTCTTCGAAGGAAAGCTTCAAGGGGGGATGGGTCTTCCCTTAAGGCGATGCTTCTTGATAAGGCCCGTATTAACTCCGTGGGGACGGATTCTAACTCGGTGAGAAGGTACAAGGAATTCCAAAATCTGTATCTCTTAAGGTCAACGTGAGGAGAAATCCCCTCTCGCTCTAAGCGATGGGTGATTTCGTAATTTGGGAAGAAGGAGAGTATTGGAAGCACACCTCCGAGGTTCAAAGGGCGGGGCATCTCCAAAAGGGCTTCTAAAGTAAGACGGCAATCCTCTTCCTCCTCGAAGGGATTGTTCGTGATAACATCGAGGCTGAAGGGGATTCCAAGCCCCTTCAATGTGCGAGCAGCTTCTATAACCCTCTCAGGCGAGTGACGGCGGTCGAATACTTCGAGGATGCGAGGGCTCCCCGATTGCAAGCCCATCGTGACGTAATCGAGCCCGCTCTCCTTAAGCGCTCTTAAGGCATCAGGGAAGACACAATTTGGGTGCACATAGCACCAAAAAGGAACGCCTATCTCCGTACGATAACGAGGGGCGAAATCCAGAATCCATCTCCGATCCAATGTGAAGATGTCGTCTTGAAAGTTGAGGTAGCGGATGCCGAGCTTCTCTTTGGCGAACTTCAACTCCTCAATGACGTTATCAACGCTCCGACGGCGCACACGGCGCTCGTGAGGGTAGAGGTTGTGCAAGAACTCGTTAACGCAGTAGGTACAAGAGAAAGGACAGCCCCTAGATGTGATGACTTCGTAGGTGCCCTCATCTGGATTGGATATAAAGGAGGCCCTCTCGATGAGGCGTCCTTCTGCGATTGCGAATTGGATGCTCGGGTCGTGAAGAGGAAAGGGGATTTCGTCCAAATCCCCTATAAGAGGCCGAGGGGGGTTTCGATGGATTTCGCCGTTCTTTTTAATCCATAGGTTGGGGATGTCAGAGCAAGCTCCTAACCCTTTGGGAAGGAGGTTTAACAAATCTACTATCGCTCCCTCCCCCTCCCCCACACATACGATGTCGGCGTGTTGGAGGCATCTCTCAGGTTCGAGCGTGGGCTCTATCCCCCCCCAGATGACAGGTTGGTGAAAATCGCGCTTTATCTCCTCCGTCACCCTCCTTGCGGCGTGGAAGTATTTAGATGTGAGAGAGATTCCGATTATATCCGGCCTCAAGCGAAACAGAAGCTCGCCAAGCAGCTCGAAATCCCCTCGTCCGAAAGGCCTCTGGTAGCCCACCACGAGCTCCCCCCTTTTCGAGATGCCAACGTTGAGTTCGTCCTCCGGGAGTTCGGTTATCTCTTCTTTGAGGATGGCTTCGTATTTTCCGAGGAAAATCAAGAAGGGTTCGTGACCGGCTTGGCGGGCGACAGCCGCAAGATACCTGACTCCAAAGCAGGTCCTATCGTAGAGCGAAATCAAGGCTATACGAGCCAAGGCGAATCCTTTCTGAAGCCTACCGTTGGTGCAAGGTACAACGGATTAGTAAAAGGGAGCGCCAACTACTACTTGTTTTGATGTTAAAATCGTGTTATAATTTAAGAAAGGAGGAAGAGGATGTTACCACAAATAGGTCTAGGAGAACTTCTAATCATCCTGCTTATCATCGTCATCATCTTCGGTGTGGGGAAACTGCCTGAGATAGGAGGGGCAATAGGGAAGAGCATCAGGGAGTTCCGCCGCTCGGTTGCAGGGTTAGAAGAGGAGGAGAAGGAGGAAGAGAAGAGCTAAGCGCCCCTTTCCCAAATCTCCTCCATCCTCCGATATTTTGCAGGGAACTCGCCCTCATAGCGCAGGAACCCGGGGATGGGATAGCGTATCCCTCCTTTATGGGTGCCCTCTAACCCTTCCGCTATCTCCTCGAGCCTCGCCGCAGGGATTGCGAAGGCCATCTCGTCGTCGTGCGTCTGGCCGAACACCCTTTCCCCGTAGCAAGGAAGTATTACCTGTGGCTCCTTTGACCTAATGGTGACGACGACGATGTCGGAGCAATCTATCCTACCCGAGAATCCGCTCCTCAATCTCCCTCCTCTCTTCCAGAGGGATGCAATGACCAGCCGCATGACCTGAGCGGGGTTGCCGTAGATGAGGACGAGATGTGGCTCGAAAGCAGCTCTGTGCAACGGAGAAACGAGGATGGATTTGTATTCCCCAAATTCGAACTTCTCAATTTGAGCCTCGCTTATCGCCCCAGCTTCGATTGTTTCTGTGTATGTGCCTGCGCACAACTCCCCCCTTGTGTAGTAGGGGATTGCTTCCTCGAAGCCGAAGACCACCTTCGCAGGCGGGCAGGAGATGTCCTCTTTACGCATTGCCAACGTCCATCCGTAGCGCCGAGCGATGGCAAAGCCCTGGCAGACTGCCACCCTCACCCTTAGGTCTCGCAGTGGGAACTTCGCCCTCTTCGGCATTGCCTCCCCCTCCCTCGCCATCCTTATCGCAAGTGGGAAGGTCTGAGGGCGAATGTAACTCTTAAGGGCGGCGTCAAATTCCTTCAGGTCCATCATCTTTCAAAACCTTTTAGCGAGGTAGCGAGCAAACATCTACAACGTTTCCTTCGCCATCCCTCAGGGTCGCCACCTCATCTTCCTCTCCCCAAACAGCTTCATCGAGTCCCCAATAGAGATTGGCCGCCGAATTCCTTCCACGGCGGGTATGAACCCTCACCCCCCCTCCCATTTCCAAGAAGATAGCCGGGAAGGTGTAAACGTTGCCTTGACGGTCGCTGAGAGTCCATCCCTCCAGCAGCACAGGTTGTCCGAGGTTAAGGATGACGACCATCTCGTCGTCGTAATCGCCTGGTGAGAAGACCTCGCCGATTATCACTTTGAGTTCACCGGCGGAGGGGGTGAAAGTGACAGTTGGAGGAGGGGTCTCGGTAGCCGTAGGAGTTGGCAAACCGCTTATGGGGATGACGAGTTCCTGGCCCACGAACAGTACATCGGGGTCTGTGATGTTGTTCGCTCGCATGATGTCCTCTATTGGGACGTCGAACCGCAAGGAGATTGCGAGTAAGCTATCACCCTCCTGGACGACGTATATCGTGGGCGCAGCTCTCTCGAGCTCTTGGGCAGGTGAAGCGGGGGGCTCCCTCATCCATACCCTGCCCGCTATCAGTACGACGGAGACGCTGATAATTAAGGAGACGATGGCGTTCAGAACGATGACGAATGCAGCTTGCTTCCTCGTCATAGTTCCTGTGGCCCTTTCATAGTTCTAAAAGGCAACGACGAAGGCAAGGGCGAGTTCTTGAGAATGCGAAAGGCTTATCGAAAAAGAGGAAAATCCTAGCTCCTCCGCCCTCTCCTTTGCTCTACCGTGGAGGTGAACCAAAGGCTTCCCTTTCTCATCAGGAAGGACCTCCATCTCGAGCCAAGCGATGCCTCTCATCCCAGTGCCCAATGCCTTTGAGATGGCTTCCTTTGCGGCGAAGCGAACCGCAAGTTCATGCGCCTTCCCTCCGTAGAGTGCAAGCTCTGCGGGGGTGTAGATGCGCCTCAAGAAACGCTCTCCCCAACGCTCTATAGCATTTCTTATGCGCTCTATCTCGACGACGTCCACCCCTACGGAGAGAGTGGACGGTAAATTAGCAGGGCTTTTATGGCGCAAGAGAGCGCTATCTCCATCAACCAATTTATTAATACCCTCTTCCAACCCCTCGATAGATGAATCCAAGGCTCTTCATCCTCTGGGGATTGTAGATGTTACGTCCGTCGAAGAGAATTGGCTGGCGCATCGAACCTTTTATCCGCTCCATGTCCAATTGTCTGAACTCGTTCCATTCGGTGACGATAATGAGGGCGTCGGAATCCTCTGCGACTTCATAGGGGCTATTGCAGAAGGTGATATTTTGGATGATTCGCTTGGCTTTCTCCATAGCGGCTGGGTCGTAGGCTTTAACGTGCGCCCCCTCGCTTTGTAGGAGGTGGATTATCTCGATGGAAGGAGCCTCTCTCATATCGTCTGTGTTCGGTTTAAAGGCCAGCCCAAGTATGCCGATTGTCTTCCCTCTGAGGGTTCCCATGATTTCCCTAAGCTTCTGGATGGCTCTTAAGCGCTGGTCTCGGTTTATCTCCATCACGGCCCTGAGTAATTGAGGGTGGCAACCGTGGATGGTGGCCATGTGTTCGAGGGCTTTGACGTCTTTAGGGAGGCAGGAGCCACCCCATCCCAAACCAGCTTCGAGGTAAGTTAAGCCTATCCTTTTGTCTAAGCCCATCCCACGGGCAACCTCTTTAATATCGGCCCCCAGTGCCTCGCAGATGTTCGCCATCTCGTTGATGAAGGATATCCTGGTGGCGAGGTAGGCGTTGGATGCGTATTTTATCATCTCGGCAGTTCGCAAATCCGTGATGATGATGGGTACTTGTAGGGGGTAATACAACTCTGCCACCTTCTCCGCAGCCTCTCGGTTGGTCGAACCCAAAACGATTCTGTCCGGGTTCATGAAGTCGTAAACGGCAGAGCCTTCCCTTAAGAACTCGGGATTTGAGACGACGGCGAATTCCACAGGCTTTGGCTGATGCTCCTTGATTATCTCTGAGACGAAGTCGCCCGTACCTATAGGGACTGTGCTTTTATTGACAACTAGCAAGGTTTGTGTCATGGCCCTTGCTATCCTCTGGGCCGCTTCCTCAACCTGAGATAAATCGGCTTCCCCTCCGCTACCTGAGGGGGTGCCTACTGCGATGAAGGCGAACTCCGCTCCCTCTAAGGCCTCCTCGTAGGAGGTGGTGAAGTGCAAACGACCAGCCGCATAATTTCGTCGCACAA
>Ga0209426_1001642_pt1 | contig 12741 bp, 11 predicted proteins | sample Deesub1362B_J571_FD_187697 | JGI IMG/M metagenome (GOLD analysis project Ga0209426, IMG submission 187697) | Deep oceanic, basalt-hosted subsurface ecosystem from Juan de Fuca Ridge flank, Pacific Ocean, CORK Borehole 1362B_J2.571 (SPAdes)... ...
ATATATTTAAAATTAAATCTAAACATTTATTATAATTTTTTAATTATGTTAATAATGTAAAAAATTAATAAATAATATAAAGTAATCTATAACATTAAACCCTTAATATATATATATATATATATAACATAAATATTTCTAATATCTATGTTTTAATTACCTATATTATTTATTAAATTATTTATTTACAAAACATAAATCACCTCACCCTCCCTCTCGAAAAATTTTACGTAAAATTTATATAGTGTTTTTACTTCTATTATTTAAAATACTATAACTAAAGCTTACTCTAAATAATTTAAGCCTAATTATATTTTAAGTGTACAACATTTTCTATTATAAACTTGTCAAAAAAAATCCTTAATTAACAATCTAACGTTTATATTATCGAAATATAAATAGTAATTTAATAAAAATTAACTATTTACTTGATTTATATATTTAAACACTTTTACTTACAATAGATATATATATATATACATAGCTTTCTATAAAAATCTACGCATTTTTAGTAGGGTGAGTTGCTATTAAAGCCAAAGAAGTTATTAAAAGATAAGGGAAATCAAACTCAAGATTAAGGAATAAGAAACCTAAGTAAATTAATAAACCTATAAGGATATATAAGGCATATGTAGTAACAACACCTGTACTTAAATCATCTAATTTAGAACTTAAGTGTACAAGTAGTTTTTCAAGCCCAGTAGGACCTAATAACTCTACAGATCCTTTATCAAGACTTTTAGATGTTTGACCTCCTAATTTTAAAACACCCTCTGTAACATATTTATTATAAAATAATTCCACGTAAAATCTTTGATTAAAGAAACTAAATATATTATAACCTAATCTAGAGAATTTAAAGTTAATAAGTAACTTAGGTAAGAATTCTGATAATAAAACAGAAAGTATACTTAGTGATACAGTAAATACAAAAGGTAATAATTTAAAGAACGTAGGAACAGCAAATTCAGTGTCTAACATTATTTCATGACTAGGATGAATAAATAAACTATTATCCACAAAGAAACCAGTTCCTAATCCTATAAAAATATCTTTAGTTAAGTATCCAAAGAAAATTGAAAAAATAGCTAATATAATTAAAGGTATAGTTAGAAATAGATCACCTTCATGTGCATGCTTATAACTAACTAAAGGACCATTAGGGTTAGTTAAGAATGTTAAATATAATACTTTAGCTGAATAAAGAGTAGTGAACATAGCACCTATTGTAGCTATAAAATAAACTACAGTACCTGACAAGTAATATTGTCCATACGCAGATTCAAGGATAAAATCTTTAGAATAGAATCCTGTCATGAATGGAACCGCTACTAAACTTAATGAAGCTATTAACATAACTGAATATGTTAAAGGTAAGAATTCTCTTAAACCTCCATATTTTCTAAAATCTTGGTTATCTGCTACTGCGTGTATTACTGAACCAGCACCTAAGAATAATAATGCTTTATAGAACGCATGATTTACTAGATGGAATAAAGCTAAGTTATAACTAGATAAACCAACAGCTATTACCATCATACCCAATTGACTCATAGTTGAATAAGCAATAACTTTTTTTATATCTTGTTGGAATAAACCTATTAATGAACTAAATACTGTAGTTATAGCACCTAATCATAAACAAAGTACTAATACTGTTGAACTATATTCTATTAAAGGTGAAGATCTCATCAATAAATATACTCCAGCAGTAACCATAGTAGCAGCGTGAATTAACGCAGATACAGGTGTAGGCAAATATGTTGATATTTATTATTTATAAAATAAATATTCGCAAATACTTACGTATTTGTTCGGACTATATCTTTAGATAACAATTATTTATTTTCTTTTTTAAATTGTTTATTTTTTCTAATCCAGATGGAGTTAGATGTTGTTTATTTTTTACTAAAACATAAACTTTAAGTCAATTATTATAACTTATTAATTTTTTAGTTTTCAATTTATGTAATTTTAAGTAATTTAATATATTATTGAGTTTTGTTAGATTTACTACCATATTATAACCATCATATGATTTAATATAATGTACTTTACCATTTAATAGTAAAGCAATTTTATTTAGTAATTCTGACTCTCCTTTTTGAGATAATATATATCTAACTGTCACTTGTATACTATTAAATTTACTACTTTTAATAGTACTAACAGTAAAACAACCTTCAGAATCAGTAAAACCAGCCAATCAACTATTATTTAAATTAATATCAGTAATATTTTTTTTATATACAATATTTTCATTATATACTTTATTATAAGCTTGTATTCAATTAGCAAATTGAATATTTTTATGCTCTGTTAAAATATTACCATTAAAAATATTTATCAATCTAAGTATAGATTCTTTTTTTCTAACTCTAAAATGATGAGTTTTATTGATTTTATCTTGTAACGTTACGCTACCAAAACCTAATTCTTTTTTTATATAGAACAAAACTTGTGCATCATTACTGGATTGTGTAATTTTAAACTCTAAATATTTATCTTTATAAACTGAAAAATTACCATCTCCTTCAGTAAAACCTATAAACCAATATTTAAACTCATCTTTTAAATAAATATTATTGTTATCTATCTCACATGTAGTCTCTGAAGATCCTTTATGTTGTATGGACAAATCTCCTTCGTTTAATCCCATAAAGTTTCTTGCGGATTGTCCCTTACCTAAGATTTTTCCTAACAAAATATAAATTTGAGTGGACCTAGATAATATAGGATGTTCCCGCATATAGTGAAATTTTAGGAGAGCCCTTCTCAAACCCTCCATAGCTTGTGGTAATCATATGTGAAGTCCTACTTGTGAACTTTTAGCTGTAGCACCTATTAATAAACAAATACCTATTATTGTTATAATATTTTCATTGTAATAAGGAGCTAATGCAAACACTGTACTATAATCTAGATTACCAAAAGATCATATTATAGCAAACATACCAACAGTTAATAAGGTATCACCTACTCTATTAGTTAATAATGCAGATAAAGAACTTTGATTTGCTGCTATTCTAGTAAATCAGAAATTTACTAACAGGTATGAACAAACTCCAACACCTTCTCATCCAACGAACATTATTAAATAATTATTACCTGTTACAAGTAGAATCATCATGAAAGTGAATAAACTTAAATAACTAAAAAATCTTTGATTGTGCTTTTCTGTCAAATTTACCATACAATTGGTTTATTGTGTATTTAATTAATAACAAAGGTTATTTATTTAAAATTCTCTACCTCTATTCATTCCGGATTTTATATCTCTAATTGAAATTATACCTTCAACTGTAAGATGAGAACGATTAATCATTAAATCATGGATTTTACATCAGTCGATATAATCGTATAGTTTTACACCGATTATAGGACTTTGGTTAAAAAAAGGAACTATTATATTAGTAATATCAGCAAAATCAACTATTGATAAACTAATAGCAGACTTACCACTATATTTATATATCTTTCCTGAACCAAAATATTCAACTATTTTCTCCATTAATCTAATATCTCTACTATGTTGTGATATTCTAAATCTTAATTGTACCCGATAACCTAATTTACTTTTAGTTGATGGCATACGAACATCAAAATTCCCTTCAGCGCTAACAAAACCTGATATTCAATGAGAATCCAAATTTATATCGTTGTAGTTAATTACAGGTCTCTCAACAGGAGTATAACCTGAAAATTCTGATTTTAACATATCAGATAAACCTAAATTCATTGATGCTTTAATATTTATTAATTCATTTAAACCTTCTACAGTAAGATGAGCTTTATTATTAACAAGTTTTATTGCTTGTTTGAATAACAATAAATCTGCAGCTTTCTGAGTTAATAGTGGATATTTTTCGAAATGAATAATAAGTTTATTTAAATCTTCAATTGAGCTTATTGAATAATTAACTATTTCTCGGCTTTGAGATAAATGAATAGAACCTATACCACCTAAATATTGTTGTAATTGATATAGTAAATTAAGATCTTTTGTGTGTAGACCTAATTGAAATTTTAATTCAACACGTCAACCTAATTTTCGAGTTTCATTTTTAGATACTATTATACTGAATGAACCCTCACCATCTATCAAACCAGATCAGACTCCAGAATGAATAGACCCGAGGGTAGAATTATAGGTAGAAAATTTTCTTAAACCGTATTGCTCAGATGGGATTTTGACACAGGGATTTCAACTTTGTATGTTGAAACCAAGGGTTTTACCTCTATTTCTTTCGAAAACCCGCAGAGTACACCTTAAATCCATTAAATCTCTTTTAATAGATCAACTGCCGTCTACTCTTTGCTCTTTTACACCAATACTTTCACATATTGCTGACTTAGATCCGCGATTGTCCATTTGGTTTTCACCAATCTTAAGGCTTGTTACCGTACCTGAGTAATTACTTCAGCCACATATAGTTTTTCAACTACAGCTTGGTACCTTAAGCTTTAGGAGTTCCCCGGAGTTTGACAGTTTATCCCCACAATTACACTTTCCCTTAGTGTAATTTCGAGGATCATGACTCATATAGCTTATAGAGTATATATGTACTAAACTAGATACTATTAATACAGGTAATAACATTGAAACTGTTAATGAATCAAATCTAAAATTTCATAGTACATAAAGTGATTCTACATCAATTCATCTTGCAACATTTATTGTTACAGGTATATTATTAAAACCTACTTCAAAAAAAGCTAATATAGCTAATAATGTTGTTGTTATTACTGAAGTACATGTTATTAAATGAGCTCCAGTTACTCCAACTTTTCTTCCGAAGAAACCTGAAACTATTGAACCTAATAAAGGTAAAACTATCAATGTCAAATACATTATTTATATTGTATTGATATACTTCCTCTTAATCTATAATATGCTACTAATATACCTAAACCTATTGCAGATTCAGCTCCTGCTATTGTTATAATATAAATAGCAAAAGTTTGTCCTAGAATATCATCAAAACTAAGTGAACTTATTAATATTAAAAATGTTATTGATAATAACATAATTTCTATTGATATTAGCATTAATATTATATTTTTTCTATTTAAAACGAAACCTAATATTCCTATAAGGAATAAAAATATTGAAAAATTCATTGTTTAAATTATTATAATTTGATTTATCTATGCTATAATAATATATAATTAATATTATATATACATAGAAATAATTTATTTCTATATTGTCTGAGACGCGTATAAGATTTGAACTTATATTAACGTGTCCGTAGCACGCCATTCTACCATTGAATTAACACGTCTTCTTGAAACATCAAAGTTTATATTAACCTTTTAATTTCAAGTTTTAAAGTTTATAAACATGAAAAATTTAATAAGAATATATTTAAATTACGTAATAATACTATGTTTATTATTTTAATTATTTACTACTATAATCCCTTATAAAAAAGTTAAAATAAATATATAATATATCTTTTAATCTTCTAATTTATAATAATAGTAATGATTAAATATTAACCTTCCATTTGTTCTCTTAATCATAGTAAGAAATCTTTAATAGATACCGCTTGAATACAGATAGGCATAGAACTATGTAATATACCACAAATTTCTGAACATTGACCAAAGAATGTACCTGGACGGTTTACATATACAGAAGCTTGGTTTAATCTACCTGGGTATGCATCAGCTTTAATACCTAAAGAAGGACAAGCATAAGAATGTATAACATCAGCAGATGAAATAACAAATCTAGTATGAGTTAATTCAGGAATAATAACTCTATTATCAACTTCTAACATTCTGAACTGACCCTCCTCTAAATCACTATCTGGTACTATATATGAATCAAACTCGATGAACTCATTATCCTCATTAGTGAAATCAGGGTATTGGTAACTTCAGTATCATTGATGTCCCTCTGCATAAACAACTAATGATGGATCCATAACTTCATCCATTAAGTATAATAATTTGAAAGATGGAAATGCTATTAATATTAATATAAATGCAGGTGTAATTGTTCAAATTAGCTCTATTAATGTACCATGGTTCATGTATTTATGAGCTATAGGAGATTTTGTAGCAACAAAATTTCTAATAATAGAAATCATCATTCACGTAACAGTAAATAATATAATAGCTAAATAAAACATAATATTATTATGTAATTCCTCAATTCCTTCCATTTGAGGTGAGGCACTATCTTGAAAAAATAAACCTCAAGGTGTTGGAGCATCCAACTGTAATTGTGCTTTTAATATATCTAAAAACATTAATACCTTTATAAAATTTATTCATTTATTCTTAATTCAGTCAAAGGTTAAGAGCTCAAGTTAAATACCTTGTGTTATTTTCCTATAACGTAAGCTAATAAATTGAAAATTATGAAGTGTAAGATAAAAAAAAATTTTTTTTTTAACTGTAAATTAATGAATAACCACTTCAAGATTTATAATCAAAACTATAAGTTTGTCTACTTTCAATCTTTAAAGCATTTTTTCCTAACTCAAAGGCAAAACCTAAAGTTAATACAAGGAAAAATACTAACATAATCACTAAACCGTATATACCATTTGTATAAGCACTTACCACATAAGGATAAACTAATAAAATTTCTAAATCAAACAATAAGAATAACAAAGCAAATATAAAGAAAGATATACTGAATTGTGTTCTATTTTGACCTAAGAATGAGTGAAAACCACATTCAAAAGCACTATCCTTTTCTTGATAAGGATTATGTGGAGAAAGTATTAAATTAACTGCTAGTAATATTATAGCTAAAACCGGTATTAAAAATAAAAAAAAAGTTGTAGTTGTCATTATAAATTTTGTTTACATAATAATTTTAATTCACATTGTTTATTAATTACGATAAAAGTTTATATATTAGCCATAAATGCCTTAATTTGGAAATATTTATTTTTAATTAATTTGAAAAAACTGTTTAAAATTATTAACTAAAAAAAATATATATAAAGATAGTACGATACCATCTCATACCTTATCTATTCTAAGAAATATTAATTATATTTAAACCGCCCATCCCGCCCCTTAAATATTTTATATATAATAGTTTTGATTTTTATATTTAATTAAATATTTTTTTTTATTTATATAAGTTGGCCTAAGGTTTTGATATATTTTAAAAAATTATATTAAAACTAAGCAACGTATAGTAATAAGAAAGCCATCATTAATGCAAATAAACCAGTTGCTTCAGCAAAAGCAAAACCTAATATAGCATATGAGAATAGTTGAGATCTTAATGAAGGGTTTCTAGCAACACCTAATATTAAGGCACCAAAAACAACACCAATCCCTACTCCAGCTCCTATTAAACCTGTTGTAGCCATACCTGTTCCAATTATTCTAGCTGCTTGTATCATAATATAGTAAATATTTATAGCGTTCAGCCATCTAAGTAAGGTAACCTCAACTAATAAAGATATAAATTTTAATAAGTAACTTATAATGTTAGCTTATTATTAGAAATGTGTTTAATTAATATAATTTGTTTTTTATGATTGTAAAGGAAGACTTGCAAAAGCATGAGGTTTAGGTGGACTAGTTAAACATCATTCTAATGAACTATTATTTCTAGTGAATAATACTTGGAATGTATCACTGAATAATTGTGGAGTTAATCAAGGGTATCTTGAAACTGCTTTACCTTCTGTTAATTGTTTGTAAATAATTGTTAAGAAGTATCATGTAGCAACAACACTAACGATTGAACCAACACTACTTACTAAGTTTCATCCGTAGAAGGCATCAGGATAATCACTTATTCTTCTCGGCATACCTTGTAGACCCAAGAAGTGTTGAGGGAAGAATGTCAGATTAACACCTATGAACATAATTCAGAAGTGAACTTTGGCTGCAAAATGATCATAAGATAAACCTAATATTTTAGGTATTCAGAAGTATCAACCACTAAACATTGCGAATACAGCTCCCATAGATAATACATAGTGGAAATGCATATTTAAAAAGTAGAATAAAATCTCTTTTATAAATAGTGGACTATATCATTATCTTATTTTTTCTACAAAAGGCACTTTGTATCATGATGGATTTCTATATTGAATTCAATCCAATACAAATTCAGAATACTTTTTAAATTCTAAACTATCTTTAGCTTCATTTTTGAATTCTCTTATTTCTATGAACTTATTAATTTTAGATACTCTGTAGAACTTAAAATCTGAATATAATCTATTTTTCATGAAATAATCATATAAGAAAACCATACCTTTAACATTCTGGTACTTATACGTTATAGAGTTATGAGATTCTCGAAATGAGACAGCAGGTTTGTAGTTAGGGATTACGTTATCGAAATTTAATTTACTACTAAATTCGTTACGTTCAAACTCTAAATTACATTCTATTCTATTTCCAGAATAATTAAACACAATACTACCATCTGTATCAACTAATCCTGCGAAATAGGGATCGTATGGTTCAAAATTATAATTTGCTTCTTTATAATCTATACCTAAATAATTACAAGATTTTTTTAACCCTGGTACTTTTAGTCTAATTAAACCATTAATATTGTTAATTAAATAAAACATTTCTTCTTTTTTGCTAATAATTCATATTGAGTGTGGTTTATTTTTATCAGATCTAACCCTACCTATATGTAGTGTATTTTGAATGTAACTCAGAATTCTAATATCTCTATCATGTAATTTTATTCTAATAGCTTTTAAAACTAATTGAGAATTAACACTTCTAACGTCAAAGTTCCCGTCACCATCTATAACACCCGCTAATCACTTGAAAAATTCTTGAAGATCTCTACCTTTTGGGTAAGATATTTGGCGTGTAGTCTCTGAGAATCCTTTACAGTTTTCTGCTGATTGTATATCCGTGTTTGCTGCAAAGCAGTCAACCCCAGGTTGATTATCATTTTTACTATATATAGAAAGAAATTGTATAATTCTATGGCCATCTAATTTAGAAAGATAATAGTATATTATATATAGTAGATAACAACCTAAAAATATAGTTTCCAGCATATAGCCAAATTCGAAATAATTAAAAAAATTATTAAGGCCCAATTGAGCAACAACATAGTAAGTATCATGGAAAGCTACATCAAGTGATGCGTTAGCTAGAACAACACCACTTAAACCACCAATAGTAAATAACACAACAAATCCTAATGCAAATAACATAGGAGCTGTTAAATGTAATGAACCACCGTAACAAGTAGCTAATCAACTGAATATTTTAATTCCTGTAGGAACAGCAATAATTAAAGTAGCAGCTGTGAAGTAAGCTCTAGTATCTACATCTAAACCTACTGTATACATGTGATGCAAAACCGTTAATAAATATTTTTCATATTTACCCATACAAAACTGTATGCTTCTTTCACAAGAAGTGTCGGACTATATCTTCATCTTTATGACGCTCCTGTTTTATTTGTCACACTATTATTTAAATTAATTTGTTTTTGCAGAATTCTTACTTTAGCTAATCCTTCTTCAGTTAAATGTAATTTATCTGATACTTTATTATGAACAGTTAACCATTTTTCAAAAGAAATAGCTTTCTTAGTTTGTAAAGGAAAGAGTTTAAAATATGATATTACATTATCCAATGGTTTAAACCCAGTAGCTGTATAACGGTAAACATTATAAGTACCGGATCTTAATGTTACTTTACCAAATCCAAATAATTTACATATTTTATTTAATATAAGACTATCTTTCTTATCCAATAAATAACGCATTTTAATAAAATGACCCAAAGTATATCTACTGTTTGCTGTAATAGATATATTAAAACATCCTTCAGCATCTGTAAATCCAGATAATCAAGCATCCTGTAATGAAATAGAAACAGGAGTATTATTTAACTTAATAGTATAGTAATCAAAACGGTTATTTAAAGCATTAATTCATAGAGCTAATTGTTCAATTCTATTATTAACAGCTAAATTACCATTAAATAAAAAAGCTAAAAGTAAAATATGTGAAGGGTCATCAACTATTCATCTATAAAAATCATTATTTTTTCCACTTTTTCCTTGAGGAAAATGTCTAACAACACCAATATTTAATTTATGTTGTATATTATAAAGTATAACACTTTCTTTTTGAGTAAGAACAAAACGTACTCTTTTACCTTTTTCGAAGGTTTGGATAGCTCCATCCCCTTCTGCAAAACCTATAAATCAAGTTAATCAATTATCTGATAAATGATCACTATTTTTAAATAATGTATTAAAATAAGAACGGAATGCGGAAAACTTAAAAGATGTTTCGCGTGTAGTCTCTGAGACACTATGTTTGCTATCCTTTAAGGAATTCAGGGACATATTGTCTGCTGATTGAGTATAGCTAATTAAACTTTTACCATTCAAGGTGTTAATTAGCACTAAACTGTCCCAGCATATAGCGAAATTAATTAAATTCCTTATATCACTATAAGGTGAAGCCAATACACAACTTCAAACTATGAAACCTAAAACACCAATAGATAACATAGCGTAAACCATACCTAAGTACTAAACATAAACTTATAAAAAAAAAGTTACTTATAACTTTTTATAAGTATTATGAAAATGGACCATCTCTTAATCAACATATTAATAATAACATTTTAAAGCTATTTATCCGTTAAACTATTTCATTTTATATTATAATATTTTCAAGCTTTACCTAAATCTGAGTTAATAGAAGCTGAATGAGCATGAAGATTTCTAAGTTTATAAAAATCATTTACCAAGGTAATTCTCTTTATTTTTTCAGATCTACATGGATTAACTTTAAAATAATCATTTACCAAAGATAAAACTTCTTTTTTTTTATAACAAGTTCATTTAAAAGCTTCTTGTTTAACCATAGGATATATTGTACCTCCATACAATTCAACTAAAGCTTCTAATATATATCTATTTTTTTGAACAGCTGTTATAAATAATTGACCTGACACTTCATTATAATATATACTACCATCAGTGTCAAAAAATCCAGCTAATCACCCACTATGATAAGTTAAAGGCTTAGGATCTTTTAATTCTATACCATAAATTTCACAAATTCTACCCAATTGTAATATTCTTATAGGGTTTCTAATTAATCCGTTAATATTATTAATTAAATCTAATAGACCCTTTTTATGATGTAGTCTATATCTTAAGTGATTATTACCACTTACTAATTTAACAGATCCACCGAATTGTTGTTTTATTAAGTATAAAATTTTTTTGTCTCTAAGTTGTGTTACTATTTCTAGACTACAGTATCCTTTTTTAGAGACTAAAAAACAACCATCTCCATCAATAATTCCAGCTAACCACTCAAGAAATTTTTCATTTTTATTTTCTTGGTTATTATTAGACTGGTCAGAATAATTACTATCTTCATATTCTTCATTAATTTCATGATTGTCAGGTTTTTCTATTTTTGTAAAACCATTTTCTTTTAATGAAGACGCTGTTGTGTAAAATGATACATAATTTGACGCTTTAGTTATTAATTTTTTAGGAGAAAACAAGAAAATAAAGAAATATTTAATTAAAATTAAAAAACTAGAGTTTTTAATTAAATATTTTAAAGGATAAAGCAAAGTTGATCACAAACGTATGGCCTCTGAAATTCCTACTAACATGCTTAACCGGATAAATTCTTTTATACCCGGTTTGAAGTATTCACTTCGTGTTTTGGTTATCTGCGGGTTATCATAAATTTCTAAGATTTTTACTAATGATACTATAAATTTTCATATCATGGGAGTACCTAGAAATATTTCTAAATATAGACTGACTTTCCTGCATATAGTTTGTTGCGTTAATAAAATTGTTTTTATTAAAGAGCTACTAATGTAACCGAATACGTTTTTTCCTGAAGCTGCAGATATAACTGTACTAATAATACCGAATCCTGGTATAATTAAAATATAAACTTCTGGATGACCGAAGAATCCACTTCTTCAAATTTAACTTCACTAAGTCTCTTGTTAAATCCAGGTACTGGTAATTCCAGGCTTGTGCATACAAATTTGTATGGAAGAAGCCGACTGTACATTAAGCAGCATTTCAGCCACCCACCAGTGAGCCAGTCTGTAGCGATTACTTATATAACCGACGGTCTTCAAACGAGAAATTTGTTGACCGTTTTCACTAGCATTGCTAATATTTATACTACTTTTCCTTATATTTATTAATACTAATAAATACGTAATAATACATATATATATATATATATATATTATACATAAGAGTTGCAAGTAGTAATAGCTAAATATTAACTAAATCTAAGGTATATTCATATAATATTCACTCTTTTAGATCTTATAGTTTTTTTTTACATCTGTCTTTAGAGCTTCATAGCTTATACGCTAAACCTTGACTTGTTTTCCCTAATATATTAATTAGAATTTATTTATCAATCTAGCTTTTTCTATCATTTCCAATCTTTTTGTAGGATCAATATGATGTTTTTTTAATAAATCATCATATATTTCTTTTCATAAAGCATAAGATAAACTTTTTTTAGTATATAATTTATAACTATCAAAATAGAAAAAGATATTTTTACAATTTTTTACTCCTCCTATTCTGAATTCATAAGTATTATCTACACTATGCCTTGAAACAATACCACCTTTAAATAATATACATAGATGTTCTAGTATTTTAAGATTAATATCTCATTTTTGTGAAATATTAAAATTGTAACTAAATCCTTTATGTTTATCTATAGAGCAGGTAAAACAACCCTCTCCATCTGTAAA
>Ga0209426_1001643_pt1 | contig 12727 bp, 14 predicted proteins | sample Deesub1362B_J571_FD_187697 | JGI IMG/M metagenome (GOLD analysis project Ga0209426, IMG submission 187697) | Deep oceanic, basalt-hosted subsurface ecosystem from Juan de Fuca Ridge flank, Pacific Ocean, CORK Borehole 1362B_J2.571 (SPAdes)... ...
GCCCTCCACGGAGACGGCGTAGCCGCCGGAGTAACCTGTGTCCCTGCACAGCCCCGAGGCATAGCCGCGCTTGAGGTGAGAAAGGTACTGGGAAAGAGGGTTAACGCCGACCTTATCTCTGTGCCTCTTCCACAGCCTCGCGAGCCTAAGCAGAGCCTCCGTGTACTTCTCAGCGCTAAGCGCGAGTCCGTGCTCCGATGCGCGCCTAGAAGGGCTTGCAGGGTTAAATCCGAGATAGGATATACCCTCCCGCAGGGCAAAGGAGAAAATCTCCTCCACCGCGCCGACGTTTTCTTTGTTGAGGACACAGAGCACAGACGTGCTGATACCGGCGTCTTTTAATAGCCTCAAGCCCCGAAGCACTTCTGAAAAGCTTCCCTTGCCAGAAGAGAAAACCCTCGCACGGTCGTGCAGGTGCTCCGGACCGTCGATGCTTACCGTGACCCCGCACCCGTGCTTTCTGAAAAATTCCACCCAGGTTTTGTTTATAAGAGTACCATTTGTCACGAAGCCGTTGGTTATCTTTACCCCATACTTGCGCTCAATCTCCCGCTCTATTCTGAAGAGATGCTCGTAGTACTCCACGCCGGCGAGCAAAGGCTCTCCCTCATGGAAGACCACGTGCAGAATTCGCTGACGCTGCCTTGAGAGATGGCTCTCAAGCACCCTCCTGAAAACTTCAGGCTCCATCGTCACGACGTCTTCATCGTCGTAGTAGCAGTACCTGCAGCGGAGATTGCACCCCTTCACGGTCTGAATCAGCATAGCTATGAGGGAGAGCTTTTAAGTCTTCATTCTCACAGCTGTGAGCAAAGACAAAATTTTTATTTAACCATCCTGCCTTTCAGGTATTACTATGAAGAGGGGGATACTCCTTCTGCTCCTCCTCTACGTGGTTGGGGTTTCTGCGATAGTAGCAGGGGAGCTGACCAATCTCAACGGCATAAAGCGCACTCTCGGCGAGCCCGAGGTGGGCTTCCTGGAGTACTTCTCCGCCAACGCCGTGAGAATCCTCACCTCTCCATGGGAGGTGGTGCGCGAGCTCCGGGAGGAGAACCGCAGGCTTTCCCAGCTCTGGCTTGAGAGGCAGCGCGAGAGGAGCCGGAAAATCCTGGAAAGCCTGGCCTATCGGGGCGACATCAAAAAAGGAAATGGCGAAACACCTTTGCAGAGAGATGAATTCCACAACAGGAATTGGGTGGAGAAGAAAATCAACACGGCAGAAGAGCGGGGCACTCTCAGCCACCACCCCGCGCTCAACCTCACGCTGCTGCGCAGTTACTCTGAACTTCTTGAAGCGCTCGAGGAGGAGCTCCGCAGGTGGAATTTCAGGGGCGAGCTCTACATAGAGCAGTTCAACGGCAGCTCTCTGACGGGGCTGTCTGGGGAGGAGCTCCTAGCGAAGATTGAGGAGCGGGAGGAGAGAATAAACGAGCTGGCGAGGCAGACTGGCATGAGGAAAATCGACTACGGCGGCGTGGAGATAAACAGGTTCGAAGGCGATAGGTATTTTGTGTTTCTAAAAGAGGATTTTGGAGATGTAACTGTGGCGTGGAGACCCAAAGAATACTGGAAAAGGTCGAATAATGTGTATAACCTTGTAGATAACCCAATAGAAGCCTACTCTCTGTATAACAGAGTACATGAAAGATATAGGGAGTTGATAGGCGTTGAAAAAAGACAAACACTCATAACAATATATCTCTGGTATAGTGAGGATCATTGGTGTGCAGCATATAAAAGAAGCGGTCGATATCTAAGATGCAAAGACACCTTTACTGAGAAAAATGTGTTGGGTTCTGGTGGTTTTGTAGATTCTTACGCAGGTAAAATTTTTGTTCACACAGTTGGAACAGAATGGAATTTCGTCCACGAACTTACGCATGCTTTGGACATTGTTTATGAGAAGAATCCCATAGCCTTCCTTGGGGAAGGTTTTGCATCTTATATGAGCCGCTTTGTAGTTCCACCATCCTTACTTCCAACAGAAGATATGAAATTCCAGTCTATAAAGCGTGCAGAGCTTTATTTCAATTATACAATAAAAGATTTTGTCGAAAACCTAGGCAAGATAGGTTGGTCTGGGAATGGTCCCTACGATTATGCTACCCTCTTTGAGAAATATCTCATTGATGAGTATGGTAAAGAGAAATTTGGGGAGATCTACACCATAACAAATCGGCAAGATTTGGAAGTTGGTTATAATTATGTGAATCAGAAATTCCAGAAAGTTTACGGCAAAAGCTTAGAGGAACTGGACAGGGAGATGAGAGCGTGGTTAGAGGAAGGAGGTGGTTGAAATCCTCCCGCCATTCTATCACCTCCGCACACTCTCTGCCACCCTATAACATAATTAACAAAAAGCTTTTAAGCTCACCATACCTTACCTAAAACCACGCCCAAAATTAGCATTGCCACTGCAAGAGCAATAGAGAACAGTCTGTCTTGTAACACCTTAGTTTCCGGGATATGGTCAAGGGTTTCCTGCAGGATTTTGTTGGCCTGCTTGAAGCAGCTGATCGCTTCTTCAAAGTTTTCATGTCCTTTGAGAGACCTCCCCTTCTCAAGATATTCAATAGCCATTTTTAGCGCATTTTCGGCTTCTTCAATGCTGATACTTGACCTTACGAGCAGAAGCCAGCCGTATTTCAGGACTTTTAACCTCCCCTCTAGCTCCAGTATTTTCTTCTCGACCATGTACTGTTGTGGCTCCACAGCAGCCCGCCTCAAGTGCTCCTTGACGTTGGTAAGATGCTCCCGCTTATCTTCTCTGCTGCTCTCTTCTTTGAAGAACATAGCGATGTGATCAAGCGCATCTCTCAGGTCTGTTGTCGCTCCAAAGTGGTGTTTACGCATGCTCACCTCGAACTCGATGGCAGATTCTCTCGCGAATGGGTAGATTTTCCTTAGTATATCAGCCAGCTCTTGCAACAGGTCGCCATCTAGGTCCTCCCTGCCCATCTGAAGCACCTTGTGAGAAAGGGCTAAATTACCTATTTCCCGTGCGCTTCTCAAGTCTTCTTTTTATCTTCGCTATTACCGCTTCAGCCCTCCGTCTGTCCCTCTCTATCTCCTCCTCTAAAAGCAATGTTGAGAAGCCGGTCTCTAGCGAGGAGTGTCCCGACCTGACCTTTTCGGTGCAAACACCTCTTACCTTAAGCCTCCTGTCTATCTCCCCCCAGTCAGCACGCTCCAACTCACGGTGGTTTCTGTACCCCAGCACCTTTAGCGCGTGCTCATAAGGCTTAACCTTTACCATCATCTTCACAACCCTCAGCTCGCTCTAAGCCTTTTCACAATGTATTCAAATAATTACCATTGGCTTCCTTTATAAAAGGCGGATAATAACGCTTTCGAAGATGTGCGCTGTAGAGGCACAACCGCCTCCATAGAATTTTCAGCATCCCTGTATGGTAGCTCTATATCTATAACATCAGAAAATGTTTTGTGGTGTAAAACAACATTTTCACCCTAGCAGAAAAACGAGATGCTTCGGCACATCGACCTGCCCTGAATTTTAAATCCATTTTTTAAAATTTCTGTCGAGGAGCTCCATGCTTTCTCCAAGAATTCTCCTGCAAGCTTCTTCTTTCTGCTCCATGCTCCACTTTCGATTCGTCTGCGCGTAGAGCCCACGACAAATCTCGAAGAAGGTGAAGAACGACGGCAAAATGGTCAGAAGTGTGGTGAACAGCCTCATAAAGAGAGGCTATCTGCTCCCTCACAAGGGCGGTAAAACCATCTCTCAGAATCCGTCAAAGAAGAGAGAAATACTCGAAAAGATTGAAAAAATGCTGAGTTGATGGCAAAAAACTCTGATGCCCTCAGTACCTCCTCATAAAGATAAAGTGTAGGAGCTTAAAAAGCTCCCACTCTCACCACCAGTCAATATAACAAACGCCGTAGCAGCTGAAGCACTCACTATGGCAGTCACTGTAGCAGACGCAATCACAGACGCTGTAGCAGTCACAGTCGTCGTAGCAATCGCAGTTTGAGTAGCAGTCAGAGTAACAATCTCCATAGCAGCGCAGATCAGTGTAGCAATTGGTGTAACACGTATAACAATCTGAGTAGCAGTCAGCATAGGCATTGGAATGACACCCGGGAGTGGGACACTCCGGCGTGGGTTGGTTAATTGGAATGCTGTGATTTGCATAGCAGTCGCATACCTGATAGCAGTTCTCATGACAATTAACACAGACTGTGTCAGTATAGCAGATGTGGCAGGTAAAGTCACTAGGACAGATGATATCGGTGGCACAAATGGTGTCGCTACCGCATGTGGTATCACTACCGCACGTATCACAAGTATCACAGTCGCTTCCGCAGGTATCAGAATGGCAGCTGTCGCCGTAGCAGTCGCCATAGCAGTTTCCGTAGCAGTTGGTGTGGCACGCCTCCACCTGCACAGTGTCCCCCGCTAAGCCGTAGGTGTGGTACTTCAGGTGCTGCAGCCCGCCCTCCGGGTAGTCGGGGTCTCCCACCTCGTAAGGCGTGCTGGCGTACTTGAGGTCGGTGAAAACCGGGTCGATCGTTATCTCGTACCTGTTCCCGCTCTGCTTCGTGGAGAGCACGACGAGGTCGAAGGCAACCTGGTCGTCGGCGCACTTCGAGTTGATCTCGCTCTCTATCTCCTGCTCCGCGAGCCTGACCGCCTCGTCTATGCTCCTGCCCTCGCCGAGGTACGCCTCTATCTTCTGGGAGAATTTGCCCGCATACACGTCCTTGAACTCCTGCGCGAGGTCGGCGAGGAGGTAGAATCTCGCCTTAATCAGCTCCTCTCCCGGGGAGAAGTCCTTCTTCACCTTCAGGGCGTGAGCCTGCGCTATCACCGAGGAAGCCATCAGCGGGAGCATCAGCCCCGCCTTCACCAGCGTAGGGAGCAGCCTAGGACGCTCCTCCTCGGCGAGCCTTATCACAACCTCGGGTTCTGGAGAGTGAGGATTATTCTCCGCTGGCATACGTAATAGAATAGGAGCTTATAAGCCTGTTCGCTCACAGCTGTGAGAAAAAATTAAAAGGGAGTTCTAAAGAGTGAACAAGTATAAGCTGAATTATGGGGGAGTAAAATGGTTAGGCATATCCCCTACAAAGCAGATGAAATAAAAGAACCTTCACTACGCTTTTTAAATAGTGACTCAACTAATCCGCAAGATATCGTGAGATATAAACCTTATCAACCACAACCAATATCAGGGAAAATCGGTCTCATCTTTCATAAAAATATAGAAGAACATGTTAATACTATGCTTGAATGGCTCAGAGGTCAAAATAACACGTGGCCTTTTCGTGAAGGAATAAACTCAACATTTGGGACCAGATTCCAGTTTATATCAGAAAATTACGAACAATTCGATCTTAGTGATATTTTTTCAAAAATGAACGAATTTGATGTTAGTGTGATTTTCCTACCCCCAGAACATTCAGGTAATGATAGTATATATAACGAAATTAAAGCAAAAGCGGTGTTTATGAAAAAAAGAGTTCAGGTAATAAATCACGGAGAATTTTTAAATAAATTTATTAAAGAGAGGAACAACGCTGCAAAAGGCGTATTTATTCTCAATTTTGGTGTTCAGCTTTATACAAAAACCGGTGGAATTCCGTGGATAATTATGGATAAATATAATTATCCGGAAAAATTCTCAATAAATAATAGCTTAATTGTAGGGATATCTTTCATTAAAGTAAAAAGTGAAGAACAGGAATACATAAGTTATGGTGTTTCTCAGATTATGAATTTATATGGATTAACACTTAAATTTAATATTTTTCCAGCGAAATACGACCCTCTTCGTGGTTATTTCTTACCAGAAGAAGTGATGAAAGAGTTGATATCAAATCTCATAGAACAATATGATATAGAAAACCTCTATATCTACAAAACGTCCCCATTCCATACAGAGGAAAAAAGCGGAATTGAATCTGCCGTAAGCGACGATTTGACTTACTTTGCCACCCATGTAAAATTGAGCGGTTTTTCTGTGAGGTGTTATGATCCTAGACAGGAAAATTATTGTAATCGTAGGGGTATATGTTTGATAAATCAAGAGAAAATGAAAGTGATATTATGGACTACTGGAAATGCAGAGCTTAGAGGAAGGTTAAAAAAGCATGTTCTTGGCACTCCAAAATCTATCGAACTAAACGTTAAGACGAATAGAAATGAAGATAATAAGGAAGAGAGGGAAGACATGCTTAAACATATTTCCTTTCAAACATTAGCCCTCACGAAGCTTGACTGGGAACATGCAATGTGGAATGTTAGAACGCCCGTTATATTGAAATATGCACGTAGAGCTGGAAAACTCTGTAGATACATTTATGACAGCAGTATGGTGAGTGATGATCTTAAAAGGATAGTAGAGAGGTTTGACGTGAGGGACGTGATGTAGGAGGAGATGGAAGAACTTCTCCGATTTCTCTGTTAATACAATTTTTTTAACTTTCATATCAACTCTTACTTCACGTTTATTTCCAAATATTTTCTCGAAAAATTCATTAGTTTTCTCAAATCTACCCCTTGAGCTTAGCACAGAATATTCTCTAAAATCATCTAATACGCCATACCTACGAAGCACAGGATAACTGACTCTTTTTTCCCCTTTCTCGGTTATCATCCTTGGTATTGTTAAAAGGTCATACCACAAAACCCCAAAGCCACTTGGTAGTAACTCTAATAGTACCTGTAACCCATAATAAAAGTAAATTTCTTCAGTTAGGTAATTTCTACCTTGCGGTGGTATCAGCACAATTCTTCCATCTTCATCTTTTCTTCCCCCAAAGGGGGCCTGTTTTATCGAGTTTCTATAAGATGATTTTAACGCTACGTAAAACAATCTCCTAGTTACATGATGATGAGATTCTATATTGGTAGGCTTCAGCAAGCATTCTTCTACGTTACGTGAAAAATCTCTTACAAATCCTTCATTTTGAAGTTTTTCTGCCATGTCAAACAAAGGTTCTTCATCACCAATAAAATACATGTAATTTTCATGCAGAACAGCAAAAGTATTATTTTCTCTTGTGATTTCAGCAAGTTTATATTTTAGTTCTTTGTTTGCTTCTGGAATGTGGGTATAATAATTAAAACCAAACCTTTTCACAGATATACTAGAGAAAGCTTCGTCTTCTGAAACTAGCCCCATGAATTTTAATCTACTCATTTTGACACCAACCTGATAATTTCTGGATCTTTAAAGAACAATTTTCTCAATATCAACAAAATCGCCGTAAAGCATGACGGTATTATAACACTCAAAATTTTAGATCCGCTCACTATATAAGTGAGAGTGGATGAAAATAAGATTGTGATAACCATGGAATATATACTCAACAACTTATATTTCAAAACAAAACTCTCCTCAATGCCAACTAGATCTTCCTTTTTTATCTTCTCAAATGCTTTTTTCAATTCTGGTGAAGAGACTAGAACGGTGCTATATCCTGCATGTTGAATTGCTATCATAGAGATGTATAAAATTTTCGGATATAGAAAACTAAGTTCTTCAGAATGAATGATTGCTTTCCCGCTTATTTTTGCTTCTCGTATTGCCTTAGCTATCCATTCAACATTAATAAACTCTTCTAAAAAAATCTTCTCTAAGACAGAATATACTCTATCAGCTTCACTTTGGAATCCAGCTTCAGCAACCAAATATAAATAGAGAGCTAACGCCTCAACATTTTTAGTTTCTTCAAGCCACTTTATGATACCTCTGTAGTTGTTCACAATATTTTCAACATATCCTTTTACATCATCTGTCAGAGATTTCACAAAGTAAATATAAAGCAATGTAATGATATTATCATGCGACGGCATTTCCGTCTCGAGTTCACTTAGGACACGTATTCTCTCTTTTAAGGGGTCAAACAGATAGAAGAACCCCAAAAACTCCGCTGGAGGAGTCCTGTCGTCAACCAAATAAAAGTTGTATCTCTCAACTTCATCCATCCATTTTCTAACACCAGACCAGTTTAGTGTGGAGAAAATGTTCTCTCTGTGAAGAATACCGAGAAGAATGAGAAGACCGACCGAGTCCCAGTAGTTCTGTGCAACCTCCCGCGCCCTCTCCAGTTCGCGGTTTACTCTATCCTCTACTTCTGAGAAATTGATATTCTCTCTTTTTACCAGATAGCTGTAAAGAACATGCCAGGCATAATCATAGAGAGACTTCTTATCAGTCAGTGCATTCGCATATACACGCATTAGCTCAAAGAGAGGACTAGCTCCATCTGTAAGCGAAATTCGTGGGAAAAGCTTTTCGGATATTTTCTCTACTGTTTTTAGCATTACCACCGCCCCATTTGTTATATGTTGCTTTTAAACCTTATCAATTTTTTGTTTTATTACAGCATTACAACTGCGAAAAATGGAAAGAAGAGGGCATTAATCTGAGGCGTTGTTCTCATTCTCTGAGAATTGCCTCAGCATATCGTCGTATATCTCCCTGAGTATGCAGGTAGCAGCAACGGCTTCGTATAGCGGGTATCCTTTGCCACCGGGAAGAATCTTCCGAAGCTCCTCGCGGAGGCGCTCTTTAGCCCTGCGCAGGTCTTGCTTTATTCCGTCCTGCGGCTCGAACTCCTCCACAAGGCTGTGGATGGTCTGCATCAGTAGCGTTAAGAAATGGGGGTTGTCCTCCGCTAGGCACGCTGCACAGGCTTTAACCATCGCTGCGACTATTCCCATCGCCTCCACTGCGTCGCCCTCTTCGAGACACTTATCGAGGCGCTCATCAATACGCTCCATTAACTCATTCAACTCACTCCCCGCCAATTTCATCACCATCTGAAAGGAGGAGTTTAAAAGCTCTCTCACTCACAGCTGTGAGTGAACGCGCTTTTAAGCTCATTTTTCTCCTGGTGGTGAAGGATGCAGGCGGGGGAGATTGTTAGTCTGTTTTTAGAGAAGGTCTGGAAGGAAGTCAACAACGATGACAGAGATGGGCTACATGTAACTGAGCTGGTGGAGCTTGCCACGTGTCCGCGCAAGGTCTGGTTCAGGAAAAAAGAGCCAGTGCCTCCAGAAGTGAAGTCAATCCTGAGGATGTGGAAGGGGAAGAAACTGCACGAGACGGCGATCACAATAAACAATGAGGTCGAGGTGGAGCTTGACGGTGTGCAGGGGAGAATCGACGAAGTCTATGAAAACCCGGAGAAAATCACCGTCATAGACAAGAAGTTCGTCACTTTTCTCCCGAAAAACGACAGGGACGTTCAAAAATACTACAGCCACTACATGCTGCAGGCGGAAATCTACGCCTACATGCTGAAAAAGGGCACCCATGATGACAGAGCCTTCGAGTGCGCGCTGCTTTTCGTGAACACCGAGGAAGAGCCCTTCTTCTATGTGCACTTCTGGGAGCCGGACTTCAGCGAAGTTGAAAAGAAGTTCCACGAGCTTATAGAGACTGCCGGAGAAATTCTCAAAGCGGAGCACCCTCCGGAGAGAAACCCAGAGTTCATGCCTTCACAGTACCCGTGCACCTACTGCGACTACACCAGCAGGTGCTACATCCACCCGGAGTTCAACTCCGGGTAACTTTTTATTTTTCCCATGCTCTCGGCTAAGAGTTAACAAGAATGTGCGTTGTATCATGAAATGAAAACGAAAATTATATGTGGTCAATGTTGACAAAAGAGATGATGGAGAAAGAAATGAGACGAGTGGAAAAATCATCATTTAAAAACTCATGGGCAATAAAAGAGATGACACCATCTGAGTTGCTGGGGCGTCCATTAAATGATGTAGAGAGAAAGTATGCTCCAAAAGTGGTGTATGTTTCAGGGCGTATTAGAATTCCACTTCCAGGACCCAGAGTTGCAGTTATTGGAACAAGAAATCCTTCCCATGAAGGAATTTATGCCGCCGCCGCTATAACTCGAAAACTGGTAGAGCGCGGGGTAATAGTTGTGAGTGGCTTGGCAAGAGGCATAGACACCATCGCTCATAAAACTGCCATAAACGCTGGTGGAAAAACAATCGCGGTGCTTGGTACACCCCTCAACAAATTCTACCCAGCCGAGAATCGTCCCTTACAAGAGCTGATAATGAAGGAGCACATGGCCATAAGTCAATACCCCATTGGTCACAAAACAAAGCCCAAAGATTTTGTTTTCAGGAATAGGACAATGGCTCTAATTTCGGATGCCAGCATAATCGTGGAGGCCGGAAAAACCAGTGGCGTGGTTTCTCAGGGATGGGAAACTTTGAGACTCGGTCGCCCATTATTCCTCTGGAAATTGCTGTTAAATAAAAATCTCGACTGGCCAGAAAAAATGATTAAATATGGTGCGATAATATTGAACGATCTTGATGAATTGAATTATGTAATTGATGACCTCTTTCCTTCAATAGAAGGAGTAATCTCAATTGGTGAGGTAGAGGCACCTTGAATAATCCATTGGTGGCACGGCTCCATTATTGCTCTCTCCTCGCTTATTGTCCTAAAAGCACCACTCAGAAGGGCGATAATGCTAAAAAAGTTATGAGAGCAATCAAAAACGATTTGCCCATTAGAACCTCGAGATTTGGCGAGCTATTTGCATCAGAATTGATAGCAAAATTTTTGAAAGCAGACCCATGGGAAATCTTTTTTGCTGATTATTTTGGAGAGGACAATATATTGGTACCCGTACCTAGGTCTTCTCCAATACGAAAAGAAGCGCTTTGGCCTTCGTTTCGCATAGCCTGGGCGATGGAACAGCAAAAAATGGGAAAAGTTAAAGTTGTAATTGAAAGGGTAATACCTGTGGCAAAATCTTCTTTAGCACCACCGGACCAGAGACCAACTCCCACCAACCATTATGAATCTATGGCAGTTACTTCAAAGCTGAACATCTCACCACAAACGAAGATAATACTGGTCGATGACATCATAACCAGAGGTCACACATTTATGGGTGCTGCTTGGTGTCTTAAAAGGGCATTTCCAGAAGCTGAAATAAAAGCGTTTGCAGCAATGCGCACAGTCAGCAACGAAGCAGAATTTAAAGGGTTAATTGATCCTGTGAGAGGACAGATTACCTATAGACACGAATTTGATGATTGTTTAAGAAGACCATAAAAGAAAGGGCTGGTGTTATTACAATTATTATGGAAAAAGAGAAAATTTCAGTGGAGGGTATATCTGCCCTCCCGCACGGCGCTCGTGATTTCCTCTCGCAGTATACCCTTCTCCAGCAGACTCAGCACAGTGATGAGTTTCGCCCTCGCCCTGCCGTGCTTTTTCAAGCTGCCGACAAACTCAATTTCTTCCCCCGCCATTTTTACATGCCTCCAGAAAAATAAAGAAATAGAGACTAACTCGGTGCCACCGGTTCTATGTCCTCCATCTCTTTCATCCACGACGTCACCGCGTCTATGTCTCGCTCCTCGCGGCTGAGCTTTGCTTTTATGAGGTAAGCCCTCAGCACGTGCCTGTGGCGACAGAGTTCCAGCGCGCTCTGAACCTTCGGATGCCTCTTCACGAGCCACCCGAGGAGCGGGTTTAACTTATACCTGCTACTGAGCTCCGCCTCGAAGGATTCCATCTCGTGCAGAACCTTGCGCACGGTGCGCTCGTCCACTTCTGGAATCTCTGTTCGTCCGTTCACCGCATACCAGTACTCCACTATCAGCTCAACCTCCGGATTTACACAACGCCCCGCCATTCCTATCACCAGAATATAAAAAGCGGTTTATAAGCTCGCTCTCTCACAGCTGTGAGGGCAAGAGCTTTTAAGCTCCTTATTACTGCGGAGGTGAAAGCAAAATGGCGGGGAGTAAGTCCGTAAATGGAAAGAAGAATGGGAAGAAGGAAGAGAGGCAGACGATAGTCAGCTTCTACCGCAGCGTCGACGAGGGCTCTGGAGAGTACAAGGTGCTGGAGGTGAACCGCGCCGGCGATGGCGGCGTCTTTGTCAACGCCATCTCCGGCGTAACCGGGGGCGACCGCGAGATGATTTCCCTGAAGCTCAGCGCTGCCGAGGCGGCGCTCTTAGCCCTGAAGCTCCAGGCAGAAGTGCAGAGTGCTTAACTCCTTTTCTTTCTTTATTTTTGTGGGGGAAGAGTCATGAAGCTGGTGCTCAAAAACGGAAAAATATTTGGGTCTGTTGTGGGAGCGATCGCAAGCCTCATGGACGAGGTGACGGTGAGCATCACCCGCGATGGGCTCAGCGTGCGCGCAATGGACCCGGGGCACGTTGCCCTTGCGGACCTCCGCATGAGCAGGGCAGCCTTCGAGGAGTACGCCGTGGAGAGCGATCTTGAGCTGGGCATAGACTTGGGGAGGCTGAACACAATATTAAAGCGAGCAGGGAGCAAAGACAGGGTGGAGCTGTCCACAAGCGAAGACGGGAGCGCGCTTAGGGTGACGATCAGCAACTCCACAACACGCCGCTTTGACCTCCCGCTCATAGACGTGGGCGAGGAGGAGCTCCGCGTTCCCCAGCTGGAGTTCCCCGCGAAGGTGGAGATAGACCCGAAGGTCCTTAGTGAGGGTATAAAGGATGCGGAGATAGTGAGCGACCACGTTACGCTTCGTGTGGATGAGGAGGCGCTCTACATCTCAGCCAAAGGAGACCTGGGCAACGTGGAGGTTCGCGTGGGAAAGGAGCAGGCGCTGAGCTTCTCCTGCCAGGAGCCCTGCAGGAGCATGTTCTCCATAGAGTACCTGAAGGACATGGTGAAGGCGGGAGACATAGCCTCGACGGTGAGAATCAACCTGGGCAACGACATCCCCGT
>Ga0209426_1001644_pt1 | contig 12727 bp, 6 predicted proteins | sample Deesub1362B_J571_FD_187697 | JGI IMG/M metagenome (GOLD analysis project Ga0209426, IMG submission 187697) | Deep oceanic, basalt-hosted subsurface ecosystem from Juan de Fuca Ridge flank, Pacific Ocean, CORK Borehole 1362B_J2.571 (SPAdes)... ...
TAAGAGGACTAGTGCTGATTCAGAAAGAAAATCCCAATAAAGGGAATTGAAAGGTGATATCATCCAGTGTAGAGAATATTAAGTATACCCGGATTCAGAAAGAAAATCCCAATAAAGGGAATTGAAAGTTTATTTAGGGTGTACAAACGCATTGTTACTCCTCCAAAAGATTCAGAAAGAAAATCCCAATAAAGGGAATTGAAAGATTTTCACGGATAATCCTCAACTCGTCCGCAAACTTTTCGATTCAGAAAGAAAATCCCAATAAAGGGAATTGAAAGTTCCTTTTCGACTAACCGCATACAGTAAACGTATACGGGATTCAGAAAGAAAATCCCAATAAAGGGAATTGAAAGGTTATGCTAATCTTGTTGATCTCATAGCTCCCTGTTATAGATTCAGAAAGAAAATCCCAATAAAGGGAATTGAAAGATAAATACAATGAATATGAGAATAGTTTTCTACGGATATGATTCAGAAAGAAAATCCCAATAAAGGGAATTGAAAGGTAAATGCTAGGAACCGTCCACCTTTGCAAAGATCTATGATTCAGAAAGAAAATCCCAATAAAGGGAATTGAAAGTCTCAATCTACCTCCATTTTTCATCACAAAGTATTTCAGATTCAGAAAGAAAATCCCAATAAAGGGAATTGAAAGAGCAATTTACTAAATTTTTAAAGCGTGTTCAACAAGCAGATTCAGAAAGAAAATCCCAATAAAGGGAATTGAAAGAAGTTTTGGCGCGTATTAGCTATCTTAGGTCCTAGCGTAGGATTCAGAAAGAAAATCCCAATAAAGGGAATTGAAAGAACTCTACCTAATGTTGCTAGTAATTCCTCTTGTGATAGATTCAGAAAGAAAATCCCAATAAAGGGAATTGAAAGATGCTTTCACAAGATAGATCTGCCCCTTATCAGGTCCATTGATTCAGAAAGAAAATCCCAATAAAGGGAATTGAAAGGGAACGACTAAGCGAATAAGTCCATTTGGCTTCAAAACGATTCAGAAAGAAAATCCCAATAAAGGGAATTGAAAGTCGCAGCACTAATAAAAACCATATGGGACAAAACCTAAATGATTCAGAAAGAAAATCCCAATAAAGGGAATTGAAAGTGGAAACCAAAGTTTAACGCCTGGCAAGTGGATCGCGATTGGATTCAGAAAGAAAATCCCAATAAAGGGAATTGAAAGTATCCCCTCCGGAGGAACTATAACTGCTTTAAAAGGTAACGATTCAGAAAGAAAATCCCAATAAAGGGAATTGAAAGACTATAATTGCCATAAGCATAATCCCCGCTTTGTAGAGGATTCAGAAAGAAAATCCCAATAAAGGGAATTGAAAGCCTCCTTAACTCTTTACCAAGATAGAACAACATGAACAGTGATTCAGAAAGAAAATCCCAATAAAGGGAATTGAAAGCTAATGTAAGGAAATTCATACAAATAACAGAAACCAAGATTCAGAAAGAAAATCCCAATAAAGGGAATTGAAAGATCGGAATCTCACAGGTTTGTGTCTGCACGTCGAAGTAAGATTCAGAAAGAAAATCCCAATAAAGGGAATTGAAAGCATAGTTTCCGGCGTTAGCCACGCAACGTTACCATCTTTGATTCAGAAAGAAAATCCCAATAAAGGGAATTGAAAGGTTTTCGTCTCTGATTGCTCCCGACGGAGTTGTGTCAGGATTCAGAAAGAAAATCCCAATAAAGGGAATTGAAAGTACATGTGGATGAAAGCATATTCAGCTCCAGAAGGTGCTGATTCAGAAAGAAAATCCCAATAAAGGGAATTGAAAGTGTGGTAACATCGCACCACAGGAAATATGGTGCAATTTTGATTCAGAAAGAAAATCCCAATAAAGGGAATTGAAAGTACTGTTCCACCATTACCTGAGTACTGAGATTTATCATGATTCAGAAAGAAAATCCCAATAAAGGGAATTGAAAGGCTCTACTTGTAAAACCAAACTTTCCGATTAATCCGTCGATTCAGAAAGAAAATCCCAATAAAGGGAATTGAAAGTTCAATAAAAGCTTTCCTGCTTCCAAAAGCTCTTTTTCAGCGATTCAGAAAGAAAATCCCAATAAAGGGAATTGAAAGTTGTCAAGCTTTCTCGGTTGCGGGTAAACGGAAAGGTTGATTCAGAAAGAAAATCCCAATAAAGGGAATTGAAAGAAAGTTATGGGTGTTGCCATTAAAATTTACCCTCCTTGTAGATTCAGAAAGAAAATCCCAATAAAGGGAATTGAAAGATCGTGGTTTCGCTAAAACTTTTTGCGTACCATCCGGTAGATTCAGAAAGAAAATCCCAATAAAGGGAATTGAAAGGCAGACAATATTTATGGGTTGGGTACGAGATTAACACTAGATTCAGAAAGAAAATCCCAATAAAGGGAATTGAAAGGATATGGTTATTGTAAGCTTTTGGTATGTTAACGGTTTGATTCAGAAAGAAAATCCCAATAAAGGGAATTGAAAGATGCCAAGACTACAAGCGAAAAAGGGGGAAATCTCGGAAATGAGATTCAGAAAGAAAATCCCAATAAAGGGAATTGAAAGGCATTAGCAACAGCCCGTACGCGAGGTTTCCCACAAGATTCAGAAAGAAAATCCCAATAAAGGGAATTGAAAGACTCGTCAGGGCTGTTCGTCCTGGAAGCGGTTTTTGTGTAGATTCAGAAAGAAAATCCCAATAAAGGGAATTGAAAGATTACAAATCCTTTTTGAGATTCATACTCAACATATGTGGATTCAGAAAGAAAATCCCAATAAAGGGAATTGAAAGAACGTTTCCGTGAACTGCGCCAAGAGGGCCTAAGCAAGATTCAGAAAGAAAATCCCAATAAAGGGAATTGAAAGTTCACCGTCAAGTTACCGTACTCACTGTAAAACTGCTGGATTCAGAAAGAAAATCCCAATAAAGGGAATTGAAAGTTACATTTTAAAGTTTAAAAAATTTATAAACACATATGGGATTCAGAAAGAAAATCCCAATAAAGGGAATTGAAAGTTTTAACGGTTTCCAGCAGCCATTTCAGCTCTTCAAACGATTCAGAAAGAAAATCCCAATAAAGGGAATTGAAAGGACGAACAGTTATGGCGAGTACCTGGTTGACCTGGCGAATGATTCAGAAAGAAAATCCCAATAAAGGGAATTGAAAGGCAGCTACCAGCGGGCGCTTAAACGGCTGCATGAAAACGATTCAGAAAGAAAATCCCAATAAAGGGAATTGAAAGAAAAATGGCTTGCGATATCGACCTAAATAACCCTTTTGATTCAGAAAGAAAATCCCAATAAAGGGAATTGAAAGAAAGCTACCAGAATTTTTTTTATTCGACCACCTTTGCCAGATTCAGAAAGAAAATCCCAATAAAGGGAATTGAAAGGGTTTTTTTCCATCAATAATGGGCATATCGGAAGATGGGTGATTCAGAAAGAAAATCCCAATAAAGGGAATTGAAAGATTCCTCGGGGGAGGCTACAAAAACGCCGACTTTCAAAGATTCAGAAAGAAAATCCCAATAAAGGGAATTGAAAGAACTAGGTCGCCTGCTCTCTTCTCGTCCACTCCCATCAGATTCAGAAAGAAAATCCCAATAAAGGGAATTGAAAGGTCTTCTTCAATTGTCATTTCTAAGGTGCCTTTTTTTCGATTCAGAAAGAAAATCCCAATAAAGGGAATTGAAAGTTATGAGCCCAACGTTCATCACGACCGAAGGTTAGAATGATTCAGAAAGAAAAACCCAATAAAAAGGGAACTAATAAGTGAATAAGTCATTCTCCAATATACACGGCTGAATATCACCCGTATGATTTAAAAGAATTTCTCGGAGAACTTCTGGCAATCGTGGAACAAGAATTGAAGTTGAGATGGTGAAATTTGTACACGTTTGTAGAAATACGTTTCTTCCAATTGTGATGTATTTTCTTCTCTGCTCTATATGTTTTTGTATTGAAGGAGTTGGGCATAATTATTGAGATTTTAGTATTTAGAAAAATGTTAAAAATGAAGAATGAGAAATAGAATTAGTGTGTAGTTGATATGACAGATATCAAAGCAATGGGCCTTACGATTTTACATATCTCAGACTTTCATTTTAAGGCTGATTTCCGATATGATCAAGACATAGTTTTAAGCGAACTTCTGAAGAAAATCTCAGAAATGAATAAAGGCGAATGGCAGCCTGACTTAATCCTCTGTACAGGAGACATAGCTTTCTCAGGAAAACCGGAGGAATATAGACCAGCTAGAAGCTTTTTAGACCAGTTGCTGAAAATAACAGGAGTCCCTAAAAGTAGATTTTTCGTTGTTCCAGGAAATCACGATGTCGATTGGGATGAAAAATCTCCGCTTCCGCAAATAGAACTTGAAAGAGACGAAGATTCTGACGGATTTTTTGAATCATCGGAAAAACTCAAGAGAGCCCTCAGAAAATTTCACGGATACCAAAAATTTTCCCGTGAATATCTTAAACGACCGTTTGATGAGAACCGTTACTATTTCGCTAAGATCGTTAAGGTAAAGGGATTTAGCGTTGGTGTCGCCGGACTTAATTCAGCTTGGCCGCTACATAGAGGATTATACAAAAAATCTGAAGCACTTAAGCAACTGTTAGGTAAACTCCCGCTTAGAAAGGCCCTTGACCAAATTCAAGACGCCGACTTAAAAATTGTCATGTTCCATCATCCTCTCCTTTGGCTCTTAGAGTTCGAACAACACAGAATAAAAACTCTCTTAGAGCAGGGTGCAGATCTAGTTCTCAACGGACACCAGTTCAAATCAACCGTGGAAATCCACCACGTTGGAGCAGAAAGAAAACTTCTCTACATCCAAGCAGGACCAGCCCACGGAGCAAAACCTTGGCCCAATCGCGTCCACCTCATAAAATGGGAAGTTCAAGGAAACAGGCGGACGGTAAGAGTATATCCCCTCAAGTTTGACCATGAAATAAACGAATGGGTACTAGATACAGCCATTTTTCCCGCTAAACAAGACTACATAGGACACTTCGACATGGGCGAAAACCCCAAATCTCCGGACACCGGCAATGCACTAATAATCTCCGTCGGCACAGGCACAGGTAAAGGTAAAAAAAGGCGTGTTGAGCGACTTGCAAAAGCTATAGTTCGGAGTATACGTCCCTATTACCGAGATAAAATATGTTTCGTCACAAGCCAAGATGGCAAAGAAACAACCCTGTCAAAAATATTAGAAAAAATAACCCTCGAAAACTACGAAACAGTAATCCTAGAAGACGTAGACAACATCCGAAAAATCTACGATTCCCTGCAACCAAAATTCAAAGAAATAAGGAAAAACTACAAACATGTAGCCGTAGACTACACAAGCGGCACAAAATCCATGAGTGCCGCCCTAGCTATCCTTTCAACGGTCTACGAAGTCAACAACCTGATCTACATAGGGGGCAAAAGAAACGGGGGCATAGTCTCAGAAGGAGAAGAAGAAATATACACAATTCAACCCCACTTCGCTATTGTAGAACAAAAAATCAAAACCAGCATCCAATTCTTCAACCAAAACCAATTCAACGCCACAATTACCATCCTAAACCAAATAGAAAAAACAACAACAGACCCAAAAATAACAAGGCGCATAAAATTACTCAAAAACCTCGCCAAAGCCTACGAATTATGGGACAAATTCCAACACCAAAAAGCCTTCCAAATACTTAGAAAAATCAAAAAAGAGGAACTAAACCCAAACAAACGCTTCCTTGGACAACTGTTAAACGCCAAAGAACCCGAACCATATTACATAGCAGATCTAATAAACAACACAAGAAGAAGAGGAACTGAAGAAACGAAATATGACGATGCAGTAGCACGCCTATATCGAACCATAGAACTCATAGCCCACTATCAACTCAAAAGGAAGTATAACATAGACCCATCAGCAGCTAAGCCAGCTGATATACCAGAAGAACTGCGCAGAAAATGGAATATCCAAGAAACAACATCCAAGGTTAAAATAAGCCTAAACAGAGCGTATGAACTCCTCAATGCGAAAAGACATCCGTTAGGCAAAAAATTCGCACAAGACGAAAAATTGAGAAACCTACTGTCCAAAAGAAACACATCAATCCTTGCCCACGATCTAAAACCAGTAGACCGAAAAACCTACAAAGAACTATACACAAAAACCGTAGAATACGCAACCCTCACCGTGAAAAATCTAAACCAGCTACTTAAAGACTCAACGTTCATAAAACTTTCAGAACACACAGATATAACCTACAGCAAACAAAAATGAAAGCTAAAAATTTATAGTAATTGACCATATACGAAGTGTTCCTCACTTAGTTTTGCATCATTTACACCACTTGAAACCCTTTTTACAAGTTTGGTGACCGTTCCCTTCAATTCCCTTTTTATTGGGATTTTCTTTCTGAATCGTATATATAAGACTAATTAGAAAACATTTAAGATTTTTAACTTTCAATTCCCTTTATTGGGATTTTCTTTCTGAATCGAAAATAGTAATCCTCGAAGGAGAGGCAAAAAAGCTACTCTTTCAATTCCCTTTATTGGGATTTTCTTTCTAAATCCCCCAATACAGATAATCAAGGACCGGAAGGAATTCCAGACTTTCAATTCCCTTTTAATGGGATTTTCCTGCATTTATTTCCACTATGGTGTTCAGTAAGTTGAAGTACCAGTCGTCTGATTGGGCTTTCTGTTTATGACGTCCAAGTTTGAAAACTGTGCCTGGGACGAGAGTTGCCACTGTCTTTTTGGGTCTTTTTTCTCTAAGTAACCATCCACCAAGGGGTTCAACCTCGCCTACACACCATTCCAGCGAGAAAACCTCGTCGTTTAGCCTAATGGTGAACTTTTTATCTATTAACTCGACTCTGATGTGGGACACTGCAAGGTAAGTTTTTCCTTCTTCTGGTTTTTTCGTTGCTTTTTTAGTCAGTAAAACGTCGGGTTTTGAGCATGCTAGTGCTACTGAGCTTTCACCACCGAATCTTACTAATTCCCTCCTATGTCTAAGTGAGCTTATTATATCATTAGGCCCTTCTACATCAACACAGAAGGCTAGCTTGCCTTTTCCAGTTTCAATGTCCTCGACATCAACTCGGGTATACAGGTAAGGTTGTATGGTTGTTCGTTTAAATCTGTCTACTGCTATGCCTAGTTTCTCCCCCCTTTTCACCTTGAAATCACAAATAGCTTTCATTTCGACATCTGGTAGTTTGTCAGCTGGGATTAGCATAGTTTCATGTTCGACTCTAACTGATGGATCGAACGGAACCTTTATTCCAACTCTTTTGAACAGTCCCTCAGCCCACAGCTTTTCAATTACAGTCATCATGGCAATTTTGCTTGGTCGCGCATTTGTTTTTTCACTGATGACGGTGATAGGGGCTTGCACATAATATCGGCCGTTAACACTCATGTACGTGCCGAGAATTCTTAGTTCTCCATTAAGTATTAACCTCTCTAACTGTTCAGCGTCGAATCCGTCTTTGTAAAGCATGGTTAGAACGATTCCGCTGGTAGTATATATCGATGGGATACTTCTTGAAAAGGGAGCTGTTGTTGGCCTTAACTCTTTCATTTTACCCAAAAAGAATGGATATGCTGGCTTCAAGGTTATGGTAACACTCATAGGTGTTCACCCCATACAAAAACGTTTGAAGATTCTGATAATGCAGAAATCGACTTTAGAGTTTCAATTATAACGTTAATTTGTCTTTTTTCGTCGGTTTCCAAGAAGTTAGCTAAGGCTTTCATGTCTTTTTCAAGTTTAACTCTTACTTTCTTGTCCTCACCGCTGCTATGTCTCCTGAATTGGTAATTGGCAAGCGTAAAGATGGATGGTGAATCTAAGATGTCAGAGAAGTTTGTCCAAACATCTCTGAAAGCTTGTTTAGAAAGCCTTAATTCACTTTTCTCAATTCCAATTCTAAGCGTCCGTCCACCTTTAACGTATTCTATCACAGAGAGGTTAAACGCTCTTGGAATTTCAGCCGTGAGGCTTGTGCAGGTCAATATGAATGATGCCAACCTCGAAGGTGAAGTGCATCCTGCTGTCCACTTTAGCCATGCGCTTAAGCCTGGTGACCCTCTGGGCTTATACGTGATTATCAAGCCATCTTTTCTTCCAAGGTTATCTCTAGCCTTAGCTTCTTCCTCGAGCTGTTTGAAGGAATAAGCAAGTTCAAGGGTTAAAGGAGCTAGGTAATGGATAAACCTTATAGCATAAGACTGTGTTGCCCTATTTCCCAATCCAGGTATCAACATCTCTACGCCAAAAACGTCGTCTCTAACATTACGGAGGGAAGCTGCAAACTTTTCACGTAGCGAAACTGAAAGGATAAGCGCTACTTCGGGGGGCGAAATAAGAAGAAAGTCATCTCCACCACAGTAAACTGGAATAGCCCCTCGTAGATAACACTCTTCATGAATCTCCATCGTCAGTGAACTTAATGCTCTGCTACTAAGCATTAAATGGGAAGGCCCAGCGACATAAACGAGGTTAAATATCTCATTTAACTTTTCTTCGTCACTAGTCACAGAAGAAAACAACTCTTTAGGTATCAAATCCCTTATTTTTACTTCGAAGTTGTTAGTAAGAGAGAATAATTGCCCCATGTCGTCTCCGTCAGCTCGTATAAGAGCAATGTAACGATTAGGCTCGGTTGAGGCAAAACACACGTCGAAACTTAGATTTTTAATAAACTCTCTGCAAGTTTTTTGAAGTTTGTTAAGTGCTTTCAATGCTTCATTTATGAGGTTATGGTTAACCCCATATTCCTCGAACGCTTTTAGACCTCTATCATGCAGGTATTCGCCGTTTATGTAAGCGAACTTGAGTAGGACGTCTGCTCTCTGGCTTACAGCGCCTATTGTAGATTCCACAGCTCTGCAAGGATAAAATGAATCTCTAAACAAAATGTCATAAATGTCAACCTCGCGATAAGCATTTTTAACGAGTTCATCAATTTTTTTAACGAAACATTCAACCGCGTCAAAAACGCGCTTGTTTCTGGTAGCCAGTTTGAGGACAGTTAATTTAAAGGTCATGGCGGCCACAGTATCTGTTGATGCTATGGGCAACATTGCTCTGGAAAAGGCAGGGGTTCTATACTTCTCTAGCGATCTTTCAAAAGTTTTAGCAGCCGTGGTTCCTATTAAACTTTTTATCACATTCATGAAGACCTTTCTGGTTCCGAGAAGCCTTTTCACGGCGCAGGAAAGACAAAGTCTTTCTCCTTCTTTCACAATACCCAACTTTTCCGATTTTACAGTGCGTATTGAGTAGCGATTGCGTGGACGTGTCAGAACTGCTGGCTGGCGCCAGCATAAGGTACATATTCCGTTTCTATGGCTTACTTTAAGCGGGGCTTTAACGAGTTGAATTCCACTTATTCTAGGCGCTATTCCAACCAAAGAGGCTTTCCTAACAGCAGCTCTTTCAAATAGCGGAAGTTCAAATAAGATTTTTTCCTCTTTTTCCACGTTTTTCGCTAATTTGATAATTTCCTCTGCCGATGTGTCAGTTATAAGTCCCTCGTCAACCAGTTTATTTAAGGCATCTCTTCTTCTATTCTTTTCTTTAGGTACTTCAACCCATGAAACTTGAACTTCGAATGGAAGCTCCTCGGCTTGTTTCCACAGCTGATCTAAACCTTTGCCGTATAAACACCTTTCAGAGTGTTCTCGAAACTTTCCTTGGTCAAGAATTTCCTCTACAGAATCTTTAATAACACTCGTGACCTTTGACCATGCTTCCTGGTAGTATTTCAGCACTTTATCAGCTATTTCCGTGCACCGTGCAGCGGGAGCTAGCATCATCACTTGGGCAGGAATAACTGGTGCGATTATTTTGTAAAGAGGTAGCGTTTTTAAACTGTATATTGCTTCTTTGTCTTGAAGAAACAAGTCATATAAGGGCACTCCTAGTAGACAAGGTTTAATAAATACGTCAGGGCCGAATTCTTCGCTTAATTTTCCAATGACATATAAAGTTATAAGGGATAAAAGGTAACTCGACGCCCAAAGGTCTCTAAGAGCCCTAGAGGAAGAAATAAACTCTTGAATTCTTTTCACTTCAAAAACCATGACGGCGGGGCTTTCTCCTTCCGTTAGACATGTAGTTAAGGCTGAAGTAATGTACAAGTGATCGTATATGGTAAGAAAAGGAGTTTTAGTGTCGGCGGGTAGTAAAGAGGCCTCCTTAGTGAAACTTTTGACAGAAATCGGTAGCAGGGCTCTCCATAAGGCATGGAATTCAAAGCCATCCTTAGCAGACAAGCAAGCCTCAGCTAGTTCGTTAGCAAACATGTCCAACGAATTCTTGTCAGCTTTTTCCATAAGCGCTTTGCCATTAAGGCTTAACGTGTACCCATCCAGAATGTTCATAAAGAGAACATTATCAACAGGTTTTGCAAAAACTGCATGTGCGAATGCTGCTTCGCTTCCTGTTGATAGCTGATCAGCTTCTTTTATTGTTCCTTCATCCTCCCACAAACTTTCAGCTTCTTGTTCAATTGCACTAGCTAAATCCACTTTCCCTTCTCTAAGCTTGTCTATGAATCTTCTGAGTATGTATGTGGCAACTGCCTTACACTGTTCATTTTCCTTATCGCTGGGTATATCTTTAATTTGAAAACCTGCAGTTAACAAGGCCTTAATAACAGGGTCATGGAGCAACGCTACTATTTTCTTGGCTATTAATGCTTGATTCACGGAAGTCTTCCCTCCATTCGTCCATAGCCTAACATAGTTTTGCTTCCTAGGCCTTCTTTAAGTGCTGCTTGTATCCAATTCTTAATCGCATGTTCCTGTTCTTTGCTTACGTCTCGCATGGCAACTATAAAACGGAACGTCACGTTTCTCGCAATAGTAAGATATATTATAGGAGTAGGTGAAGCCTCATGCTCTTTTGCGGAGTCTCTATAAATAGGTGTTGTTACCTCTGGTTCTAGAAGCACGTTATTCCACTTTAAGGGAAAGGCATCAGTAACCAATATTTTGCCAGTTTCTGTACCCGCCGCCCCAAATATTTGAGTTGGGTCGCTTACAAGCTCATTAACCTCAACATAGGCGCGAATAGCGCCCTTTATGCATGAAGCGGGTATGTATGGAACATTAAGAATTGGATGGAATGCCAACCCCACCTCAAATGCAAAGTTGCCGAAAGGTGACTTTGTGTGAACTATAAGTCTACTTGCAGTCTTAGCGGTTACATTGTACGGCATATACCCGTTGGTTATTAGAGCTGTATACGCTTCATCCAAAAGTCGTGAAACTACATTAATAGTATCGCCACAATTTTTCAAAGAATCTCTAATTAATTCTTCAAGAATTGATCTTTTCTCTTTTTGATACTCTTGTGGAGTTTTTTTAAGTTTAAATTTATTGAGATGAAGCGACTTTAACATTAGCGAAGAAAAAATATTGACTTGAACAGCTTTCACTGGTTTAGATGCGTGAGCTATTTCCATGGAATCACCCTTAGCATCTGAAACCCCAGTCTTGTGAGGTAATTCCATAATTCTCTTTTCACTATCGAGTAAGCTCTTAGGAGGTTTGCTTGATCACGTGTTATCGGTATCTTTTTAGTATAACGTCTTCCTTTCCATGTGATTTCAGGCGGCCAGTCTCCTGATATAAAAATCGATGCTGAAAGCCAGTTAGTATGTGCGGCAAAAATAAATGGGCTTGCCCGTCTTTCGACGGATGTAAAGTATCCTGTTCCCCTTTGCTTTCGGGGCAACCCTAAAACCCAAGCAACACGTTCTCTAGTGATATTGTCTGTGCTTTTGAAACTCATTCCCATTCGTATTAATCTTTTTGGCCGTGTACAAAAATCGTTGATAGCTTGTATTGACTCATCTACTGACTTGCCTTTAGCTACTATTAACTCAAATATCGGATTCTCATTCGCCATTTTTAATAGAGTTATAGACGGAATGGGGGGAATCTGTGCTTTTTCTCCACGGGATTCATGTTTCTCGATTAATTTTTTGGTTGAATTATAGGTTGTTTTTATAAGGTTTCTTAAAATTCCCTCGATATTTTTAGCAGAATAATTACGGAATATTTCTGCGAAAGTTCCTGTTTGATCCATTTCTATTGTAAAAGAAAACGTTCCGAAACCTCTCCTAGAAACTTTTCCAAGACCCGATAGCATTAGTGCCGTTAGGAGTGCCCCAACAGCAAATCTTTTCTCATAATCTTTTAAACCAATTCCATGTCTAACGTCCAATATCACTCGAGAGGTCATTAACTTAACATAACTTATTTTCCTCTTATCTAATGTAATGAACTTTATCCTTGTGTATTTTTTTGCCAGTTGAGATTGCTCATCAATAGTGCCCCCAGTAAAACCTTCATCAATGGTTATTAACCTAAGTTTACTTGCTTCCCCTTTTTCAGCGGTGCTCCCTAATAAGCTGTCAGCAATGCTTATCGCGTGTCCTGCAATTTCTGTATAGCCTTCATCCCACATCGCTCCGGCTAAGTATGCTCTCATCCACCATCTCCACAATCCCTTCAAACTTTGAGGCCTTAATCCCTCGCGAATATTAATTCCGTAGATCGTTCTTTCCCATTGAGTATCATATCCACCCAACAACATGGGTGATTCGTTGGTAAGTTTTAATTCCAAAAGTCGCATTGATGTCACCGTTCTGGCATAAGTTCCGCCTCAGCCATCAGTTTGAGCCAAGATAAAAAAGGAGTTATGAGAAAC
>Ga0209426_1001647_pt1 | contig 12706 bp, 10 predicted proteins | sample Deesub1362B_J571_FD_187697 | JGI IMG/M metagenome (GOLD analysis project Ga0209426, IMG submission 187697) | Deep oceanic, basalt-hosted subsurface ecosystem from Juan de Fuca Ridge flank, Pacific Ocean, CORK Borehole 1362B_J2.571 (SPAdes)... ...
AATTAAAAGCATATCTTTTTGATATGACGATTTCAATTGAGGAAGGAATATACAAAATAAAGGGAGAGATAGGTTCTTTTCAGGAAGAAAAAAGAGTTATTTTAAAAAAAGCAGAAAAAATTGAACCATCTCCAGAACTAAAAAGAGAATTGATTCCATCCTCTCCTGTTCCCCGTGATGTCCTGAAAAAAGAAATATTAACAGAAATTGAAAATTTAGAGAATAGTTTTTTAAAAGAACTTTTATCAAATATTTTTAGAGATGAATTTATTGACTTATTTCTGGATGCACCCGCAGCTGTGAAATATCATCACGCCTATATCGGCGGTCTTGCAGAACATACTTTGAATGTGGTAAAAATTGTAAAAGCCATTTCTTTATGTTATAATTCAATTGAAAAAGATCTCTTAATTGCGGGAGCACTTTTACATGATATCGGAAAAGTATACTCATACAAATTTGAGGTAAAATCAAATATGACAGATGAAGGTAAACTTTTAGACCATATATATCTGGGAATGAAAAAAATTGATGAAGAAATTGAAAAATTTAATAAAAGAAGGGATGAACTATTTAAAACTCCCTTTCCCGAAGATTTGAGATTAAAACTTTTACATCTAATAGCTTCGCATCATGGAACAAGAAGTCAGGGAGCTCTAACAGAGCCCCTTACAAAAGAGGCGTATATATTATATCTTGCAGACCTTTTAGATGCAGAAATATTTAAATTTGATGAGGCTATTAAAATGGCTCAGGAGGGAGAAAGATGGTCTCCTTATCATACAAGATTAAGAAAATCTGTTTTTCTGGGAGGTGAAACTGAAAATGATTAAAAAACTTATAAACAAAATCTTTATCCCACGGAATGAAAGAATAATAAAAAAGCTCTGGCCAATTGTCCATAAGGTAAATGAAATATATGAAACATACCACAATCTAAAAGACGAAGACCTGATAAAAAAGACAGAAGAATTCACTCATAGATTAAAAGATGGTGAATCTGATATGGATATTCTTCCAGAAGCTTTTGCTCTTGTAAAAGAAGCATGTAGACGACTTGTAGGCAAAAAATGGAAAATTACAGGTCAGGACTACGAATGGGATATGATACCTTTTGATGTTCAGATTTTAGGAGCAATAGTCCTTCATCAGGGTAAAATTGCGGAGATGGCAACAGGTGAAGGAAAAACACTTGTAGCAACAATGCCCCTTTACTTGAATGCCATTATAGGAAGAGCAAGAGGATTAAAAGGTGATAAAAGATTTTTGGTTAACGGCACCCCAAGAGGAATAAATCATTTGGTTACAGTAAATGACTATCTTGCAAGAAGAGATAGAGAATGGATGGGACCTGTTTATGAGATGCTTGGACTTGAAGTAGGGGTAATCCAAGGTGGAATGGACCCACAGGAAAGAAAACCTGAATATAACAAAGATATAACCTATGGAACCAACAATGAATTTGGGTTTGACTATTTAAGAGACAACATGGTTTTCAGAAAAGAGGACAAAGTTCAGAGAGGACATATATACGCAATAATAGATGAAATTGATTCAATTCTAATAGACGAAGCAAGAACACCACTTATTATTTCAGGTCCTGTTGAGAGAACCACAAATTACCTTTACAAACAGATGAAACCACATGTGGAAAGAGTTGTGAAAAAACAAACAATACTTGTCAATCAGATACTCAAGGATGCCGAAAGATTATTAAAAGATGGAAAGAAAGAAGAAGCAGCAAAAAAATTACTCCTTGCCAAAAAAGGAGCTCCAAGATCAAGAAAACTCTTCAAGTTACTTCAGGAACCTGATATGTTAAAATTAACCGAGAAAATTGAACTTGAACTACTCAAAGAGAAAAAACTTCAAGAATTTGAAAGTGAATTATTCTATGTAATAGATGAAAAATCACATAATGTTGATCTCACTGAAAAGGGAAGAAAAGAATTTTTAACCATTGACAGAGAACTTTTTGTATTACCTGATCTTTCAATTGAACTGAACAAAATAGAAAAAGACGAAAAATTAACCCCCAGGGAAAAGTTCTATGAAAAAGAAAGAGTGATAAGAGAATATTCAGAAAAATCTGAGAAAATACACGCTATAAAACAACTTTTAAAAGCTTATTCTCTTTATGAGAAAGACGTAGATTATGTAGTAATGGATGGGAAAGTGATAATTGTTGATGAGTTTACAGGTAGACTTATGCCCGGTAGAAGATGGTCTGATGGTTTACACGAAGCAGTGGAAGCAAAAGAAGGAGTTGAAATTCAAAGAGAAACTCAGACACTTGCAACTATTACGCTTCAGAACTATTTCAGAATGTATGAAAAGCTTGCAGGAATGACAGGAACAGCAATCACAGAGGCACAGGAATTCTGGGAAATCTATAAACTTGACGTTGTGGTTATTCCAACCAACAAACCCGTGATAAGGGAAGATTTACCCGATATTATATTCAAAACTAAAAAAGAAAAATATCAGGCAGTTATTGAAGAAATTAAAAAGAACTACAAAATAGGAAGACCTGTTCTTGTAGGAACAACATCTGTTGAAGTTTCAGAGCTTCTCTCAAGGATGTTAAAAAGGGAAGGGATTCCTCATCATGTTTTGAATGCAAAACATCATCAAAAAGAAGCAGAAATTGTGGCAAGAGCAGGACAGAAATATGCTGTTACGATTGCAACAAACATGGCAGGAAGAGGAACAGATATAAGATTGGGAGAAGGGGTTGTGGAACTTGGAGGTTTGTATATAATAGGAACAGAAAAACATGAAGCAAGAAGAATTGACAGGCAATTAAGAGGAAGAGCAGGCAGACAGGGAGACCCTGGAACAACAAGATTCTTTCTTTCATTAGAAGATGACCTTTTAAGGCTTTTCGGTGCTGATAAAGTAAAAGAACTGATGGAAAGATTTGGTAAAAAAGATGAGGGGCCTATAGAGAGTAAATTAGTTACAAAGGCTCTTGAAACAGCTCAAAAAAGAGTTGAAATGCAGAATTTTGAAATAAGAAAAAGGTTATTGGAATACGATGATGTTATGAATAAGCAGAGAGAAGTGATTTATGGATTGAGAAATGAGATTCTTGAAGGCGAGAATATGAAAGAGCTTATTTTGAATGAATATGTGGAAGACTTACTTGACGAGCTCATTGAAAGATTTTTACCAGGTGATGAAAGGGAAGAATGGAACATTGACGAATTTCTCGGGGAACTTTCATACCATTTTCTGGCTGACTTTTCTGATTTAAAAGAACTTGAAGATAAGGAAAAAATAAGAGAAGAGGTAAGGAAAAAAATAAAAGAACTTTATGAAATGAGAGAAGAAATGTTTGGAGAAGAAAGGATGAGAGAACTTGAAAGAGCCGCACTTTTATTCACTCTTGACAATGCCTGGAGAGAACATCTTTATGCCCTTGACCATTTAAGAGAAGGGATTTATCTCAGAGCATACGGGCAAAGAGACCCCCTTATTGAATATAAACAGGAAGCTTACAGGATGTTTGAAGAGCTCTTAAGAAGAATAAGAAATGAGACAATTCACAGATTATTCCATGCAAGAATTGTAGAAGCAGAAAGAAAAGTGGATACAAGAAAATTGAGAGAAGTGAGACCCGACCTTGTAAAGAGTCTGAGTATCTCCAGACAGGGAACAGAAGCTCAGAGAGAACAGCAGGCTCAGACAAAACCGAACATTACAGTAAAAAGGGAATTTCCAAAGGTCGGAAGAAATGATCCGTGTCCCTGTGGAAGTGGTAAGAAATATAAAAAATGCCATGGAAAGAACATTTGAAAAAGATAAAGATGTGCTTTATAATTTATTAATCGGAGGGAAAAATGGAAGGACGGGATTCAAGAATTTATAGTTACAAAATAAAAGATCCTTATATGGATAGATCTCTCTATAAAGACCCTACACTTTGTCCCAGCTGTGGCCTTATTTATCATGAAAAAAGATGGAGAAATGACCCTGAACTTATAAAAAGTCTTAAAGAAAATGGTAAAGAAATTCATTCAAAGGAGTGTCCTGCCTGCAGGAAAATAAAAGATAGATATCCTCTCGGAATTGTGCAAATAGAGGGTGAATTTATTAAAGAAAAAAACGAAGAGATACATGCAAGAATCAAACATATAGCAGCCGAGGAATTCAATCATAATCCTCTTGAGAGAATTATTGAAATTCAAAACTCTGACAATAAAATAACCATTGCAACTACCACAGAACATCTTGCTGAAAAGATTGGAAAGAAAATTGCAAAAACCTTTCATAAAAACATTAAAATTTCTTTTTCAGAGCAAGAGAAACTCGTGAGAGTCTACGTTAGTGAATAAAAAAAGAGGCATCTAAAATTAAACGATATTTCATTGCCGGTTTTGCATCTATTTTCCCTGTATTTATAACAATATATGTGCTCTATCTAATAATAAAAATAACAGGCACAAATATCGGTAACTTTTTTATCAGTATAGGATTATTAAGGACAGAAAATGTCTTTATATCAACTGCTTTTGGATTGATCTTTTCAATAATTTTTGTATATCTTGTGGGTTTCTTTGTTACAACATTTGTGGGAAGAAAAATATTCGGTTATGGGGAAAAACTTTTGACAAAATTACCGATTATAAGAGGACTTTATACAGCGGCAAAGAAACTTACTGATGCAATCTTTTCTCAGAAAACCGCATTTAAAAGGGTTGTGTTTGTTGAATTTCCGCTTGAAGGTCATTACGCAATTGGATTTATAACAACTGAAAAAAAATGGGAAATAAACGGAAAAAAATATGTGAATATTTTTATACCCACAACACCAAACCCCACAAGCGGATGGTATCTAATAGTTCCCGAGGATAGGATTTTTTACCTTGATTTATCAGTAGAAGAAGGGTTGAAAGCCCTTATATCAGCAGGGATTGTTTTACCGGAAAATAAAGATGTCTACAAACTTTTTAAAGAATATATTCAAAATATTCCGAAAAAATAAAAAGGATAAAACTCTGGAAAAAGAAAAATTAGAAGATTTCATAGAAGGAATAAAAAACCTTTCTGAAAAAAGATTACAGGAAGTGATGATACCGAGAGTTGACATGGTATGTGTAAGTCATGAAGATACTCTTAAGGAAGCATTGAAAGTCTTTAAAGAATATCACTTCTCAAGGATGCCTGTTATAAAAGAAAAAAAAGATGAGGTTATAGGTATACTATTCTTCAAGGAGCTTTTGCTAATAGACCCTTCAGAATATGAAAAAAAGAAGGTAACTGAAGTAATGAAACAACCTGTCTTTTTCCCTGAAAATAAAAATGCTCTTGAAGCACTTAAAGAGATGAGAAACAGGAAAATTCATTTTGTTCTTGTTGTTGACGAGTTTGGAAGTGTAACAGGACTTGTAACTCTTGAAGATCTGGTCGAAGAAATAGTGGGTGAAATTGTTGATGAGCTTGATATTGAAGTAATAGAAAAACCTCAAAAGATAAAAGATGGTTACATAGTTCCTGCGAGAATGCCTGTGGATGAATTATCAAATTTAATAGATATCGAAAAGTACGATGAAGACGAGGTGGTAACCGTTGCAGGTTATATAATTGATAAAATCAAAAGAATACCTCAAAAGGGAGAAAAAATAAAAATAGGGAAATATATCTTTGAAATTCTCGATGCTTCAGAATCAAGAATAAATAGAGTCAAGATTGTAAAAGAAAAATAGATTAAACTTTAATCCTCATATTGTCGTATGCAAGAACATAAGGAAGATTAGTTTTATTCAAAAATTCTGAAATATTCTTAAAACCGAATTTCAAAAGACGCATTCCAAAGTGAGTTAAAATAAGTTTTTTTGGTCTCGTAACCTCATAAACAAAAGGAATATCTTTCAAACTTATGTGATATACACCATCTTTAGGTTCGAGAAGTACACAGTTTACAAGCAGAGTATTAAGTCCTTTATAAAATCTCAGAATATCTTCATCGGGTTTAGTATCAACAAGGAATCCAAAAGAAAAATTTTCGATTATAAATCCATAACATTCTGTGCCACGATGATTATGCTTCGGAGATGTTTTTATATTTAACCCATGAATTTCATAATTGTTGAGTTCTTTTATTATTTTAATTTCTTTTATATATTCTCTTAAATAGGGTAATAATATATTTTCTTTCAAGATTTCTTCTGGTACAAAAAGGATACCTCTTTTTTTAAACCCCCCTTCTGTCATGCCCTCAACTATTATATTGAGTTCACCTGTATGGTCAAGGTCTTTATGTGTAACCCATACTGCATTTATTTTATTCGGATAAATTTTATTTTTAACAAGTCCTGATAATGCACCGGGCCCAGGGTCTATGAGAATTATTTTATCCCCATATTTTACCAAAATACCTCCACTTGGCCTTATACCTTGGAAAACAACTATTCTCCCCCCACCTGTTCCCAAAAGTATTATCTCATTCAATTCCTTCTACCTCTACACCCTCTTTTTTTAAAATCTCAGTTAAAATTCCTCTACCTTCTCTCAATTCTGTCTTATTTTTCTCAACAAAAAAGTGGACCATATTAACTCCACATGAAGGGCTATTTTCTTTTAAAAAAGCTTTTTTTACTTTGAATTCTTGAACAATTTTTAAAATTCTCCTCGCACCTTTTATAAAAAAATGGGTCTTATCAATCCCGGAGGAATTTTCCAGAATTTTATCCCCTTTCTTTGAGCAGGGTTGTCTTTTTACAGAAAGTCCAGAAAGAATTTCAGGGCATACAGGAATCAAAGTATATTTTTCAGATAAAGACTCCCAAATATCTTCTCTTTTCTCACTCCTTCCATTATACCTGAAAGGAAATCCCAATATACATGCTGAAATTATTGCTTTTTGTTTGTTCACCCCTCTATCGGATATCCATAATCTTTATAGCCCCTATAATAAGGATAGTAATAATAAGATTTTGATTTAAAAGGTGAAGGAACCACTTTATTCACAACAAAACCTATAATTTTTCCTCCAGACCTTTTTAATGAAGAAACTGTATATTCAAGTGTTTCTCTCTTAGTATACTCAAACTGCAATACAATAATTGAACCATCAGCACTATTTGAAATAACAGCAGAATCAACAAAGAGTGTGAGAGGAGGAGAGTCTATAATTACTATATCAAAATTGTCTTTTAAATCATTTATCAATTTTTTAAACTTATCAGAAGAAAGCAATTCTGTCGGATTTGGAGGTATCTTGCCTGGTGGTATATAAAAAACATTTTCAAGAAAAGTATCATAAATTACATCCTCCCATTCAATTTCTCCAACAAGATAATCTGTAAGTCCTTTTTCCTTTTCACCAAAGATCTTGGGCAACCCTGGCTTCCTTAAGTCTCCTTCAATTACAACAGCCTTTAAATTTGTCATCTGGAAAGTAATAGCTAAGTTCACAGCAACTGTAGTTTTTCCTTCATTTGGCTGCCCACTTGTAACAAGAATTGAGTTTAAATTTTCTCCAACTTTTAAGAATTTAAGATTACTTCTCAACGTTCTAAAACTTTCCATATACAGAGAACCTTTCTTATATCGGGTTATAAGGATTTTTTCAGAATTATGAATTTTTATATAGGGAATTGTAGCAAGAAGAGGAACATCAGGGAACAGTACCTTTAACTCATCCACATCTCTTATTGTGGTATCAAGATACTCAAGTAAAAAAACTGCAGAAAGGGCAAGTCCAAGTCCTATAACGATTGAAAATAGAAGATTCTGTTTTTTCTTGGGAAAAACAGGAAACTTAGGAGGAATAGCAGGCTCAACCATAACAAAGCTTGACACCTGTCCTACTTCCTGAAGCTTTGCTTCTTCATATCTTTTCTTCAACATCATAAGAATTTCTTCATTTAATTCAAATTCTCTTTGCAAGGTTAAATAGGTTATTTCTTTCTCAGGAAATCTTGAAAATTCTCTCATCACCTCTTTTTTATTTTTCAACAATGCTTCCTTTTTTGCCTGAAGAGCTTTTAGTTCTGCACTTACAGAAACAATCTTCTGTATAGCATTTGATATCTCTTCAAGAGGCTCAGTTATACTTGCTTGTGTAAGTGCACCTTCTTTTAGTCTTTCTCTTAACTCTTCTTTAACCTGCTTTATTTTATTCTCTATTTCTTTAACTTCTTTACTGTTTTCCTTGAATCCTTCAAGCAAAAGAGAAGTTTTCTGGGTTTCAAGTTTCACAATTTTTTCATAAAGATTTTGAACAATATCTTTAAATCCACCTCCTTTTCCTTCTGAAATTTTTTCAACAAGGTCTTTTCTCCTTTCCTCCCAAGCTTTTAAAACACCTTCTTTTTCTTTAATATCAACCTCTGTTTCAGCTAGCATCTCATCAATAAGTTTTAATTTATCACTTAAATACTCACCTATGGACCTTATATCTGTAAGTTTTTCTTTTATTTTAAACTTTTTTAAAGAATCTTGAATTTTCCTGAGACTTGCCTCCACCTTTGGGATCTGCTTCTCAAGAAACTTAACAACTTCCTGAGCAGAAGATTTTGCAATGTTTTCCGATGCTTTTATGAATATATCAGCAACAATGTTACATAATTCAGCGGTCTCTTTTGGGTGATTTCCTCTAACCTTTATATAAAGTAAATTATTCTGCTCATCATAAGTATAGGAAATTTTTGATTTTATATTTTGAATAGGGTCACCATCATTAATATACGATAAAAAGCCCTCATCAAAATCACCATTATTCTCAATTTTTTCCCACACTTTCTTTGCAAAGTTAATAGTATTTAATATAAAAATCTGATTTTTAACAGGGTTCTGATATGGGACAAGACTGAGAGGGTTAGGTTCATGCGTTCTTGCAAGTAATACACATTTAGCTTCATATACAGGCTTTGTAATAAACGTAAAGATCATTGTCACGGCAGGAATTCCTACAAAGAATAAAAGGAAAACCCACTTTCTTTTCCAAAGCGCATCAAGATACTTTCTAATATCAATTGGAGGTGTGGTCTCAGGTGTCATTTTTGAGCTTGTAGAAAAGTATATATAAGTACAACCTGAGCTGCAATTGTAACTCCTTCCCTTAGAAAGGTGAGTAAATTCTTAAATTTTGATGAAGTATTTTGGGGAACAATTACTACATCTCCTGGCTCAAGATAAACTTTCATATCTGAATCATTTAAAACTCTGTTAATATCAACAATCTTATTCTCACCTTTTCTCAATATAGTGACTTTCTTTAAGTTTGCACTGGGCAGAGGACCACCTGCAAGAGAAATAAGTTTCACAATATCTGTTTTTAAAGGAACTTGATAAAGTCCGGGTTTTGAAACATGTCCCCATAACTGAACTTCCATAAGAACCTGATCACTTGAAGGAAACACATAATACTCAGGATAATAGGGACCTCCCGTGGATATTTGTAAAAATAAAAGAAGATAAATCATGTTTCTTTATTATACTTTCTCATAAATAACCTTTTCAAACCAAGCTTTAAAACAAGAAAAAATGCCTCAAAAACTATCTTTTTAGACATCTTTGATTCTCCCTTTCTTCTTTCTATAAAAACAATAGGAATTTCGCATACCCTATATCCCATTCTATAAGGGTAATAAACGGTTTCAATCTGAAATCCGTATCCACCTGCTGAAACTTCTTTCCAAGGAATGTTAACAAGTACCTCTTTTCTAAATGCCTTATATCCTGAGGTAAGGTCCTTAACCTTAACACCTGTAACAACTCTTGCATATAAATTTGCAAAATAGGAAAGTAGAAGGCGTTTCAATGGCCAGTTAACGACTGTAACACCGTTTAAATATCTTGAACCTACAACAACATCATATCCTTCATTAATTTTTTTTATAAAATTTGGAATCTCATCCGGATTATGGGAAAAATCTGCATCCAAGTGGATAACAAGGTCATAATCTCTTTCAATAGCCCACTTAAACCCCTCTCTATACGCAACCCCTAACCCTTCTTTTTTTTCTCTCAGAAGTAAATTTACTCTTTTATTTTTTTCTGAAATCTCTTTCACAATCTTATGGGTCCCATCAGGAGAATTATCATCCACAACAAGAATATCAAGTTCAACACCCAGACCCAAAATCTTATTTATTATTTCTCCAATATTTTCCTTTTCATTATACGTAGGAATTATTATAAGAGTTTTCACTTCAAGACAAAAAATTTAAAAAATCCTTTCTGATTTCCTAATTTCCACTTCAGGATATAGGGTCCTGGTGTAAGAAAGGAAAAATCAAAAGGTATATCTTTATAGATATTAGAAACATCCACATAGTAGTTTCTCTCTCCTACCAGATGTCCTGAAAAAGTATAGAATTTCAGCAGGAGAGTGCCTTTTTCCTTTGTGAAAATTCTTATAAAACCCTTTTTATTTTTTATCACAGAAGGATAAATTATCAGTGAAATTCCTTTCTTCCTGTTCAAGGTCCCGGGGAATCTTTTGTTCAAGAGGAAATTTTTTGAAAAATTTACACCATATGTTGAAGCAAAAGAATTTAAAGAATACTTAAAACTTTTAACTTCTCCTGTCCCGAGAAGAACATAAAGGTCACCATTTATATCTATAAAGAAATCCTTTATCCCAAAACTTGAAGTATTAAGATTATATATATCTTCACCAGGATAAGAATTTATTTTATTTTTAACAATATAAAAAAGATTTTTATCAGACGAAAGGGGAGATACATATTTTAATTCTGAAGTATCGGCTTGAATTGAGAACGGAAAGTTATTTGTCAAAGCAAGCATGTGATTAAAGGAATAAATCTTATTTTCTGTTTCAAAAACAAAATCGGGTAATCCATCAGAATCACTATCAAAAACCGAGGGTGGGCTTATAACTTTATCATCAATTTTCCTTTCTGAATAAAAATTATCCATAAAATCATAGAAAAATATATTGTTATCTCCCCTTATTCCCATAAACTCTTTTAAACTATCACCATCAAAGTCAGCAGAGATAACAGGGAACTCTGAAAATCCAGAATAAGGAGTAAAAATTTCCTTTAATTTGTTCAGATTAAAATCAAATAATCTTAACACACCGTCGGTACCTGTAAAACATATTATTTCAGGGTTGTCTGAAATTGTTATACCCGATTTTGACTTTGAACCTGCATATTCTTTTTTGTAAATACTATCCGGTTTATTGCCTTTGATTTCATAAATATAATAATCTTCCCCTGTCAGAAATACTTCTTTTATTCCATCACCATCCACATCGTATATACAAGGAACAGACGAAATTTGGGGAAGTGAATTAAATGTCATAGTATCAATAACATTCCCCAGCTTTAAAACACTGAGAAATCCTGACTTAATGTAAAGAACTTCGCTCACACCATCAGCATCTATGTCAGAAATCGCAAAAGGTTTTTCAATTATGGGCTTTAAATAAATTCTGTCTATCAAAGTTCCTGTTGTATCAAAAATATAAAATGCTGAGAAGAATTTTCTGATACCATCGGTAAAATAAGCAGTATCACCGCGATAATTCTGGAACCCCCCTATAAGAACAATTATCTTATCCTCCTCTTTTCCAAAAAAGGCATTTATGGGTCTTATGTTTGAGGGCAGGTAATTTCTGATATGGAGTTTTAAAAATGTGCTTTTAAGACTAAATGTAACTTCATGTTTTCTTCGTTCTCCGATATTTTTTATTTCAACAAATGTATTACCTCCTGATTTTGAAATGCTTGCCGGAAAAGTTGTGTAAGAGTATTCTTCTTTCCATCCTTTAAAAAATGGGTCATATTCACTACCATACCAAGTTTCAGGATATTCTGTCCATTTATCAAGGTCCTGTATACCATCTGCCTCCACAAGGTCAACACCTTTATAAGGTGGATAGGCATTAACCTCCCAGTAATGGTCTATAATCGTCCTTTCATCAATATGCCATACCAGAAGACCGGAACCGGGAAGTAGAAAGTCCCAAGCACCATAAGGAGAAATAAGTGTTCCATTTTTAAAATATCCTTTTAATTCAAAGTTTCCAAAAAGCAGATCATTTCTGTATTCAATAAGATAATATTCATACTCATCAATAGGGATAAAAAGAACCTTGGGAAATCTCACAGAATCAGGAAGATAGTTTATTGTATCATTAGATGGTTCTGTCACCTCATAAAGAGTGTATGTTTTTTCATTTAAATCCGGTATAACTGTATCTGTCATTCCTTCGTATATGGAAAACCCCCAGAGAGGAATTATTGTATCCTTTTCCCATTCTTCAGGAACAAAAAATCTTTGAGGAACAGTCTGAGCAATATAATCAAACCACATTCTCATCCAAGCAGAGGGGAAAGAAGGAATAGCTCCGAAAACAGATTCTGTGTTACCTTCAAGATTTTGAGCCCCTACCTCATTCCATCCTCCTGTTCCCATTAAACACCATGCTCCAACTCCTGCTGACCTCCCGTAAACTCCATAAAGATCAGTTGCAAAAAAGGCATCATGAGGAAATTCATGAAATAAAAGCCCCTGAAGTTCTACCTCCATCCCGTCCTGTGATGGTTGTTCGGGTAATATTATTCCTGATACTACGGTATCCCTTCCACCATTAAGAATAACATATTTTTCTCCTGTATAATATTCAAGAGCTCCCTGAGGTATTGTGACAGTTGCTATATCATAGGGGGTGTCCCCGTAATCGGTTTGCCATGTGGAACCTGCGTGAAAAATTATGTATATATCC
>Ga0209426_1001648_pt1 | contig 12686 bp, 11 predicted proteins | sample Deesub1362B_J571_FD_187697 | JGI IMG/M metagenome (GOLD analysis project Ga0209426, IMG submission 187697) | Deep oceanic, basalt-hosted subsurface ecosystem from Juan de Fuca Ridge flank, Pacific Ocean, CORK Borehole 1362B_J2.571 (SPAdes)... ...
TTTTTTATGTCTTATGGAATGCCATTTAGAATGTCCTGACATCCCTCTACTCCTTTTAATTTTTTAATGAATTTTAACACAATTTATCTCATTATGCAAACGAACCGATTTTTAAGTTGACTCTTTTTATTATAATTAATATATTGTTAGAGAAAATTGAGAAGGAGGAGGACACTATGAAAGTAAAATATTTGAGTATATCAATGATCTTGAGTTTATTGTTAATTATTCCTGTTTTTTCCAGTGAAAAACATCCAATAACTTTTGATGATTTCATTAAAATTAAGAGAATAAGTGATCCTCAGCTATCTCCAGATGGAAAAACTATAGCTTTTGTTGTTACAGAAATGAATAAAGAAGAAAATACAAGCAATAGTGATATTTGGTTAATATCTATTAATGGAAAATTACTTCGTAAACTAACTACCTCTCCAAAAGCAGATTTTAGACCTCGCTGGTCTCCGGATGGTAAAAGAATTGCTTTTATTTCTACACGAAAAGGTTCTCCGCAAATTTGGATGATTAATTTAAAAGGAGGAGAAGCATATCAAATTACTAATGTTCCAACAGGTGCTTCAGGAGTTATTTGGTCACCAGATGGAAAATATTTGATTTATACTTCAAAAGTTTATCCTGATTGCTTAGATGAAAAATGTAATAAGGAGAAGGAAGAAAAGAAGAAAAAGAGCAAAGTTAAAGCGAAAATTTTTGATAGTTTACTTTTTAGACATTGGGATCATTGGAGAGACGAAAAAAGAAGTCATTTATTTCTCTTTTCCATTAATGAGAAAAAAGCTGAAGATTTAACTCCAGGGAATTATGATTGTCCTCCAATAGCATTAGGAAGTGCTCATGATTATGATTTCTCACCTGATGGGAAAGAAGTATGCTTTGTAATGAATACAGATCCAGTAGTGGCAACAAGTACAAATAATGATTTATTTATTGTATCCCTTAAGACAAAAGAAATTAAAAAAATTACTGAAAATAAAGCAAATGATAATTCACCTCATTATTCACCTGATGGCAAATATATAGCTTATCGAGCTATGGAAAGAGTAGGTTTTGAATCTGATAAATATTCTTTAATGCTTTATGAAAGAGAAACTGGGAAAATAATTAATTTAACAGGAGATCTTGATCTTTCAATTGGGAATATTGTGTGGTCACCTGACAGCAAATACATATATTTTTCTTGCCAGGAAAAAGCACGCCGACCAATATATCGAATCTCTGTTAAGAAAAAGAAAATTGAGAAAATATTGGATGGAGTTACGACAGGAAGTTTTATGTTAACTCCAGATGGTAAGACCATTATTTTTGAAAGGGAAGCAATTAATTTACCCAAGGAGATATTTAAATATGATATTAAAAAGAAAAAATTAGAGCAAATTACCAAAATAAATGAAGAAATTCTTGCTAAATTGGAAATGAATCCATTAGAGGAATTTTGGTTTAATGGAGCTGAAGGAGATAAAGTTCACGGTTTACTTTTAAAACCGCCTTTCTTTAATCCAACTAAAAAATATCCAGTAGTAATGCTTATACACGGAGGACCTCAGGGAGCTTGGGAAGATGAGTTTCATTATCGTTGGAATGCTCAAATGTTTGCTTCTCCTGGGTATGTGGTGGTAATGATAAATTTTCACGGAAGTACTGGATATGGTCAAGCTTTTACAGATAGCATATCTGGTGATTGGGGTGGCAAACCTTTTGAAGATTTAATGGCTGGATTGACTTATGTGCTGGCGAATTATGAATTTATTGATCCGAATTTAAAAGCAGCTGCTGGGGCTTCATATGGAGGATACATGATAAACTGGATAGAGGGACATACAAATCGTTTTAAATGCCTTATTTCTCATGCAGGAGTTTTTGATTTAAGAAGTATGTATGCTTCAACTGAGGAACTATGGTTTCCTGAATGGGAATTTAGAGGCACTCCTTGGACAAATCCTGAAATGTATGAAAAATTTTCACCAAGTTATTATGTTCAGTATTTTAAAACACCATGTCTTGTAATTCATGGACAGAATGACTTTAGAGTACCAGTTACTCAGGGTTTTCAGATGTTTACTTCTCTTCAGAGAATGGGAGTTCCTTCAAAACTCGTATATTTTCCTGATGAAACTCATTTTGTACAGAAACCACAAAATGCTGAATTATGGTGGAAAATAGTTCACGAATGGTTAGCTAAATATTTAAAATCAGAATAAAATTTTTAACCGCAGAAATAAAAATTTTTACATATAGATGTGAAAAGGAGATAAGTGTGTTAAAATAAAAAAAATGAGTAATTCTAAGAAATTAAAAGCAGATTTTTCAGAGAAAGATTTATTTGTAAAACTTTTTGGAGAGAATGTTTATGCTGTGGGAGGATATGTGCGGGATTTACTCAGAGGTGTTCATTCCAAGGATGTGGATATTTTAATTACAAAATATACAGTGGATGAAATTGTTAAAAAAATTTCAGCATATGGTCGAGTAGACTTAGTTGGAAAAAGTTTTGGTGTTATAAAATTTACAACTGGAGGAAGAACTTATGATGTCTCTTTACCCAGAACAGAAATTCTTGATATCTCTCGAAAAAAAGATCATAAAAATTTTATTATTTCTGCAGATCCTTTTCTTCCAATTGAAAAGGATTTAGAAAGACGAGATTTCAGGTGCAATAGTATAGCTCTTAGATTAATAGATGGAGAAATTATTGATCCTTTCAATGGAAAAAAGGACATTGAGGAAAAGATAATTCGAGTTACTAATCCAAAAACTTTTCCTGATGATCCATTAAGGGTTTTGAGAATTGCTCGTTTTGCATCAATTTTGGATTTTAAAGTAAATCCTGAATTATATTACATCTCTCAACAGATTGATTTAAAAGGACTTAGTGTAGAGAGAATCAATGAAGAATTATTTAAAATTCTTCTTCTCTCAAATAGACCTTCTATAGGATTAAAAGAATTTTTTAAACTTGGTGTTTTGTATCAGTTATTTCCAGAGCTTTATAAACTTAGTCTAACTATTCAGGATTCAATTTTTCACCCAGAAAAGGATGAATTCGGGCATCATACAGTATGGCATCATACATTAATCACTGTAGATCAAGCTAAGAGATTGTGCGAGAAATTCAATTTAAGTGATGAAAAGAGTTTAGCACTGCTTTTGGGTGCACTTTATCATGATATAGGAAAGAGTGAAACTGCAAAATGGGAATACAAAAATGGAAGAATGGTTATTACGAATAATCGTCATGATATTGTTGGTGTGAAAATAACTGAAGAGGTTTTTAATAGATTTAAAATATATTCCTGGAATGGTTATGATTTAAGAAAAATGGTTTTAACTCTTGTGAGAACCCATCATCGTTCAACTGACCTTTGGCAAAACAGACAAAGTGTAACACGGAAAGCTTTCAATAGATTAATGGCAGAAGTTAATGGAGAAATTGAATTACTTATCTTGTTAGATGCTGCGGATCGAGCCGGTAGGTCTAAAAAATTAATTAATGATTTGGACCGACAGGGAAAGTGGTTGTTGAAAAAATTTGAAGAATTAAAAGTATCAAAAGAAAGTATAAAGCCTTTGGTTTTAGGAAGGGATTTATTAAAAATCGGATTTTCAGCAGGACCTAAAATGGGAAAAATTTTAAAGATTCTTTATGAAAAACAATTGGATAATGAATTTCAAACCAAAGAAGAAGGAATTAAATTAGCTTCAAAAATATGTAAAGAACTGTATGGCAAAGAAAAAGTCTGAAAAACACAAATTCTAAATAGGAAGGCACAAAGTGGCAAAGACACAGAGGAAAAAGCAAAGTTTCATTAAAAATTTTATACCTATTAAATAAATTTCAAGCTTTGATATTCAATAAAATGGATTATGAGACGGGGTTAGCAAAATGAAAATTTTAGTTACTGGTGGGGCTGGTTATATTGGGTCTCATACTGTTAAAGAATTAATTAAACACAATTATGAAGTCGTGATTTTTGACAATCTTTCAACTGGAAGAAAGGAATTAGTTAAGGGAAGGAAATTAATAATAGGAGATTTAAAAAATATTAATAATATTAGAAAAGTTTTTAAAAAATATAAATTTGACGCAGTTATGCATTTTGCTTCTTTGATTCAGGTCGGAGAATCCTTCACTAATCCAATGAAATATTATCGAGAAAATATCTTAAACAGTCTCAACCTTCTTAAAACAATGCTTGAAGCAGGAGTTAAATATTTTATTTTTTCTTCAAGTGCAGCTGTTTATGGAGTTCCTAAATTTACCCCAATTACAGAAGACCATCCTTTAAATCCAATTAACCCTTATGGAGAGACAAAATTTTTTGTTGAAAAAATGCTTCAAAATTTCGACAGAGCTTATGATTTAAAATATATTTCATTAAGATATTTCAATGCTGCTGGTGCAGACCCAGAGGGAGAGCTTGGAGAACTTCATGACCCTGAGACGCATTTAATTCCAAATATTTTACTTTTTCTACTTGGCAAAAAAGGGCGCTTTGAAATTTATGGCAATGACTTCCCTACTCCAGATGGGACCGCAATTCGAGATTATATCCATGTCACTGACCTGGCTAAGGCGCATGTTTTAGCATTAAAAAAACTTATTAAAACACAAAAAAGTGGAGTATATAATTTAGGAATGAAAAGAGGATATTCTGTTTTAGAAGTTGTTAAAGAAGTGGAGAAAGTAACAGGCAAAAAAGTAAAATACATTGTAAAACCAAGAAGGAAAGGAGATGTTCCTATCCTAATAGCAAGTGATGAGCGAGCAAGAAAAGAATTAAACTGGAAACCTCAGTACTCAGACTTAAGAACCATAATCCAAACCGCCTGGACCTGGCACAGAAAATTCTTTTGAATTGGAAAATTCTTAGTTAATTATATCTTTACTTCTTCGCCATTTGCCATAATTTCTACTGCTAATGGGTCACCTTCATTAAAATCTTCTGGTCTGTAAGGCATTGGTTCTATTCTAACATCTATCTTTCTTCGAAAAGGAACAATTCTTTTCCAATCATAGAATCTTATACCTTGAAAATCTTTGGATATAATTACTATATCAATATCGCTATCTTTATGATAATTACCCTTAGCATATGATCCATAAAGATAAACTTTTTCTATATTAAATCCATTTTTTTTAAGTTCATTTATGTACTTTTTTATTTTTTTTATAATTAGAACCTTTTTAGCATCCATTCATAAAAATCCTTTATCTTTTTTAAATATTTTTCTGTATATTCTTTAGTACATATTTTATGAAATTCGAATTTTTCACTCGGATATCTTGCTTCAATATTAAATCTGGTTGTGTCCTCAAGCAACTCCACTTGTTCATCATTCAATTCTAAAGAACATCTTTCTGCTAATAGATTTAAACTATGAGTAAAAGGCACAACTGAATCAACATTTTTTACATAATAAGCTTTCAAAACTTTTTCCAGTACTAAATGAGCAACAAATAGTGCCCAAGTATAATCTCCTTTCTCAAATAGGTGGTCAATAACGGGTAAATCTCTTTTAGCTGCCTCTAACCAGTATCTTACAAGTTTTTCTCTATTCTTTTCCATTAATCTTTGTTAATTATAGCACATCTAAATCTTAATGAGAATATAAATGCATGTCATATTAGTTAATTATTAAAAACAAGAATTTCGAAGAAGCGATGCTTCAAACATAATAACTCAAGTTGAGAAAATACTTTATTTATAGAAATAAAAAAGCTCAATTTATTGAAAAATAGAATGATTTTAGGTATATTATGAGTGTCCGTGAAAATAAATGGGTGATAAAGGCTAAAGTTAATTTCAAAAGTGTAAAAAATCAATTTAGCAAGTTTTAAGTGAAAGAATTATTTATTAATAGTAATTCATTAGCCAAAATACTCAATGAATTGTTTAAATTAAGAAAAAACGTAAATGTCTCTTTGTTCCAAAAAATGTCTCACTCTGATCTTATAATCAGTTTTAGAAATAAATTAAGTGCAAAGGAGATAGAACCAATTTTAGAAACATTTTATATTACTCATTCTATCAAGGAAGAAGGAGTAGATATTATTATAATAGGATACAAAAAGATTAAAATTGGTATTCAAATTAAAACTCATAAAGACATTTTAGAAAAAGATTTTATTAAAAAAATAAAATCTCAAATTTTTGACTCTCGTGCACATAGATTGAATTATCTTTTTATCTTTTTATGTGCAGATAACACCCATAAAACAATTAGAAGGAGAATAAATATTCTCAATTCTGAAATATCTCTTAAAAAAGTGATAGAAAATGTCGGAATTATTGAACCAGAATTTGTTGCTGGATTTTTATTGGATAAAATACACAAAGAAGAAGTAATAGAAATCGCAGATAAATATAAAATTTCAAAAACTCCAAGTAAATTTATCCAAGCAAATTACTATATTTTAAATGATATTTCGTATTTCAAAAGAATTCTTAAAAACAATTTTGAGATGTTTCAACTCGAAGGAAAAGTATTCATGCATCACAATTTTATTTTTGAGTTTATAAATAAAATTGCTGCTCTATTTGATGACTATTTTCCTAAAAGATATTTTGAGAAGTCTTATAAGTCTGAAAAAGAAATTCTGAAAGATTATCCAGAACTATCTGATTTTCAATGGGGTTTAGAATATAAAATTAACTTAAGTAAAAGTGAATTATTAAAAACTAATTGTTATAAAGACAATAAAATTGTTCAATTATTTTATGAGAACGGAAACAATTTTGAAAGATATGGAAAGTGTTATATTAATGCAGACCCTTGTGGTGGGATGATCTCTAAAGAAATAGAACTGAAAAATATAAATCCAACTTTTCTTGTTTTAAAGAATATTACAGACTTTCGAATTAATACAATAAAAATTTATTACATACAATTTGTTCCTGAAAAACTATTTCAGATTTATGATTATCAAATGATTAAAAATAAGATGAACTTACCAGAAAAATCTTTAAAAATAGATAATATAGCTTTATTCCCAGGGGACAATTTAATCATTCCAATTGGATTATTTTTAGAACCTTTCGAATTATTTCCGTTAAAATCATTTAAATCCAAAGAAAGTGAGTTGGGAAGAATAGAGAAAGTAGATCTTCTTGAAAGAATTCCCAAAGGATATCAGCTTTTCGGCCCTTTTTATTTTCCTCGTACGATAGAAATAGAAAATCAAATTGAAAAAATTCACGAATTTGATAAACAAAAATTGTTTTTTGTAAATGAACAATTTAGATGTGGTTCTTGCCCACATCTATTCATATTTGATAGAGAAGAGAATAAATGGAAGTACTGGGGTGAAATTTTAAATCCAGAAAAACCAGCAAGTCGTGGGAAAAAATCGGTAATTAAAATTAATAATAATATTTCAGGCTTAAAAATTGTTGAAATAGAAGATGAGGAAAGTTATATAGATAAATTGCATTTAATAAAAAAAGACAATATTAAAATCCTTAATGTAAAAAGAAAGCTCTCGAAGAATCAGCAATTAATAATTTGGTTTGATGAAAATTATGATTTTCTGGAAATTTATGGCTATTATTCACCATATTATAAAGAAGTTTTTGATTTACAAAAAAGATATTCAAAAAAATACTTAATAGCAAGATATTTAGGAGACTTAATGTAAGATTAATCTTGCTTAGCTTTAAGTGGTCTAGAATAAATAATAGAAACTTCATCTATTGCAGGCAATTTGTGAGAATCAATAGGATTTAAATTAGTAGATGTAATTGAACATGGACTTTCAAAAGCCGACAAAGGTAAAATAGGCGTGGAAGATATTTTAGTTTTTCAGAAATGAAAAAATTTATATACAAACTAAAAATTTCAAATCATTAAGTATAAATAATATGAATAATACAATTTTAGAATATCCTTTTAAGGGAAAAATTATTAAAGGGAGAAATTATGTAGAAAATTTAAATTTTAATTTTTTTTTAGACCAAATATACCCGAGGAAAATATCAGGTTATATTATAGGAACAAAGGCCACTTATAAAGAATTATCTGAGTTTACAGATAAATTGCAATTTGGAGATTCAAGTTTCTCTATTAAAGGGATAACGGAGGATGGTAGGTCTATTGAAATAAAAGAATGTTACCTTAGAAAAATAGAAAAGATAGAATTCCCTATTAGAATATATGAACTCGAAAGAGAAGTAGCTAAATTAGAAGCCAATGATTTTAAAATAGAGAGTAAATATAAAGAAATTCCAAAGAATCTTTTGTCTCTTTCAATCATTTTTAAACTGGATAATAGAGGAATCTTAAATCGAGCTATTTCTCGATCTGAAATATTTGATTATAACGGCAGTATTGAAGTTAAAAGTCGTATCGAACCAAAAAAAATTAATACCGAAATAGGGCAATTATCATTTTTTAGGTATTTTAATTTCCTTCCCTTTACTATAAATCAGAGGAAAGGAAAATATAGATATTATTCAAATGCTGCACTCATTGAAATTGAGTCCGCTGAATTTAATAAATATAATGAAAAAATTAATGAAACAAAGAAAATGATAGATGATTATTTATATCTAATTTCTTTTATTTCAAGAAAATGGGTAAGATGGAATCAATATACTTCTTATATAAAAACGAAAAATAAAAAAGAAATTGTAGCTATCCAAGAATATTTCCGAGAAGGCTACCATCCAGAGGAAGGAAAAGAACAAATGGAGGATTTTATAATTGAACCAGAAGATCTTACAAAATTTTTAAAGATTTCTTATCCTATTTATAAAAACAAAAAAGATTATTTAAGACCAATTCTTGCGCATTATATTACTTCCCAAGAAGAAAAATTAATGGAATCAGCGTTTTTGATGCTTTGTATTACTATTGAAGCTTTAATATATCAGTATTCTGAGCATGAAGGAGTGTCATTTATTATAAACAAAAATCAATTTAAAAAATTAAGTAAACTTCTCAAACAAGTAATTTTTGAATTTTCAAGAAAAGAAAACATAGACAAAGAGTTGATATTTAACAAGTTACCAGAGCTAAGAAGAAGACCGATTAAAAGCAATCTTAAATCATTAATAGAAAAATACAATATATGCACCAATGATTTATATCCTAATGCTAAGAAAGAATTTAAATTTTTGGAATTAAGAAATAAATTATTGCATCAAGGTAAAATTCCAAATTACTATGAATTATTCAAAGAAAAAATGAAATTACAATATCTGGTTGAGAGAATAATACTCAGAATGTTAGGATGGGAAAGAGAAAAGGGTTCTACATCAGATTTCCCAAATTTTAGATTTTTGTCCTAATGTTTATTAATTTTGGGTAATACTTGCAAAATAAAATGTTTTATAAGAGAAATGAAGTTTCGGCTGCAACAATATGCTATTTTTATGTGCAAAAACAGGTTTTCTCGCTGAAAATTGTGCATTAATACCAAAATTCTTAAATTTTTGAATTTTCTCAAATATTTTTAAAATAGATAAGATATTGAAAAAAATAAGAATGCAGGCTATATTATGAATGGCTTAAATATGGGCGGCGTCATAAAACAAGGAAAAATACTAACTTCTAACGACAAATAAGTAAAATGAAATATAAAAACAAAGAAATAAGAGCTATTCATGAGAAAGACTTAGATTCTTTTCTTGAAAAACTTGAATTATTGGAGCCATTGAAGAGGGGAGAGCTTTATTGTTCAATATGTGGCAAGAAACTAACGAAAAATAATTTAGGGTTAGTTTATACAGAAAATAAAGAATTAAAAATATGTTGTAATAAATCTGAATGTTATTTTAAAACCCAAATTGGATTAGAACGAGGATGAATATCTTAGAAGCATTAGAGAAATATGGACCATGGGGAGTTATAATAGTTTTGTTAATTATAATTTTCAATAATCCTGAAAAAGTACAAATATGGGCTTCATGGATTCATATTTATATATTAAGAAGGCTCTTCAAAAGGTCAGAGAGAAAAAGTGTTTCTTTAGAATTGCAAGGCAAAATTAATGATTTTAAAAATAAATTAAATAAAAAAGTTCCCGGAATATTACCTTATGGATTAAAAATTAAATGGGTTCACAACGAACAAATAACAAAACAATCATTTTTAGAAAAGAATGATGTTGTGGTTATTTTAAAGAGCTATGACCATCAAGATGTAAATTTTGTTTCGGCGGTTCTAATATATTTAGCAAAGGCATTAATTCCATATGCAAGGTTATTTTTAAACGAAATTTCTTCAAAAGCTATAAATTTCACTTATGCAAAGAAAATAATAAAAGAGAGAAAATCCAAGTCTACTCTCGATTATTTTTTAAACGAAATTTTACATCCAGAATTTCAGAGAAGTAATGAACTAAAAGAGTATTGTAGCATTATGGATCATCTTGATAATAATGGAATTTTAACCAGCGTCTTAATGAATGAATTGATAATATTAAGCAGGAAATTAAATTTAACTGTTCCTAACCAGCAGATAATTTATGAAGTAAGAGATTTCATTTTATTTTTATCAAATTTTGCTCGAAAGAAAAAGGAAGAAATAGTACCCTTAAATTTCATTAGGAGACATATAAAAATTTCTTTAACTCCTATAGCTCTCAAACATAAATTTGAAACTAAAGGGGCAAAACCTTATGTTACAGCTATTGAGGAAAAGATAAAAATGGGGATCGAAAGAAATTATGTTGTTGCAACTGGAATGGATAATGTAGAAAATGCTCATAAAATAGTAAAGAAAGTCAAAAATATAGACAGAATAAAAAATATTAGAAAAATTACTTATAAGAGAGCTTTTATTAATGGAAAAGAAGTTCCAGCCGTTACATATATTCTTTATATCATGTAGTTACTCATTAATGAAAAATCTTTATTATAAAAAATATTATTAAAATTTTTATGCAATAAATTTCTTTAAAAGCTTAATAGGATAAGATATGGAGGGCGTAATGATTTTTAAAAGAAAACATCAAAGAAAATCAATTCCTGAACTTAAAATAAATCATAAGAATATAAAAGAGAAAATAAAAAGTTTGTTTTCAGCTATCTATCTAACCAGTTTAAGTGTCATCTTAGGAGTTGTTTTTGCCGTTTTAGTTTATAACACACAAAACCTTTACAAAAATCATCATCAGATTTCCCCCCACTTATTATTTCCTTTAATATCAGGTATAATGATAATAAATACTTGGTTATCATATGCCTGGTTTTTTTTCGTTTTTGCATGGCCTCCAACATTTTTCGATAAAGTACTCCCTTTTCTTTTAGGTGTGTCACTTATTATTCCTACATTTTTCTTCGAAACACCTTATTATTTCTTATTTTTTCAAGGAATTTTCTGTTTTATAGGAGTTTTAGGGTTTAAAAATTCATATAATCATCTTTATCCTGAGAGGTTCTCCAAGAATAATCACGGAAGATTTGGATGTTGTTTACTAAAACACACTTTTAAAGAGATCTCAATGTATCTAACAGCAAAAGCAGGGATTATATTTATAACATCAGCCATATTTTTATTTATATTTTCTACTTTTCTTAGCGATTCTCTTTTGTGTCTTGTATCAAATATAATAATTCTTATTACTATAACTTGGATTGGTGTTTTAAATTATATGTTTATTAGAGGCAGCATTAATTTTTGGCAATTATTCTTGATCCATTATGGTTTTGGAGACGAAATATTACTAAGTATTTCAAAAAAATTAAAAAGATTTTCTGAAGAAAGAATAAGAGAATTTAAAAAAAATAAAATCGAATGCAAAAATTGTGAATTAACTAAGAGGTTTAAAAGGGAAAGAAATAAACGGAAGAAAGAGATATTAGAAAAAATAAAAAAAAGATTACCTTAGATGTAAAATTTTCATCTTAATTTGCATTTATCATAAATAATTCGGAAATAAATTCTCGCTGAAAAACAAAGTTTTCTTAATAATTCTACTCTATTTTAGCATTAATTTTTATTATAACTCTGAAGCCTATTGACAAATGAAATTTTAATATGATAAATTTCAATCAAATGATTAAGGGGAGTGAAAAATGAAAAAACTGTTTTATAAAATTTTGATTCCGGTTATCTTGGTATTCCTTCTAACAAACTTTTTCCCGAGTTGTAAGAGAGAACCCAAGATGATAAAGATTGGAGCAATAATGCCTCTTACTGGAGAATTAGCTACCTATGGGATTCCTGTGAAAAAAGGTATGGAACTTGCATTAGAGGAAATTAATGAGAGAGGTGGTATTAACGAAAGAACACTTAAAATTATTTTTGAAGATGATCTTGGAGACCCCAAAATGGCTGTGGCAGCTTTTAATAAGCTAATTGATCGAGAGAAAGTACCCATTATTTTGGGGCCATTGACTTCAAGTGCAAGTATGGCAACCGCCCCAGTGGCTGAAAGAAGAAAGGTGGTTCAGCTTTCCACTATGGCAGGGACTATAGATCTGAAATATGCTGGAGATTATGTCTTTAGGGTTTTTGCCTCTAACGAGTATCAGTCAAAAGCGGTAGCTGACAAAGCTATTGATGTATTTCATGCAAAAAGAGCTGCTATCTTATATATAAATAACGCTTATGGTCAGGGTAGTAAAGAGGTTGTAAGCGTCCATAACATATTGGACTGCTGAGAGTCTTTTATAAAGCAGTCTATATAATATCTTAAAGGCGCTAATTTGTTAAGACTTTTATGAGGT
>Ga0209426_1001649_pt1 | contig 12678 bp, 13 predicted proteins | sample Deesub1362B_J571_FD_187697 | JGI IMG/M metagenome (GOLD analysis project Ga0209426, IMG submission 187697) | Deep oceanic, basalt-hosted subsurface ecosystem from Juan de Fuca Ridge flank, Pacific Ocean, CORK Borehole 1362B_J2.571 (SPAdes)... ...
GCAAAAGAGCAAGAAAATATTGGCTGGGGGTAACTACCATCACCCAGGATATTAACGATTTCATGAAATCAGAATATGGCCAGCCAATTATTACTAACTCCGCCTTACAAATTTTATTTAAACAATCTCCGGCCACCATTGATGTTACCCAACAGACTTTCAACTTAACCGATCAGGAAAAATATATGTTGCTTGAGGCAGGAGTAGGGGAGGGGCTTTTTTTTGCCGGACTGAAACATGTGGCAATTAAGGTGGTGGCCTCTCCCACTGAAGATCGGATTATCACCACCGCTCCCGAAGAAATAGTAAAACTCTTAAAGAAATAACATGGAAAGTCCTCAACCAGAAGAAATAGAATCTGGCAGGGTCAGCCCGCTTGATCCTGATTTTTTATTAGTTTTATTTTTTGCCATTGGTATTGATCTTTTAGATCTTGGCCTTGAGACCTTTGCCTGGTTTGGCTTGGGAATTCCCAAGTTGGTTGGAATTTTTATTGATTTAATTGCCTTTTTGGCAATCTGCGGCTGGATTCAATATCGATTGGGAAGATTGACCCAAACCAAAAGAGCCCGGATTAGGGCTCTGGAGCAAAGATTAAAAAATATTCAAAAGTTGGCTCTCAAGGCTGAGGAGCTGGCCAAGTTAGAAAAGGAGGCCTTGCAAAGACTATCCCGAGCCAGGAGAATTTTAGCCAGAATTTTAAGAACTCCCCTTTTTAGAGCCCTGATTAGGGCCACCCTGGCCTTTATTGCTGAAATCTTACCTCTTTTGGGTCTAATTCCAATCTGGACGATCAGCGTGCTTTTAATGTTGAGAGAAAAATAATTAGGGGTAGGGTCTAATTACTACCTTCCGATCTGGCTCCTGGCCAATGCTTTCGGTGGTAACATCTGGCCGCTCAGCTAACTCAAGATGAACGATTCTTCGCTGATAGGCCGGCATTGGTTCCAAAACTTTTTCCTTTTTGGTCAGGGCCACCTCATCGGCCAAGGATCGGGCCAGTTCCTTTAAATAAATGATCTTTTTTTCTTTGTATTGGTTAATATCTAAATCTAAATAAAAAAACTCCTCCAGCTTTTTTCTTAAAATTGATCTTAAAAGATATTGAATTTCAAGTAAGGTCTGACCTCCCTCTCCGATTAGAAGCTGGGGGTCTTCCACCCTAATTGAAACCTTCAACACTTCCTCTTTGGGAGAAAGATCCTCAATTTTTATCTCAAAACCCATTTTTTTGAAAAACTGTTCAATTTCAGTCCTAATTTTTTCTAATTTGGGAGTGGTTAGCATTTTATTTTTTTAAAACCAAATATTGCTGCAAAATAGAGAAAATGGTGGTGGAAAGCCAATAGAGGGCTAAAGCCGAGGGAAATTTTAATAAAATCAAAATAGTAAAGATCGGAAAAAAATAAAGCATCTGTTTTTGCAAAAGCTGGGAAAAGTCTGATTTTTTAAAAGTAGTTTTTTGGGGAGCAAGCATCTTTCCCTGCCAAAATTGAAAAATTCCAGCCAAAATTGCTAAAAAAGGATGGGGTAGGGAAAGATCGATTTTTCCCAAAAACCAGGGGTTAATTTCTCCGGGATGGGGAATAAAGGGATAAAGATGTTTAAAGTTTAAAGCCTCAACCTTAAAGAAAATTCTCCACAAGGCAATCAGGATGGGAAGCTGTAAAATTAGGGGTAGGCAACCGGAGAATGGATTAATTTTTTCTTTCCGGTAAAGTTCCATCATTGCCCGACCCTGAGCCTGCCGATCATCCTTAAATTTTTGCTGGATTTCCTTAATCTTGGGTTGCAAATCAGCCAGAGCTTTCTGGGAACGAATGGCCTGCAAAGAGAGGGGATAAAGAATTAATCGGATTAAAAAAGTTAAGGCCAAAATGGCCAGACCAAAATCTCGACCAGGCAGATACTGATAGAGTAAAATTAGGGCATTAAATAAAGGCTGGTAGATAAAAATATTAAAAATTGCTCCAAAAAATTCCATAATTTTAAATTAAGGGAGATCTATTCCTCCCGGATGCCAGGGATGACAGCGTAAAATCCTCTTTAAACCCTTGATGATCCCGGTTTTTAGGCCATATTTTTGGATGGAAAGATAGGTATATTGAGAGCAGCTGGGAAAAAATCGGCAAAATCTTAATGGGAAAAGAAAGGAAATTATTCCCTGATCAGGAGAAAAAAATCTTTGATAGATCCTAATTAAAAAAAGAATTAATTTTTTCATTTTAAAAGTCTGGCTTTTTTTAAAATTTTATCTAGGCTCTCCTCCATCTCCCAAAAGTCTTTACTCTCCAACCCCGGTCGGGCTAAAATAATAAGATCAAAACCAGTTTTTATTTTATTTAGCCTTAGCCGGATTAGTTCCCTCAGCCTTCTTTTGATTTTGTTTCTGAGGGTTGATCTTTTGGCCACTTTACTAGAAACAATAAAACCAAAACGGCTATTTTTTAGATTGCTCTTTAAAAATTTAACCAACAAAAAATCCTCAACTAGACCTTCTCCCTCTTTAAAAACCCGATCCAAGTCCTTTTTTTTAGTTAAACGGTTAACTTTGGGTAACATAATCCAATTTCAAATTAAACCGTAAGACGCCATCTCCCCTTTTTTTGCCTCCTTTTTAAAATTCTTCTTCCTCCGGGAGTTCTTTTTCTTTTCAAAAAACCATGAGTCCTTTTTCTTTTTTTTCTTTTGGGTCGATAGGTAATTGACATCGATTTAACTATAGCATAATTTTTTTAGTTTTCAAGAGAAATCAGTTTTACACTTTTTTTCCCCAAATTATTAACATTGACCAGATTTTTTATCTTATTTTCCTTTAATCTTGGCTATGTTATAATTTTGGTTGAGAGTTAAAATTTTAATTTTTTGGCTTATGCAAAAGGAGGAACTCTGGCAGGCGGTTTTGGCCCAAATCCAGTTTCAGATCTCTCCTGCCAATTTTGCAACCTGGTTTAAAAATACTGAAATTGTCTCCAAAAAAGGAGGGGAGGTGATAGTTTCAGTTCCCAACAATTTTTCCAAGGAATGGCTAGAAAATAAATACAATAAATTGATTTTAAAGATTCTTCACAGTCTAGATGAGGAAATTAAGGAGGTGAAATACATGGTCTGCTCCCAGGCTACCCGAACCCTGCAAAAACTAAAAATCTCTCCCGAGGCTGAACAGCCCGGTCTATATGAATTAAAAATTGATCGTCACACCAATCTTAATCCCCGCTATACTTTTGATAACTTTATTGTTGGGCCTTTCAACGAACTGGCCCAGGCTGCAGCCTGGGCGGTAGCCAAAAGCCCGGGTGAGGTCTACAATCCTCTATTTATTTATGGAGGAGTGGGGCTGGGGAAAACCCATCTTCTGCAGGCAGTGGGAAATGAGATTCAGAAAAATTTCTCTCAAAAAGTAATTAAGTATTTACCTTCTGAAAAACTAACCGCCGATATTGTCAATGCCATCAAAAATCGGGAGGTGGAGGGACTGAAGGCCAAATATGGGCAGATTGATGTTTTAATTTTAGATGATATTCAATTTTTAGCCGGAAAAGACAAAACTCAGGAGGAATTTTTCCATATCTTTAACAATTTATATGAGAAAAATAAACAAATTATTCTTTCCTCTGATCGTCTACCCCGCTCCATTCCCGCTCTGGAGGAAAGATTACGCTCCAGGTTTGAGGGAGGAATGATTGCCGATATTGGTCTTCCTGATTTTGAAACCAGGGTGGCAATTTTAAAGGCAAAGCTCCAGGAAAAAAAGGCTGATTTTTCTGATCAAATCTTGCATTTTATTGCTGAAAATTTTCAAAGAAACATTAGGGAGTTGGAGGGAGCTCTCAATCGATTAATTACCTATCAAAAATTAAACAATCAAACTCCAGATCTTGAGATAGCCAAGGCCTTGCTTAAAAACATTATTGCCTCCCCTCAAAAATCAACCAATTTCAAAAAGATCATTCGGGCAGTAGCTGAATTTTATGATCTATCTGAAAAGGAATTGTTGCAGGCCTCAAGAAAAAAAGAGATTGTTAGACCAAGACAGATTGCCATGTATCTTTTAAGAGAAGAGTTAAAATGTTCCTATCCTTTTATTGGTCGAAAATTTAGTGGTAAGGATCATACCACTGCCATTCATGCCTGTGAAAAAATCTCAAAAGAGATAAAAGAAAGCGAAACCTTAGCTGAGGAAATTAGTATAATTAAGCAAGGAATTTATAGTGGATAAAAAGTAAAAATAAAAAATAAAAAATTTTTCCCACCCCTAAACCTCCCTTAATTCCCAGTAATTTCCCAAAAATTAAATCTAAAACCTAAATTTTCCTTTTTCAACAATAAAATGAAAATTTTAATTTTAAAAGATAAATTAAAAGAAGGATTAATTTTAGTAGAAAGATGTTGTGGAAAAAATTTAACTCTGCCTATCTTAAGCTGTGTTTTAATTGAGGGGAAAAAGAATTTTTTAGTTTTATCTTCAACCGATCTTGAAATTGGAATTCATTTGTGGAATCTTGCTAAGGTAGAAAAAGAAGGAAAGGTTGCTATTCCCGCTAAATTTCTAACCAATTTTATCAATTTAATTTCAGATCAAAATTTAACTTTAGAGGAAAAAAATAAAATTTTAACTTTAGAAGGTAAAAATTATAAAACCCAGATTAAAGGACTTGATCCAGAGGAATTTCCAATTATTCCAACTATTAAAGATGAAAATTTTATTGAAATTGATGGAGCCAAATTTTGTCAGGCCCTTTCCCAAGTTTTTGAGTTTGCTGCCCTAACCCCAGCTCGACCCGAACTTTCTGGTATTTTTTTAGCTTTTGAGGGAGAAGTAATTAGGATGGCCTCTACCGATAATTTTAGATTGGCTGAGAAAAAATTAACTATTGATTATAAAACCTCTCCCGGTTTTAAGGGCGCTTCTTTGATTTTACCTCAAAAAAGCGCCAAAGAAATCATTAATATTTTTTCTAATCAAGAGGGAAAAATTAAAATCTATTTTTCTCCTAATCAAGTTCTTTTTGAGAGTTTACTTCCCCAGACCAAACATCCTGAAATCCATTTCATTTCCCGTTTAATTGAAGGAGAATATCCTGAATATCGAGAGATTATTCCCCAAAAATATGAAACCCAAGTTATTTTAAATCGAGCCGACTTTTTAAATCAACTTCGGGCAGCCAGTCTTTTTACCGGAAAAATTAATGAAGTTAAATTGGGAATTGATCCTCAAAGACAAAATCTTGAAATTTTTGCCCAGCATCCTGATTTGGGTGAAAATCGTTCTATTTTATCTGGAAAGGTCAAAGGAAAAAAAGCGGAAATTTCCTTTAACTGGAGATTCTTAGTGGATGGTCTGCAAAATATTTCTGCTAAAGAAATTAGTTTTGAGGTTTTGAACCAAGAAACACCGGCCTTAATTCGGCCGGTTGGAGATAAAACCTATCTTTATGTGATTATGCCAATCATTGCTGGCTAAGGTATTCTTTGATTGCCTCTTCCCAGAGTTGATATTGGGGATCTTGGCTGGGATCTTTGGGAGGTGGCCCCTGAGGGTCATCTTTTTTTAGATAATGCAGGATTGAGTGGGGACTGGAAAGATCAATTTCTCCTTTCAAAATTGGTTTTTTTACCTCAATCGGTTCTGGTTTTAAAAAGGGTTGGGGAGGATATTTTTCTAAAGCTTTTTTCATTACCCGGTGCCAGATCGGACCGGCCAAAACTACTCCCGGCTCCTCAGCCATAGGAGTAGCATCATTATTTCCTACCCATACTCCAAGACTAATGCTGGTGGAGTAACCAATGGTCCAGCCATCCTTAAAATCTTGGGTGGTTCCAGTTTTGGCACAGACCTCAAATCCCGGAAGATAAAGAGGAGAGTTTTCTCCAAACATTGGAGCCCTGGCCTGATTATCGGATAAAACCTGATTGATTAATCTTGCAATCTGGGTGGAGAGCACTTTTTTTGGAGTTTTTTTAATTTCCTCAATTAAGTTTCCCTGACTATCTTCAATTTTTAGGATCGGAGTGGGAGAAACTTTGTAACCTTCATTGGCAAAAACTCCAAAGGCAGAGGTAATCTCCAGCAAAGAGACCTCACCTCCTCCCAAGACCAAGGAAAGTCCATAAAAAGAGGGAGGTTGGTTTAGGGTCTGAATTCCCAATTTCTTGGCAAGCTCAATTGAATCTTTAACTCCAGCCAAATATAAGACCTTAATTGAGGGAACATTTAAGGATTGGGCCAGAGCCTGGTAAAAACTAACCGGCCCCCTAAATTTTTGATCATAATTTTGGGGAATATACTCTTTTTTACCCCAGATTCCAAAACTGGTTTTGACATCCCAGATTATGGTCTGGGGAGTGTAGCCTTTTTTAAAGGCGGCAGCATAGACAAAGGGTTTAAAGGCTGATCCTGGCTGGCGAGGAAGCAAGGCCACATTGGGATAGGGCTCAAAAAGACAGTTAGCCCCTGGTTGGCATCCTTCTGGATAGGGATCAAGAAAGGGATCTTTGGAGCCAATCATGGCCAAGATCTCTCCGGTTTTGGGATTTAAAGCTACCAAAGCAGCATTGTGGGCCTCAAGCCCCAGATTTTGTCTTGCCAGCTCCTCAACTATTTTTTCTGCCTCTTTTTGGAGCTCAAAATCTAAGGTAGTGTAAACCTTCAGCCCTCTTTTTTGTAAAAAATCCTCTCCATATTTTTCCACCAGCCAATCTTTAACATATAAAACAAAATGATAGGCCTTGATTGGCTGTCTAATTTTTGAGAACTGAATTTTTTCAGCCAGGGCTACTTTAGCCTCCTCTTTTTTAATCCAGCCCAGCTTTTCCATTTTCTTTAAAATATAATCTTTTCTTTGCAAAAGCTGATCTTGGTTTTTGCCGTAGGGAGAAAGATAGCTGGGAGCCCGGATCATGGCTGCCAGAGTTGCCGCTTCGGCCAGGGAAAGATCTTTAGCGCTTTTACCAAAATAGGTCTGGGAGGCTGCCTCCACTCCATAGCAGTTTGAACCCCAGGGAACCTGATTTAGGTAAAATTCTAGAATCTGATCTTTACTATATTTCCTTTCTAGCTCCAAAGTTAAAACAATTTCTTTTATTTTTCTTTCCAAGGTTTTTTTGGGGGAAAGAAAGGTGGAACGAATTAGCTGCTGGGAGATGGTTGATCCTCCATGAACTGGTTTTTTTAGTTTTAAATTAATTAGAGCCGCTCTTAAAATTCCCTTAAGATCCAATCCAAAGTGGGAATAGAAATTGGCATCCTCTGCGGCAATTACCGCCAATTTTAAATAATCGGGCAGCTGATCCAGACTGATGGTGGTTCTTTTTACTTCACCATAAAGCTCATAAAGCAGGACCTTTCCTTCCCGATCATAGATTTTGGTTGATTCAAATAATGAGCGTTCAGTAAACTTTTCCGGTCGAGGTAGATCCTTAGCATAATAAAAAAAGATTAAAAAAACCAAAAAACTAAAAGTTAGCATCCCCCCTCCGGCAATCTTTAAAAAAAGAAAAATTTTCCTTTCTTTTTCAGGAAAAATTTTCCGGTAAAATTTCCTTTGGGCCATAAAATCAAAATTATTTTAACATTGGAAATTGAATTTGGCAAATCTTAAAGATTGTGCTAAATTTGAAAAATATGGATAAAATTGAAGAAATTTTAACTCGAGGAGTGGCAGAAATTGTGGAAAGAAAAAGCCTGGAAAGAAAGCTTAGATCTGGAAAAAAGCTAAGAATTAAATATGGAATTGATCCTACCATTGAAGATTTACATCTGGGTTATGCCGTTCAACTTGAGAAATTAAGACAGCTTCAAAAGCTGGGCCATCAGATTATTTTTTTAATTGGTGATTTTACCGCCAGATTTGGTGATCCAACCCAAAGATTAAAGACCCGCCCCTTAAGATCCAAGGCCGAGGTTAAAAAATTGGCTAAAGGCTATCTTTCCCAGGTTTCCAAAATTTTGGATTTAAAAAAGACTGAAGTAAGATCCAATTCAGAATGGTACGATTCAATGTCGGCCGAGGAAATGTTAAGGCTGTTAAGTCATTTTTCCTGCCAGAGAATGCTGGAGCGGGATATGTTTCAGGAAAGGATTAAAAAAGGACTGGAAATTAGACTTCAGGAAATTTGCTATCCAGTTTTACAAGGTTATGATTCAGTGGTTTTAAAATCTGATCTTGAGGTGGGAGGATCAGATCAGCTATTTAATGCCCTGAGGGGAAGGGATCTGCAAAAAATCTATGGTCAGCCTCCCCAGGATGTTTTAACCCTCAAAATTTTAATTGGTACTGACGGAAGAAAGATGAGTCAAAGTCTAGGTAATATTATCTCTTTAAAAGAGAAACCGGATCAAATGTATGGCAAAATCATGTCCCTTCCCGATCAGTTAATTTTTGATTATTTTGAACTGGTAACCAGGGTTCCCCTGACAGAAATTGAAAAAATGAAAAAAGAAATGAAAGAAAAAAAAGTAAATCCCAGAGATATTAAGGCTAGGCTGGCTAGAGAAATCGTTACCATTTATCACGGCCCAGCCCAGGCCAAAAGGGCAGCCCGGGAGTTTGAAAGAATTTTCAGAGAAAAAAAGCTTCCCTCCAAAATCAGGGAAGTTAAAATTGAAAAAAGAAAAATTCCTTTGATTGAGCTTTTAGTAAAAACTGAACTTTGTCCTTCCAGGTCAGAGGCCAAAAGATTAATTTTGCAAAAGGCAGTAAAAATTGACCAAAAAAGAATTAAAGATTGGAAAAGTAAAATCCAGATTAAAAAAGGAATGGTCCTTCAGGTGGGGAAAAGAAAATTTGTAAAGATTTCCTAAGCCAAAGCCCCCGCTTTAGCGGGGGCTTTGGCTATTCAGTTACTTCCTCTTCCGCAGGAGCTTCCTCTTCCGCAGGAGCTTCTTCTTCAGCTTCTTCTTCAGCACCAACTTCCTCTTCCAGTCCTTCCTCTTGATTAATTAATTCCTCGTAAAGCATAATTTTCAAAGTTAATTTAATTCAATTTTTCTTTCGACCTTTTTCCCTCCAAATTAAAAAAGGCTTATTTTCCAGCTCTACAGGCTATTATAGGCGGCCCAGAGGATCTGTCAAGAGTAAAATCCCAAAATCAAAAGCTGGCACAAATAGCCAGGGCCAAAGCATCGGCTGCATCGTCTGGCCGGGGAATTTCCTTAAGCTTTAAAATGCTCTGAATCATTCTTTGAATCTGCCATTTTTGAGCCCGGCCATAACCGACCAGAGCAGTTTTGATTTGTAAAGGAGTAAACTCCCTAATTTTAATCTTTTTATTTGCGGCAGCTAGCAAAATCACTCCCTTAGCCTCAGAAATGGGCAGGGCGGTCTTTAAGTTTTTAAAAAAATAAATTTTCTCCACCGCCAAAAGCCGAGGTCGATACTTGCTGATCAGCTGATTTAGCTCAAGATACAATTTTTTTAATCTTTGCTCAGGATCTAGTTTGGGGCTGGTACTAATTAGCCCGTAATCTAAACAACTTAGAGCTTGATTTTTGCCCTTTTTAATTACTCCGTAGCCGGTGGTGGCTGTTCCGGGGTCAATTCCCAAAATAATCATAAAATTGTTTTTAAATTGGAATAAATTTCCTGGACTGCCTCATTTTCATCTAGGGCCTCAAATAATTTTTGGACCCTTTCTTTTTCTTGCTTGGGAATTTCAATTTGCTCCTTGGCCACAAAATCTAGAGAAGCAGATTCAATTTCAATTTTTTGATCTTCTAGATTTTTTTTAACTTTCTCCAGCTCCTCAATTTTGGTGTAGATATCCAAGCTCTGGTTGTGCCAAAAAATATCTTCTGCTCCGGCCTCAATTGCCTTCATTTCCAGTTCTTCCCTGGATAAAGCTGACTTTTGGGGATCTACACTGATTACTCCTTTTCTTTCAAACATCCACCTTACCGCTCCCTCTCCCACCAGTTTTCCGCCGTTTTGGCTCAAAATCTGCTTAATTTCAGCCAAAGTTCGATTTTTGTTATCGGTGATTCCTTCAATTAAAATGGCAATTCCTCCTGGCCCATAGGCCTCGAGTAAAATTTCCTCAAATACTGCTCCTTCAAGATCCCCCACTCCTCTTTTGATGGCTCGTTCAATATTTTCCTTGGGCATGTTAATAAATCTTGCCTTCTCAATGGCCAGCCTTAGCTTGGGATTCATTTCTGGATCGGCTCCTCCCTCTCTGGCGGCAATGGTAATCATTCTGGCCATTTTGGAAAAGGCCTTACCCTTTTTGGCATCGGCCATCTCCTTTTTATATTTAACTTTTGACCAATGGGAATGCCCGGACATCTTAGATCATTTTAACCTAAGCTTTCTTTTAAGTAAAAAAATTATTGCTCCAGAAAAAAGAGCCAAAATTAAAGCAATTGCCAAAATCAAAGAAAATTCTGATTGAATTTTCTCAATTTTGGGCCAAGACCGAGCTTGGGCTACCATTTTCTCTTTTTTTACTAAAGAAGGTTTTGATTGTTGCTGAAAAATAAGATTGGCTGACCCCGGAGTTAAAATCTTGCTCCACTGCCAACCCTGATCAGTTAAAGAAAGAGACTGACCCTTTTTAGCTTGATTAAATGAGACCCGATCTACAATTTGATCATTGGGCCAAAAAAGTAAAAGCTCATCTTTCTCATTATTAAGGACAATTTTGGTGGTTGGGCGAGATAAAACCAAAAATCCTTTCGGTCCAATAACCGTTCCCTTAGGGAAAACATAAATTTTAGTTTTTCCGTAAAGATCAGAGATTTTCCAACCTGATAAATCCACTTCAAAATCATTTAGATTTAAAATCTCAATCCATTCCTGTTTGGCATCCTGACCAAGGGGGGAGGGAAGGATCTCATTAAAAATCACACCGGAAGGATAGGAAATTTCCTGATCTAAAGGCTGAGTTTTTGGTAAAGGAGGTTTTTCCTGGGATTGAGACTCGATTGATTTTTCCTTAGTTTTGGTTTCGATTTGAAAAACACTGTTTTGGGCTTTAGGGGTCCCTCCCGGATTTTGACTGGAGGCCCAGCTTTTAGCCAAAGATCCTTGAAGATTTGGATTTTTTCTTTCCATGGTCTTTTTTTCCTGATTTTTTCCGGCAAACCAGCCTTGAGAGCAATCCACCCGATCGATCAAATTTCCAAAATGATCATAAAGTTCCAAGATCTCTCCTCCATTTTCTAAGGCCCCTTTATAAATTTGATCAGCTGAAATTTGGGGTAGGGTTTGATCATCAGTTCGCTCCAGTAAATAAAAACCCTGGGGAGGTAAAGTTTCGGTTAATTTGATTTCTGGTTTTCCATCAGCCGCTCTAAGAATCCAACCTTCAAGTTTTATTTCCAAGTTACCAGGATTGTAAAGTTCAATCCACTCATCACTAAAAGAGTTTTCAGTCCCCATCCAGGCAATCTCATTGATTACCACCGATCTAGAATCGGCCTTGGCTATAAAAGCCAAAAGACCAAAAATTAGAAAAATAAAAATTCTCATATTTCTAGCCTACCTTAGCAAATTTTAAAAAAGAAGTCAGCAACCCCATCCTCTTGACAAACTGGAGAATTTAAGATATAATAAGTCAGAAAGGAGATAGCTCAGGTAACAAAATATGCCAATTTTTAAAAATTGGCATATTTTAATAATTTAAGTTTAAATAATTAAAGCAGACTTTGGGTTTTATACTTCAGTCCCAGATGTTGATAGGCGATTTTAGTTGCTATTCTTCCCCGGGGAGTTCGCTCAATAAAGCCAAGCTGCATTAAATAGGGCTCATAGATTTCCAAGATAGTATCTTCTTCCTCTGAGGTTGAGGCAGCTAAGGCCTGCAGTCCCACCGGTCCTCCCTCAAACTTTTTAATTATTGCCTCCAGAATCTTTCGGTCTCCTGGCTCAAGCCCCATTTCATCAATTTCTAAAAAATCAAGAGCTTTTTTTGCAATTTCTTTGGTAATTTTGCCTTTCCCTTCAACTTGGGCAAAATCTCTCACCCTTTTTAGCAATCGATTGGCTACCCGGGGAGTGAAGCGGGATCGCTGGGCAATCTCAGAAATAGCCTCTGGTTCAATTTCAACCTTTAAAATTTTAGAAGATCGCTCAATAATTTTCTCCAGATCTTTTTTTTGATAAAAATTTAGCTGAAAAGTTGCTCCAAATCGGGAACGCAAAGGAGAGGAAAGTAGGGCAATTCTGGTGGTAGCACCAATCAAAGTAAAAGGACAAAGCTCAAGAGTCATGGTTTTGGCCATTGGTCCTTTGCCCACAATTAGATTTAACTTGTAGCTTTCCAGAGCAGGATAGAGCATTTCCTCCACTAACTTATTTAATCGATGACATTCATCAATAAATAAAACCTCTCCCGGATTTAAATTGGTTAAAATTGCTGCTAGATCTCCCGCCTTCTCAATGGCTGGACCGGAAGTAACTCTAATTTCTGATCCAAGCTCCTTGGCTACCAAATAAGCCAGGGTAGTTTTTCCTAATCCGGCATTGCCATAAAACAAAAGGTGTTCAGGAGGCTCCCCTCTTTTTTTGGCCGCCTCAATAATAATTTTGAGATTTTTTTTGAGGTTTTCCTGGCCAATATATTCCTCCCAACTGGTGGGTCTTAAAGTTAAATCCAGGACTCGATCTTCCTCAGTTGGTTTGGGTAGAGTGTAAGCCATAGGCCTTGACAAACATTTTAAAATTTGCTATACTTAAAAGT
>Ga0209426_1001650_pt1 | contig 12669 bp, 15 predicted proteins | sample Deesub1362B_J571_FD_187697 | JGI IMG/M metagenome (GOLD analysis project Ga0209426, IMG submission 187697) | Deep oceanic, basalt-hosted subsurface ecosystem from Juan de Fuca Ridge flank, Pacific Ocean, CORK Borehole 1362B_J2.571 (SPAdes)... ...
GAACTAAGTTCCTTCTTGTTGTCGGAACTGTTGTAGCTGTGGTTATCTCATCTTTTTTTGTCTGGGAATACAAAGAACTGGAAAAACACATAATAAGTGGGGTAGAGAAGCAGGCTGAGATAGCCTTTGAGCAGATCGTTATAACCCGCCAGTGGAGTGCAGATTATGGAGGGGTATACGTTGAAAAAAAGGCGGGTGTGGAGTCCAATCCCTACCTCCGCGAAATCGGGATTAACCCAGATATAACTGATATCGAAGGAAAAAAATACACCTTAAAGAATCCTGCCCTCATGACAAGGGAAATATCAAGTTATGCTGAGGCAAGGGGAATTCATCAATTCCATATCACCAGCCTCAAGCTCATTAATCCAAACAATGCCCCTGATGAGTTTGAAAGGCAGGCGCTTAAAAAATTTGAAAATGGAATAAAAAGCGTTTCTCAGATAACAGTTAAAGAAGGCACTCCAGTCTTCCAGTACATGGCACCTATTTATGTGGAGGAGGCGTGTCTGAAATGCCATGGGCATCTGGGGTATAACGTGGGGGACATTGCAGGGGGCATAAGCGTCTTTGTGCCTATGCAGGAGGCATATCTGGCTATTCAGAATACAAAAAGAAATTTATTCTTTTTTGCAGCAGCAATAATACTCGCGTTAGAAGCAAGCCTTTATTTGTCAATAAAAAAGATGGTAACGAAGCCCTTAGAAAAACTTACAAGAGGTGCAGAAGAAATTGGAAAAGGCAATCGGGACTACAGGCTTGAGATAGAAAGCAGCGACGAAATAGGCAGTCTTGCTGAAGCTTTTAACGATATGTGTTCTAAATTGAAGAAGTCTCATGAGGATATAAAGCATAAAGCCAAGCGAATTGCTCTGATGCGGGACATCGATAAAGCTATACTCTCCACAATGCGCATAGATGAGATGATCCCTGCGATTCTCAAGAAAATAAACAGTGTAATATCCTGCGACTATGTTCATGTAGCCATCCTTGATGAAAAAGACAGAGACTTTTATGTTATTGGTACTTTTGCAGAAAATAAAACCTCTATTAGTTGCTTTAAGATACCATTTGAGCGGGCTTCTCAATGTCCTGTTTTGAGAGATAAAAAACCCATGATTTGCGGGGATATAACCCAAGAAAACCCCTGCAGCGCATGCATCTTCAATTCGAAAATTGTGGAGGAAGGGGCTCGTTCTACATTAATTGTACCACTTCTCGCAGGGGAGCGGGCACTAGGTCTCCTTCATCTTGGAAGCCTCACCAACGACGCATTTACTGAGGAGCACATGGCAATAGCGCAGGAACTCGCAAACCAGCTTGCGGTCGCTCTGGAGAATGCAAGACTGATGGAAGAGCTAAACAATGCTTATAAGAAGCTTGAAGAAAACTATCTCGATTTAAAAGAGATAGACAGGGTGAAAAGCAATATTATCGCAAACGTTTCCCACGAGCTTAGAACACCATTAACCATTGTGAAAGGTTTTATTGAAATTGCGATGGAAGAAGAGGATAAAAAGGAGAGAAATGAACTCCTTTCGATGTGCAGGAAGGCCCTGCAGAGGCAAAATAGAATTATAAGCGATCTGATAAATGTAGCGGAGTTCGAGAGAAAGAAATACAAACTAAAATTTGAGAATGTTGATTTGGAGCAGGTTCTTCATCTTGCCCAAAAAGAGATTAAACCATACGCACTTGAAAAGGATATTGCCATAAAAATTTCTGTAGAAGAGAGCCTGCCTGATGTAAAAGCAGATTTCGAGGCTTTGAAGCATGCAATTGCTAATTTACTTGACAATGCAGTAAAATTCAACAGGAAGGGCGGAGAGGTTGTTGTAGAAGCAAGGCAAAAAGGCAATGCGATTGAAGTATGCATTGCAGATACTGGTATTGGTATTCCTAAAGACAAAATACCTAAATTGTTCACACCCCTATACCAAATCAACGCCACCACTACTCGAAAATTCGGCGGCACTGGCATGGGCTTGGCGGTTGTCAAGAGAATTATTGAAGCCCACGGTGGAAAAGTATGGGTGGAAAGTGAAGAGGGTAAAGGGAGCAGATTTTGTTTTACCCTGCCTATTCAGCGATGAATCCACCATCGAGTCATACTAAAACCTCCAGGGCTATGCCCAGAAAAACCCATTATATTTGAGTTCGTTATGCAACTGCTTAATAAAAATATAACAATTTGATGAACTTCTAATAATCACAGGGGTGATGCCATGGCACAGAAGCCTTACATGCTGAAACCTGACCTTGAAACCGCAAAGGTTTTCTCGGACAGGACCAGGGCTAAGATTATAGAGCTTCTGGAGAAGAGGGGTGAGATGACAAATACTCTTCTTGCGAAGGAGCTTGGAATCTCAAAGGCAACGGTGACCCATCACATGAAAATCCTGGAAGAGGCAGGTGTGGTGAGGGTTTCAAGAGTCGAGGAGACTCGGGGAATCCCGAAGAAGTACTATACCATTGATGCAAAGTTTCTTGAGTCTGGGAGGGAGGACATCTCTAAGCCTGTGATGGAAGAAGTGGAGAGGGAGTTTAGAAAGCTCTTCCAGAATAAAAAATTCAGGGAAAAGTTGAGCGATGAGGTGAACATCTCATTTCTCAGGTTATACAAAAGTGCGCTTCTTTCTGCAAAGGTGAATCTGGACGATGTGCTGTTTGACCAGGGGTACGAACTGGGTAAGAATGTTTTTTCTGAGATGGTAGCTGGAGAGAGCCTTGAAGAGGTGCTCATTTCGCTTGGCCACCTCTGGGAAGAGCTGAAGCTTGGCACAGTCGAAATTCTGGAAGTCGGCGACAAGGCGAGGATTGTGGTTAGAGATTGTTACCAGTGCATGCACATGCCAAATGTGGGCAAACCCCTGTGCGCTACCGACGAGGGAATAATCGCAGGCGTTCTGGAAAAAAAGCTGGGCTCCCGCTTCAGCGTTAAAGAGGTGGAGTGCTGGGGCACTGGCAAGGAGTACTGCGAGTTTGAAATCAGAAAGCTGGCGAATACGTAGCAACAAAGGGAGGAGTAATCCCTAGAACATAAACACTCAGTCTCTAACGCAAACACTGGAAGGGTGATAAGTAACTCCAAGCAGGATGCCGAGGTTATCTTCATTACTAATGAAGCTGCCATGCCTAGTGGGATGTTGTTAATGATACTCAATTTCATTACTCTGGCTTTCTCAATAGTTATGCTCGCATATGCCAGCGACTATTTCACAGAGGGTGCGGCGAAAATTGCGAAGAGATTCGGGGTCTCGAAGTTTATCATTGGCGCAGTGGTGGTTGGATTTGGCACCTCTTCGCCCGAGCTTTTCACATCTGTTTATGCGTCGCTCTCGGGCACTGGCGGCATCGCCATAGGAAATGTTATTGGCTCAAATATTGCAAACATCGGCCTTATTCTAGGTTTAGCAGCGTTCATCAGAGCAGCGGCTATCAGGAGAAAGGTGGAGTTCATAAATGGCATCGCCTGCCTTTTGCTCACTGTGCTGGCGAGCATATTGATCCTCCATGGCTATGTGGTATCACCCTGGGATGGTATCCTCCTACTTGTGGCATTTACCTTTTATATCGTATACTCAATCAAAAATCCGGCCAACTCCACCTATGCTCCAGACGCAACTGAAGATATAAAAAGGGCGGGGGTTCACGTGGTGTTTGGGCTTGCAGGGGTTTTGATAGGAAGTGTGTTGCTTGTAAACTCCGCCGTAGCCATTGCCCACACTCTCGGCATACCTGAGTCAGTCATCGGGCTAACTCTGGTTGCCTTCGGCACAAGTGTGCCTGAGCTTGCGGTGTCTGTGGTAGCAGCAAAGAAGGGCTACTTTACCATGGTGCTTGGAAATGTGGTGGGCAGCAACATATTCAACATCCTGCTTGTGCTAGGTGCTGCCGCAGTTGCTAACCCCATTTTTATTGATGATGCAATAGCTTTCAGGAGCACCCCAATGATGCTGATAGTTACTGCCTTAATGTTACTATTTATGAGAACTGGATGGAAGATTACGAGGGCGGAAGGGTTGGTACTCCTCCTCTCCTACGGCGTGTTTCTGTGGGTGAGCTTTAGCTGAAGTGGAGAGGAGCAGGGCGACAAATTAAAGATTAAAGACCTGCGTAACTCCTTAAAAAGGTGCTGGAGGAGGTCTGTGAAAACAGCCTCAGCAGACCCCCAGCACCCTAAACCTGCTTAGTAGCCCTGGCAGACGATGCCGATAAGCTTCACTCTGCACTTACCTTTGCCTCGTACTTTGAGGGACACTTTACAAGCAGCTTATTTGCTATGAGTGTATCCCCGCGAAGCGTGCCTATGGCAACGACGTCTATCTGCGAGTTGGGATCAAACTCCTTATCCAGCGGGAAGGTTGCGGGTATAACACCATAGTAGGCCACCTTTATGCTCGCCTTGCCGTCGGTGAGGGTGAAGTTCAGATTCTTGGGCACCCAGCTTACTGTGCCTTCAACCACATAACCCTGAACCTGGACCTGCTTGCCCTGGTAGCTCTGGGCGTTATTAACAACCTCACTCACACTCTTGTAGGGGTTCACAAAGCTCTCGCTAGAAGTCGTGCTGAAGGCTATGCCAACAAAAACCAGAACTACCGCAACACCCACAAGGTATTTGAGATTCTTTGCGGTCTTCTTATCCATACCTTCACCTCAAAAATAAAAAAGGAAGAGCTACATGCAGCTCTTGTGGCACTTACAGGTTGTATATGCAGCTTTCTTCTCCCTCTTCACAATTCTCATAATAATCACCGAGTTATTTACTGTTCGGGCGATACATATATTTTGTGCTTTACAAACTGTCAAACTTCTGGACACCTTACTTATTTCTCCGCAATGATGAAACGAAAGACTGAAGTCAAAAGCCATTCCTCTTTGACTACCCTGAACCCGGCTTTCCTTATGTTCTCAACCGTTCGTCTGTTTATCTCAGGTCCAAAGACCCTCGCTATTGGATTAAGCACGTCTAGAATCACTCCACCAATTTCATTCTCACACCTCATGTGTTCCAGAAAGTAAACTCTACCCCCCGGTTTCAGCACCCTGTAGAGCTCTCTCAGACCTCTTATCGGATTCTCTACAGAGCAGAATACGTATGTAGACACCGCCGCGTCGAAGACGTCATTTTTGAAGGGTAATGCCTCAGCATCACATTGAATAAGCTCCACATTCTTCCTGAGCTTTTCTACCTTCTCTTTTGCTTTTTCAAGCATCTTTAGGCTGATATCAATTCCAATAAAGTTTCCCCCTCCGTAATACTGTATGTTCTTACCTGTTCCTATACCCACCTCGAGAATACGATTTCCCTCAAGCCTCTCAAAAAGCAGCTTCCTCCACTTGGAAAAAGCCATAACCTCCATTGGAGACTCGAAAACGTCATAAAGTGCGGCGGCCCTATCGTACCTCTTCTTATCCACTCCCCTCTTGATATATTCACCCATATTTCCCCCTTCTTGATGTTATATTGGGTAACAATAACCACAAGTCCAGAAATTGTATCTAATTCTCAGTCACATACGCCTCAAGAAATTGCAGGAAAATATCCTTTGGCATGTATCCCACTGCCTTGTCCAGGAATTTACCGTTTTTATCCAGAATCACAAAGGATGGATGACCGGTTATGCGGTAAAGAATGAGCAATCTCCTATTTTCCGGTAGGTCTGAGTCTATTTTCACAGGCACAAAGTTCTCTGAAACAAAATCTATAACCTCTCCATCGCTCATCACTTCCTTATCCATCTTCACACACCAGCTACACCAACCAGCCCAGAAGTTTATGAGCACGGGCTTATCCACCTCCTTTGCCACCTGAACACCCTTATTGAGGTCATTCCATATCCAGTTTATCTGATGGTCTGCACCCTTCGCTGCACTGCTATCCACCTGAACATTTCCACCCTGAGATTGAAAGAAGAATATGAAGAGAAGCAAAGTTAAACCCAAGCCGAGTAGACCAAACAACCGCTTATCCATGTTATCAGTCCCTCGTTTAACAGGTACTCTGGATTGTCATGTTAAAAATACCTTTCTCCTGACAAAATGAAGACAATTGTGCGAAAATATTTTTCAAAATGTAACCGATACATCTGTGACAATATGAAAAACCTCCTGTTGCCAGAGGATCATCAATGTCAACAGCCTTATACCTCATTTACTGCAAAGCATTTAGCCTCCCTTTCGCTGGTAAACTCCAGTCGCTTTATCTTCTCCTCGTAATGCTTAACCCTCTGTGAAAGATGCTTAGTTACAATGTCCACATTCCTGTAGTTTATCCTGCACTGCCTCTCCCTGTGCATACAGTTAATAAGCTTGCGGTAGGTGTTGGTTGCGCATTCAACCTCACCAAGTTCCTCATATATGCGGGCCGCTTCCACGTAGCAGCCTTTGGCCAGATCGACTAACATGAGCATTGCAGGCTCATACCTTGCGCTGCGCATATTCACATAAACTGTTAGATAGCAGTCGCCAGCAAGCTGGTAAAGCGCTGCTGCACGGAGGGTATTACCCTGCCTCTCAGCTTCTGCTCCCTGCTCCATAAAACTCCTCGCCAGCTCAAGTACGGCGGCACTTCCCCTTCGCATCGCCGCATTCAGCTCTTCATAACCAATTTTCAGCTCTGCGCCTATGTCCATGCTTTCAACCTCCACTGATGCATGAGCATGCCAGTTGTACCCATTTGAAATCACCTTGACGCTTACTTTTGCAGCAGCCGAGCTATAATTTGTCCATAAAACCAAGGCATCCTCCTGACAGAAAAAAGCATAAACACGGTTACAAACGTTTAATACCGTCCATAACTGCATAAAGAGACTAAAATCAGAATATTATATCTTAATAATCCAGCACCATGCCCGGAACAAATTTTCATAAAAATGGAGAGGTTACCTAACTACCATATGGTGATGTACCAGCGAAGAGTTCGTTCGTGGCATGGGGTGGAGTTTGACATTAAAATTATAAATCAGAACTGGGCTAAGCTCGGAATTCTACCGCCTCATCCGCAGCTGGTAAACCTCATAATCCGGAAAGGGCTAGAGAGGGATAAAAACATCCAGATGCAGATTTTACACGAGTTTGGCCATGTTCAGGCGTTTCCATTCGTTTTTCTATATTATCTCCCTCTCTATCTTTTAGCAAAGCTTGGAAATATAAATAATTGGCTTGTTGCAACTCTTGGCCTGTTCTTCTTTTGGGAGATAATCGCCGAAATCTATGTTTTCTTCAAGGATGAAGATTATATTAACGCATATATTAATAACCTGAGCCTTTATACTGTATTTTTCTGGGTAATCGCAGTGATTTTTATAGTTCTGCCATTCGTACAGTGAATACAGGAGCATGTGTATACCACGACAAGGTTTTTTAGCATCCAATTTTCAAAAAACCATCATGAAAAATGAAAAATACGATGCAATAATTGTCGGCGGAAGTTTCGCAGGTCTTGCTACGGCGTATTTCACAAAGGCTGAGAAACTGCTCATTCTTGAGAGGGAAAGGTAGCTTGGGGCTCAGAATAGCATCCTGAGAAGAGTCCAAACCAAAAGTCAGAACAGGACTTTCATCAGAACAACTGAAAAATTCGTTAAAGAGGCACAGTCGATGTGCGGGAGATAAATTCTGACTGCTTCAGTGACACCGCAGTTAGGTTTATTAAACAGGAAAGATATAATCAAGAGATAGATTGTGGAGGTGAGAGGGTATGAGTTATTATTTCAGCAAAACCTTGAATGTTTCTTTCGAGGATGCAGTTGGCAAGGTGATTGAGGAACTGAAAAAAGAGGGGTTTGGTATTCTCACTGAGATAGATGTAAAGGAAACCCTTAAGAAAAAGCTGGATGTAGATTTCAGAAAATACAAAATCCTCGGGGCATGTAATCCACCTTTTGCCTATGAAGCTTTACAGGCAGAGAGTAAGATAGGTACCATGCTCCCCTGCAATGTAGTTGTGCAAGAGATTTCAGATGGACAGGTAGAGGTGGCAGCCATAGATCCTATTGCATCCATGCAAGCCATAGAGAATCCAAAGCTGCAGGAGATTGCCGAGAAGGTACGCTCTAAACTGAAAAAAGTGATCGACAATCTGTAAAGGCAGACATCTCCAAAACACGATGTCGAAGCATCACTTCTTTATTTTGCTCTCGAGGAAATCGCCTATTATTGTGCCAGCGATGAAAATTATGGTGTAGATAGCGATTACTATAATGAAACCTATAAGCGTGGCGCCAAAGAACAAAAAGCCACCCATGAATAAGCTCAGCAAGCCGAAAACGATGCCAGTGATAACACCTATCTTCAGACCCTTCTTGAGCAACTTCATCTTATCTTCCTTTCCGGGACTCATATATCCGTAGACTACTCCGGCGATAAATACCAGCAGGTCAAGGGTCATACTTGTTTATATGCCCTACCTGCTATAAAATCCTTTGGATTTATACTGATATTTAAAGCAAAGCTTTTATTCCTTTAACTCTATATTGATTAAAATCCGGAGGAGGTAGGTTAATGAAGACTTTTACCCGAGAGGAGCTGAAGAAATACAATGGTCTTGGAGGAAATCCTGCCTACGTGGCTTATAAGGGGAGGGTTTATGATGTCTCAGCAAGTGCAGTGTGGGAGATGGGCTCTCACATGGCTAAGCACCTAGCTGGCTACGATTTGACGGAAGCTGTTAATGAAGCCCCGCACGATGCAAGCAGACTAGACAAATTCCCGGTGGTTGGGGAACTGAAAAATTGAAGCTGATAACATGCCCCACAAGTTCGACGCTACCTGGGCAAGTATTCTGGAGGATGAGGAAAGGAAGGAGTTTCTGCCGCCGGTGGAGATACTTAAGAGGATAGGTGTGAAAGAGGGCATTACTTTCGCTGACATAGGCTGCGGCATAGGCTACTTCACTATACCAGCGGCCGAGCTGGTGGGCAGGGGAAGAGTATTTGCCATCGATGTGCAGGCAGAGATGCTTGAGCTTCTGAAGAAGAAAATCAAAGGCAGGGAGAACATAACCATTGTTAAGTCCAGTGAGGATACAATTCCCCTTCCAAGTGAATCTGTGGACATCGCCTTTATGGGAGATGTGCTCCACGAACTTGAGGGAGAGGGGACGCTGAGGGAGGCGTACCGCATCCTCAGGCGTGGAGGTGTTTTGGGAGTGGTGGACTGGAAGAAGGAGGAGATGGAAATTGGACCACCTTTTGAGGACAGGCTCTCTATACAGGAGGCGAAAGCAAAGATAAAAGGGGTAGGCTTTTCAGTAACGAAGAGCTTCGAAATTCCACCTTACCATTATTGCCTGATAGCGAAGAAGGGGTGAGCCCTAACTTTCATGACTTAATCCCGTTATTGCTAATTTTGCTTCATAAACTCGGGTTGAATACCATCGATTTGTGCAATTAAAGAACCTTTATACACTATAGAGCACATGTGTGAGTCTCTCGAAGAAAATTTTACCACGCTCAGTGAGCATATATTCCCCGCCTTTCCTGTGCTGTATCACTAGGCCTGCATCGACCAGTTTTTTGATATGAAATCTTAAGTTGCCCCCATCTAGTCCGGTAGCCTTGGAAAGCTGGCTGAAACGCCTAGGATTTTTGGAGAGTTCCAGAAGTATTTTTATCCTGATGATATTGGATATCGGCTCGAGCTTATCCGCCATCTCCTCAGCGTCCAACTTATTATCTTCGAGGTCTGTCTGGAACGACTTCCTTAGCGCATCTTTGAAAAAAACCATCATTTTTTCCTGTTTTTTAAGCAATTCTACGGCTTCGGAAAAGCAGATGGAGCACCTCTCAAAGGGAGCATTCTTTTCAAGCTGAGACAACATCATTTTTTTCTCCTCATACAATGCTTTAAGCTCGCTCGACTCAATCCCATCTTTTAAGGCATCGTCCAAGAATTTATTGAAGGCATTTATGCACTCTTTGTACTTACCACAGTTCGTTTGCATTCTCTCTCTGAGTATTTCGCTGTTCAGGGTGGAGATTATGGAAATCAAAACCTCACCTAAATTGGTTTCTACACTCTTCTCTATGATCCTAAGGAGGTCGTTGGCTAACAGGGACCTTAACTTTTCAATTTCCCTTTTCAGCTCATATATTTCCAGTTTTATCTCACCCTCATGGCCTTCCATAGTAATACAAATAACCAAGCAATATATAATACTTTTCTACTTTTTGCTTTTTTGGCTGCTGTAAGGTTATTGGAGTAACTAAAAGTTATTGAAATTCTAAAAAATCTTATATAATTGTACGATATAACAAAACTGCAACAATAAGACTGAGAGGTGGTTGATGTGAAGCGTTTTCCTGAGAAAGACGAGCTTAAAAGTGAGAAAGCAAGAAAGATATACGAGGAGATAGAAAAGGAATTCGGCGGAATAATACCGAATTTCTTTAAAGCAATGGCCTCTGACCCAGAGTGGCTGGAGGTAAACTGGGAAAGACACAAGCGGATAATGCAGACCGGCGAGCTCGATCGTAAAACGAAGGAGCTCATAGCCTATGCGGTGTCGATAGCGAGGGGCTGTGAGTACTGCGCTCTTGCTCACCATACCGCCGCACTGATGCATGGAGCCACTGAGAAAGAAGTTCTGGAGGCAGTGCAGGTAGTCGAGCTGTACATGTCCTTCACCACCATAGCGGATGCGATGCAGGTACCATGTGACATAACACCAGATATTCTGAATAAGATGTAAAACAATCATATAAGTATTTCTATTTCTCTATTTTTCAACATACACGTATTCAAACTTCAGATAAAAATATAATTCGGAATCAAATAGAATGTTTTATATCATATTAGCAACTATTTATATATCGGTGGTTATCCCACAAAATAAGGACTAGAAAGCATGTAGAGCGTTGGGGAGTTGAGCCTTCCGAGCCAATCTCCAGTGGCAGCAATGATGAGCCAAAAATAAAATCAGTGAAAGGTTTCTAGAGCTCCAGAAAAACTAAAAGAAGCAAGGCACGGCTGGTGCTGGAAAGAGCCCCGAGGGGGATTTGAACCCCCGACCTGCTGATTACGAGTCAGCCGCTCTTCCAGCTGAGCTACCGGGGCGCAGTAACATAAATTTGTGTTACTGCAGAAGCAGACTTTCACGTAATATAAATTATTTATATCATGAGCCCAACCTAGAAGTATGAAAATTCTGGGCATCGACGAGGCGGGGAGAGGCCCTGTTTTGGGCAGCCTAATCGTCGCTGGAGTCGTCTGCGAGGAAGAGGAGCAGGCAACCCTCATGAAGATAGGGGTTAAAGACTCAAAAAAATTATCACCAGAAAGAAGGGAGGAAATCTTCGAGGAACTTGTCTCATCCTTTACCTACCGTGTGGTAGAGTTTACGCCCCGAGAGATAGACTCAAGACACCGCCGCAGGGAAACCCTCAACCAGATGGAAGCCAGAGCAATGATCGATCTAATAAACCACTTTTCTCCGGATGTAGCGTACATAGACTGCATAGGCCCCAGCACCGAAAAATTCGCCAGTTTGCTTGCCAACGCAGGCATTGCCTGCTCTCTGGTGGTGGAGCATCGCGCTGACGAGCGCTACCCAATAGTTTCGGCTGCCTCGATAATAGCCAAGGTAATACGCGACCGCAAGCTTGAGATGCTGAAGCAGGAGTATGGCGACTTCGGAAGCGGCTATCCCAGCGACCCACGCACAGTAGCCTTTCTGGAAGAGCACATCGGCAAAGGCCTTCCTCCATTTGTGAGAAACTCCTGGCGCACCCTCTCCAGATTTAAAAACCGCAGCTTAGACAGCTTCGAGTAGCTACTTCTCCTCAAGGCCCACGGCCCTGAAGAATCTGTCTGTAATTGCCTCCTCCGCCAGCTTGAGCAGGGAATCCTTGTCCTTCACCCCGCCGAATAAACCAAGGGGTATCTTTGCCGCCGCCGCAGTGGCATGCCCACCTGCGCTGCCGATGTTTCCAAAAGCCTTCTGCATGACCTCACCCAGGTTTATTCTTATATCCTTATTCCTGCCAGAGATGTGAATCACATCCCCGCCTATGCCATAGACGAGCACCGTGGAGATGCCCTCAAGACGGAGAAGGTAATCGGCAGCCTGCGGCAGCGTATCGCGATCTCTAATGAAACCCACGTTTGTAAGAAGAAAGCTACCCCTTATCTTCCTGTTGCGTATCGCCTCGCTCAGCACATCTAAGGTCTCAGCGGACATCAGCGGAGTCTCAATCTTCAGCAGGAGATCGTGGTCTGCCTTGGAGTACAGCAGCGCCACAGCTTGAAGGTCATCGCTGGTAGTGCCCCGGGTAAAGTCGTTGGTATCTGTTTTTATCCCATAGAGGAGTGCCGTAGCAAGCTCAGGGGTTATCTCTATGTTCAGATGGGTAAGGTACTCCGTGAGAATGGTGGAGGTGGCACCTACTTCAGGGCGAATATCCTTGTACAGTGCCATAACTCTGCTCTCATCCACCGGGTGGTGGTCAATAACTATGTCGGGGGTTACGCTCTTGGGCAGAGAGTTGTTCTCACCAGGTATCGAAGCCTCGATGAGAGCTATCTTGGAGTAGTCGCGCAGGTCACGCACCTTGGCTATGGGTATGAGCGTTATCCCGAGAAGGTTCACAAGGGCGCGGTTTTCCTCATGACCTATCTCTCCACCGTAGATTATGTCAGCCTTGTTGCCAAGATGCTCCACAATCT
>Ga0209426_1001651_pt1 | contig 12645 bp, 9 predicted proteins | sample Deesub1362B_J571_FD_187697 | JGI IMG/M metagenome (GOLD analysis project Ga0209426, IMG submission 187697) | Deep oceanic, basalt-hosted subsurface ecosystem from Juan de Fuca Ridge flank, Pacific Ocean, CORK Borehole 1362B_J2.571 (SPAdes)... ...
CTTTTCTGCGGCGAGTCTGCGGCGACCTTAAGGTTTATGACCGCCATTTGCGCGGTAATCCCCGGGGAGTCCCGGCTCATCGCCGGGCCCACTCTGGCCAGAAGACCGGTCAAGCCTCTGGTTGAGGCACTGAAAGAGCTGGGGGTGGATTGCTCTTCCCGGGAGGAGGCGCCTCCGGTAATCGTCAAGGGTGGTGGTCTAAGGGGTGGGGTGACTGAACTACCCGGCGATATCAGTTCCCAGTTTGTCTCGGCGCTATTATTCGTCGCTCCTCTGGCTGAGGAGGGGGTGAAAATCAGGCTGACCACGCCTCTGGAGTCAAAGCCTTACGTGCTGATGACCCTGGAGTGCCTGAAAAAGTTCGGGATAGATGTAAGATGCTCTGAGGCTCTTGATGAATTTGAAGTAGATAGACAAGCATACCGGCCAACCAGATATGAGGTGGAGGGGGACTGGTCATCCGCTTCCTATTTCTTAGCTCTGGGAGCGGTTGGGGGGGAAGTGGAGATAGAGAATCTGAATCCGGAGAGTTTGCAGGGCGATAAGATGATGCTAAACTTCTTGAGGGCTATGGGCGCCCGGGTGGAGATAAACCAGAATTCGGTTGTGGTGAGAAAGTCAAAATTGCGGGCGATACACGCGGACCTATCTGACTGCATTGACCTTCTGCCCACCATGGCTGTTCTGGCGGCTGCTGCCGATGGGACCAGCGAGCTTGTTGGCATTGAGAGGGCGCGGCTAAAAGAGTCAAACCGGGTGGCGGCCATGAAAGAGGGCCTGGAAAGAATGGGGGTAAAAGTCAGGGAGGAGAAAGACAAGTTGGTCATCACCGGCTCGGTGCCGAAGGGCGCGGTGATTGATAGCAAGGATGACCACCGGATCGCCATGGCTTTCAGCATCCTTGGTTTATTAGCTGGTGGTACTGTGGTCAACGGGGCTGAGTGTGTGAACAAGACATTTCCTAATTTCTGGGATATACTAAAAAGCATCGGGGGTAAGGTGAAGACAGATGGGAGATAGTCTGGGCAAACTCTTCACCATAACCAGCTTTGGCGAAAGCCACGGCAAGTGCGTGGGCGTTATCATTGATGGCTGCCCGGCTGGCCTGCCGATTGCTGAAGAGGATATCCAGAAAGAGCTGGATAAGAGGAAACCAGGAGCCGGTGCCGCTGCCACCACACGGGTGGAGGAGGATAAGGTTGAGGTGCTTTCAGGCATCCGGAGCGGGGTTACCACTGGTGCCCCCATCTGTCTCCTGGTCTGGAACCGGGATATTGACTCCAGTGAGTATGAAAAAAATAGGTTTATCCTGAGGCCAGGCCACGCCGATTATACCGCCTTTATGAAGTATGGCGGGTTCAGTGACTACCGGGGTGGCGGGCGGTTTTCCGGGAGAATCACCGCTGGATTTGTCATGGCTGGAGCGGTGGCCAAAAAATTGCTTGGTTTGAGCGGCATTGAGGTTCTGGCGCATACCGTTGAAATCGGTGGCATAAAGGCACGTCCCAAGGAGTTTGCTGAAATAAAGGAGAATGTGCTCAAAAATCCGCTTCGGTGTGCTGACCCGGAGGCGGCTGGGGAGATGGCTAGATTGCTCGAGAAAATCAAGGCAGAGGGCGATAGTCTGGGCGGGATTATTGAGGGTGTGGCGCGCAATGTGCCCGTTGGTCTGGGGGAACCCGTCTTTGAAAATCTGGACGGGGAACTGGCCAAAGCCCTGCTGGCTATCCCGGCGGTCAAGGGAGTTGAGTTTGGTGCCGGCTTCTCCGCGGCGGGGAAAAAGGGGTCGGAGAATAATGACCCGTTCGCTATCAGGGATGGCAGGATAGTTACGCTGACCAATAACGCTGGTGGCATACTCGGTGGCATCAGCACTGGCATGCCCATCGTCGTCAGGGTTGCCGTCAAGCCGACTGCTTCCATCGCCCAAAGCCAGCCGACGGTTGATATCCAGGAGATGAAGGAGGTCAGCCTGGCGGTCAGAGGGAGGCATGACGTTTGTATTGTGCCCAGAGCGGTACCGGTGGTTGAAGCCATGATGGCGGTGGTTCTCTGTGACTTTGCCATTAGGGCAGGACTAATTCCGAGGGTGATAAAATGAATCTGGAGGACTTAAGAAAGAAAATTGATGAGATTGATGCTCAAATCGTTGAGCTTATTGGCCGGAGGGCGGAAATTGCCGAGGAAATCGGCCGGGAGAAGAGGGCGGCGGGCAAGCTGATCGAGGATAGGGAGAGAGAAAATCAGGTTCTGGAGAATATCAAAAGCGTTGCCCGGCAGAGGAAGATAAGCATCAGCGAGGAAGATATTGAAAGTATCTACTGGAGGATAATCGCCGCCTGCAAAAGCATTGAAGGGATAGAGGTTGCTTTCCAGGGTGAAGTTGGAGCCTACAGCGAGGAAGCGGCCTTTCAATTTTTCGGCTCCTCTATCCAGATCAGACCTCGCGAGACGCTGGAGGAAGTGTTCAAGGCGGTGGAGGAGGAAGGGGTGCAGTTTGGCGTCGTCCCGGTGGAGAACTCGCTGGAGGGAAGCATCAGCCGCGTCTATGACCTGCTGCTGGATTCGGCGCTGCGGGTGTGTGGTGAAATCGAGCTGCGGGTTATTCATTGTCTCATCGCCAGTCCCGGCGCCGGGCTGGATACGATAAAGAAAGTCTACTCTCATCCGCAGGCGCTGGCCCAGTGCCGGAATTTCCTGAAACACCTGAACGCGGAGCTGATTCCCACCTATGACACCGCGGGCAGCGTCAAGATGATAAGGGAGAAAGGGTTATCCGATAGCGCGGCGATTGCCAGCGCCCGGGCTGCCGAAATCTATGGTATGGAGGTAATCGCCCAGGGGATAGAGGATAACCCCAATAATTTCACCAGATTCTTTATTCTCTCCCGGGAGGACTCTCCCCCCTCGGGGAATGACAAGACGTCCATCGTTTTTTCCACCAAAGACAGACCGGGGGCGCTGTATCAGGCTCTGGGGGAGTTTGCCCGCCGCAATCTCAATCTCACCAAGCTCGAGTCCAGACCCACGCGGCAGAAGCCCTGGCAGTATAATTTTTATCTGGACTTTGAAGGTCACCGCCAGGATGCGCCGGCTCGGGAGGCTCTGGAAAGCTTGGAGAAAATATCAATCTTCGTCAAGGTCCTTGGTTCATATCCCAAGGCGAAAAGAACTCGGTGAGGTAAAGCCGGTGAGAATTGCCATAATTGGTGGCGCGGGGAAGATGGGGCGGTGGTTTGCCGACTTTCTCCTGAAAGATGGCAAAGAAGTGGTCATCAGCGGCCGCACTGAAAGCAAGCTGCTGGAGGTCAAGCAGGAACTGGGCGTTGAGGTGGCTTCTAATGCGGAGGCGGTAGAGAGTGCTGATGCCGTGCTGCTCTCGGTGCCGATAGAGAGCTTTGAGGAAGTGGTGCGGGAGATAAGCCCCCACATCAAGCCGGGACAAATCGTGGTTGATATCACCTCCATCAAGGTGTTTCCCGTGGAGACAATGCACAGGTATCTTGGGGCAGGGCGGGTGCTTGGCGCCCATCCCTTATTTGGCCCCGGTGCCAAAGGCATCGCCAATCAGAATTTTGTGCTCACCCCGACCAGCGACGAGGAGAGGACTCTAGCACGGAAAATCAGGGAGTATCTGGAGGCTAGGGGAGCCAAAGTCAGCTTGATGACCCCTGAGGAGCATGACGAAAAGATGGCCATCGTTCTGGGGCTCTCCCATTTTATCGCCATCGTCTCGGCGGACACCCTGCTCAGCGCCGATAAGCCAAAACCGCCAGAGCCGGTTGGTGGCATCACCTATAAGGTGCTGCTGACTCTGGTGGAAAGTGTGATTTCGGAAAACCCGGAGCTTTATGCCTCCATACAGATGAATCTACCCAGCATCACCGAGGTTGAGGCGTTATTCCACCGCAAGGTGGAGGAGTGGGCGGAGCTGGTGAAGAACAAGGATCGGCGGGAATTTGTCCGCCGGATGAGGGTATTGAAGGACAGGCTGGAAAAAGCCAATCCTGACTTCGGGAAAGCTTACGAGAATATGTACAGGCTGGTGTCAGGGTGGTGAGGGTTACTTCACCTCATAGGCGCCGAAGATGAAGTCTAGGTCATCCTGCAGCGCCGAGACCTTCTCCTGGGGGAAGAGGCTTTCATCAATATCCAGCATCACCTTGGTTTCCGTCTTCACTGAGCCAACCACGTGAGCTCTGAGGCATTCCTTTTCTGGCTCACTCTGGACCTTGAAGCTCAGGGTGCCGCGGGTGATGAAGGATGACGTATCGCTGGGCAGGGCGTACGTCTCCAGCTTTTCTTCGGAGAGAATGGCTCCTTGCTTTAGGACAAAATCTCTCAATTCAGCATAAAGCAGCTCTGGGTTCACCTCTTTGTATGTTTTCCTAATTTGCATCTCTGGTTCCTCTTTCCATCCTAAATAATAAAACAACAATGACGATTTTTGTCAAGCAAGTATTCAGGGGGCCACCGGTTTGGGCTTTATTTGATGTACTGGAAGATTTTCACTATTGGGATATCTCCTGCGCCCGGCTGCGGCACCGATTCCTCGGAGCTGTAAATCAGCTGGTAGTGCTTCAGCGCCTCAAGGGGTACCGGGCTGATAAAGGGGCTATCACTCACTATCCGGTGCTTCCCGGATTTCTGGCTGGCGATGTAGGCTTTCGCCTCCTCGTAGCTGGGGAATTCCTGCACATCGGTGAGTATCTTGATGAGTTTGCCATCAGGGGCTCTTTTCTCTTCATAAGAGATTACGATTGACTGCTCAGGGGTTACCGCCTGGCAATCAAAGTTGTACAGCCTCACCACCATGGAGCGGTAGTATGCCGGGTAAAAGAGACGTATCGGCATAAGCTGGCTTCCTTGGGGCACGTAGTAGATATCAAAGAATTCCCCCGCCTCCTTTTCTGCCCAGCTAGCCAGCGCCCAGAACTTGCTGGTCACCGTTTGCTGGTCAATAATGATGTAGGCAGAGCCCAGCTTTTCAATTATTTCCTTTTCCGGTATTATTTCCTTTTCCCACCTGCTGACCCACTCCACTTCTTGGGTGGAGTCCTCATCCTGGGATAGGAAGAAGGTGGCCACGTAGAATCCACCCGGCCCGGGGGTGAGATTTACCGGGCGGTGGGCGATGCGGGTGATCCAGTAGCCATAGTCAACCCAGGACATTACCGCATAGGCGGATTCTGGATATGGGTAGCGCTCTTCCGGCAGGGGCGGCTGGTAGCGCTGGTAATAGAAGCTGGGGTCACCAAAGGGCTCAGGGGTGTTTTCCTTAAGCCAGGATAGGGAGCTCAGCCAGGCGTCATCAGGGGCAAATTGCGGTTGTGAGGCAACTCTGACTGATGGGCCAATATTGGGGAAGAAGACGATGAAGAAGATGATGACCACGCCCAGCACCATGTTCAAATGGCGGGTGGTGAAATGGAAGCCGGCTGTTGCCGGCATTATTTTCTTGAAACCGGCCAGTCTGAGGAACTGCCAGGAGAGGTAGCCGGTGAGTAAGGCTACGTTGACGGCGAAATAATAGGCGAAGCGGCGCTGCCCCAGCGTGGCTGCCAGGATTACCACGCTCCAGATGAGGAGAAGGTTTTTCTCGGCATCGCCGTGTTTGATAGCAAGATAAGTTAGAAAGCCCAGGGAGATAAAACCGAGGAAGAAGCCGGTGTTGAAGTTGCCCCAGGCAAGCTTAAAGGTGAAATCTCCCCACGGAGCCAGAAGGGGCTGCATTTCGAGTATGGTGCGGGAGCTGCTCCAGGTGAAGATTTTGAAGCTGTCAAGCGCGGACGGATAGACTGCGTATACAATGGCGATTGCCACCACTCCCAGTCCAGCCAGAGCTAGCGGATAATAGCCTGGTTTTATTTTCTTATCGGTCATCAGTCTGGAGGTGAAGTTCAGCAGGACCGGAGTGAGTGAGGCGATGAGCAGGGCGCCCAGGGTGAGCGGTTTCTGTGAAAGCGGGAGGTATATCATCAGCGCAACCAGGGAGGTGATAACGCCAACCGGCACGAGGTAGTCAGCGGGCTGGTGTTTCTGGTGAGCGATGATGAACTGGGCCACGAAGTAGAGCGCGATGATGAAGATGAAGAGGGGGCCTCCTATCCAGGTGATGAGGTAGAGCCCCAGGAAGAATCCTGTCAGCAGGCTGTAGATGACGGGCTTGCGGACCAGCGCCCAATCCAGCTTCCGGAGATGGCCGAAGCTTAAATTTCTTTCCCGTGAGGCTTTGATTGCCATAATGAGGAACATCATAGTGGTGGTGGTGAGCAATACCTCGGCGATATGGTGGTCAGTGAAGCCCAGTATCGAGCGCCCCAGAAATTCACCGGGCAGCAGGGCGATTAAACCGGCTGAGAGCACTCCCGCCCAGCGGCCGAACAGCTCTTTGCCGATGAAATAAACCGGGATGACGGTGAGGGCGGCCAGCACTGTGGGAAAGTATGCCGCAATCGTGTCAATCAGGTGCTGGGATGGGGAGCCGAGGCCAATCACCCAGGTGATGCCTGCCAGCAGCCAGTTAAAAAAATGGATATTGTTTATGGACATGCCGAAGGGATAGAGCAGGTACGGGTCAAAGTCAATGAGCCGGGGGAAATTGGGGATGAGGTTGTCCACCAGGCGCATCTGGAAATAGGCATCAACGCTGGTGAACTTGATCCATTCGCCGCTGAAGACATGATCATGCGGAAGATAAGCCCGAATAAATAGAGAGATGCCGAAGAACAAGGCCACCGTTAAGCCAGCCAGAAGTCCCGGGGAAAGGCGGTTCCTTTTAGCCTCAGGCTCTTTATTCATTCAACCGGCTCCCTTTCTGATTTTCCCCTGCGGAGGGGAGGGAGGCCCTTTTGCGGGTATTGATGGATAAATTTACGTCTCCTTGTTCAGGCTCTCTAGAAACTCGGCATTGGTTTTGGTCTTGCGGAGACGCTCCAGGACTCGCTCGGTGGCTTCAATATAGTTATTGGAGTCAGAGGCGATCATGGCTACCATCCGCCTCAGCAGCCATATCTTGTTCAGGCTGTTTTCATCGATGAGCAGCTCCTCCCGCCTGGTGCCGCTGCGCTGGATATCCACGGCTGGGAAGATGCGGCGTTCTGATAGTCTGCGGTCAAGGTGGAGCTCCATATTGCCGGTTCCCTTGAACTCCTCGTAGATGAGCTCATCCATGCGGCTGCCGGTATCAATGAGGCAGGTGGCAATGATGGTCAGGCTGCCGCCCTCGGCGGTGTTGCGCGCCGCGCCGAAGAAACGCTTGGCGGGGTGGAGGGCAGCCGGGTCAATACCACCGGACAGGGTGCGGCCGCTGGGAGGCATCGCCAGGTTATAGGCTCGGGTGAGGCGAGTGATGCCGTCAAGGAGGATGAGGACATCCTTTCCGCTCTCCACGATGCGCTTGGCCCTCTCCAGCGCCAGCTCCGCGACCCGGGTCTGGTTTTCCACCATCTCGTCAAAGGTGGCGCTGATCACCTCTCCCCTGACGGAGCGCTTCATATCGGTAACTTCCTCCGGTCGCTCACCGATGAGACAGACAATCAAGTGGATGTCATTGTAGTTGGTCATGGTGGCGTTGGCGATGGCTTTGAGCAGCATCGTCTTGCCAGCCTTGGGTGGTGACACGATCAAGCCCCGCTGACCCCGGCCGATGGGGGCAATCAGGTTGAGCAGGCGGGTGGATATTTCCTCAGGCGAGGTCTCCAGGTTGATCAATCTGTCAGGGAAGGTGGGGGTGAGCGAGCCGAAGTGGGGCCGGTCTTTGGCTAGCTCCGGGTTGAGGTTGTTGATGGCTACTATCTGGAGCAGACTGTAGTATTTCTCGTTGCTTTTCGGCGGTCTGCCCTGCCCGATGACCATATCCCCGTTACGCAGACCAAAGCGGCGGATCTGGGATGGCGAGATATAGACATCGGTTTGGGTGGGCAGCAGGGTCTCCTGCCGGAGAAAGCCGTAACCATCGCTCATAATTTCCAGGATGCCGTGACAGAAGGTGTATCCTTCCTGCTCGATCTCTGACTTGAGCAGGAGCATGATAAGGTCCTGCTTATGAAGGCCGTCATGGCTGACGAGGCCCTTTTCTTTGGCCAGCTCCATTAACTCCTCTTTGCTTTTGCTTTCCAGTTCCTCAATGTTCATGGTGTAACCTCACTCCCAAGTCCCTCTCCTTATCTAGTCTGGAAGGGGAATCTGTTTTTTTCCCTGTTCTACTGTGATGAGACGCGTCGCCAGTCAGCCAGGAACCGGCTGATGCCGACGTCAGTAAGCGGGTGATTTATCATCTGCATCAGTACATTGTAGGGGACGGTGGCGATGTGGGCTCCCGCCTTGGCGGCGGCGATGCAGTGTAAGGGGTGACGGATGCTGGCGGCGATCACCTGAGTGGGTAGCTGATAATATTTAAACACCTCCACGATGTCTTTCACCAGCTGCATACCATCGTGACCGGCGTCGTCCAGCCGGCCGACGAAGGCGCTGACGTAGGTGGCGCCTGCCAGCGCCCCCAAAAGCGCCTGATTTAAGGAGAAGCACAGGGTCATATTGACTTCTATGTTTTCCTTGCTCAGGATTGATATAGCCTCAATCCCGGCGGCGGTGGCCGGTATCTTGATCGTTACATTGGGTGCCCAGGAGGCTTTGATGCGGGCTTCTTTGATCATACCTTGAGCGTCTTCGGCGAGCACTTCAGCGGAGACCGAGCCGCTGATTATGGAACAGATAGTCTTGACCACGGTTTCATAGTCGGCGGTATTCTCTTTGGATACCAGGGTGGGGTTGGTGGTAACGCCGCTGATGATACCAAGTTTGGCAGCCTGTCTGATCTGGTCAATATTGGCGGTATCCAGAAAGATGCGCATTTTGTCCTCACTTCTCCGCGGCAAGGGGCAGTGGAGGTTGTGCCCCCTCACGCAGTACGTCTTTGGCCGCCCCGATGAAATCGCGGAAGAGGGGGTGGGGGCGACTGGGGCGGGAGCCAAACTCAGGATGGAACTGACAGCTCACCATCCAGGGGTGGTTGGCTAGCTCGCAGATCTCAACCAGTCTCTCATCTGGCGAGAGCCCGCTGTAAATCATTCCTGCCTTCCCCAGGATGTCGCGAAATTCATTATTGAATTCAAAGCGGTGCCGATGGCGCTCATAGACCAGGCTCTGCCCGTAGGCTTGAGCTGCCCGGCTGCCGGGGACTAGCCGGCAGGGGTAATTTCCCAGCCGCATGGTGCCTCCCTTGGCTTTCACCTTTTTCTGCTCAGGCAGAAGGTCAATCACCGGATAGGGAGTATCCGGATCAAACTCCGTGGAGTTTGGCTTGGGTGACTTGAGAACGTGGCGGGCAAACTCGATTACCATAACCTGCATCCCCAGACAGAGCCCAAGGTAGGGTATCTGGTTGGTTCGGGCATAGTTGGCGGCTTTGACCATGCCCTCAATGCCTCTGATACCAAAGCCGCCGGGGACGATGATACCCTGGGCAGAGCGCAGCAGGGATTCAGCAGCGCCATCTTTTTCCAGGTCCTCAGAGTGAACCCAGATCAGATTGAGCTCTCGGTCATGATGGAGGGCGGCGTGGTACAGCGCCTCACGAACTGAGAAATATGAATCGCTCAGTTCAACGTATTTGCCCACCAGGGCAATGTTAACCGGCTCACGGGGGGTTTTGAGGCGTTCCACCAGTTCCTGCCACTGGCGTAAGTCAGCTTTCTTGGCTTTCAGGCCAAGTTTCTTGATAATCAGCTGCCCCAGTCCGGCCTCTTCCAGAATCAGCGGTATCTCATAAATGGAGGACACGGTGGGCAGGGGGATGACGGCTTGGCGCTCCACATCACAGAACAGGGATATCTTGTCCCGGATGCTTTCCGGAATGGGAAAGTCACTGCGGCAGATGATGATGTCAGGCTGAATACCAATCCGGCGCAGCTCATTAACGCTGTGCTGGGTGGGCTTGGTCTTCAGCTCTTTAGTTGAGTTGAGGTAGGGGAGCAGGGTAACGTGAACATAGAGCACATTGTCCCGCCCGATGTCATTGCGCATCTGCCTGATGGCTTCAAGGAAGGGCTGTCCCTCAATATCACCCACGGTGCCGCCTACCTCAATCAGAATCACCTCAGCCTTCGACCTCTGGGCGAGCCGCTTGAAGCGGTCCTTTATCTCGCTGGTAACATGGGGCACCACCTGGATTGTGCCGCCGAGGAAATCGCCCCGTCTCTCCTTGGCGATAACGGCGCTGTAGATTTGCCCCGAGGTAACATTGGAATCAGCGGTGAGGTCAGTGTTGATGAAGCGCTCGTAGTTGCCCAAATCAAGGTCGGTCTCGGCGCCATCTTGGGTGACAAACACCTCCCCATGCTGATAGGGGGACATCGTGCCCGGGTCAACGTTGAGGTAGGGGTCCAGCTTCTGAACGGAGACGCTGAGCTGACGGCTCTTCAGAATGGTGCCCATGGAAGCAACGGTTATGCCCTTCCCCACGGAACTAACCACACCACCGGTCACAAAGATATACTTTGGCATCAGGAAACCAAACTCTAAGAAATTAAGAAATTCCTTTTTCGGAGCTTACCAAGGATTCGGGCTGAGCTTCGGTAACAAACAGCATCAAATCTCTGGGGAGTACTTTTTGTATTATATAGAAATAGCCTTAAGTGTCAAGTTTTTGGTGGGGGGAATCTTCTTTTAGCATTATAAAGAGGGGGAGGTAAATTGTCAAGTTTTGATTCCCGCCAGCCTTTTAGCCAGTTTCTTCTTTGAGTCAATATCGGCGTGGCGCAGTATGGTCAGCCGGTGTGTCTCCGGGGAGCCAGCCCCGTGGATATTGGAGACAATGTCTCTGCTCTCAAAGGCGAGTTTCTCAATCAATCTGTAGAGGCGCAGTCTGTCATCAGTGGATACGTTCTCCGCGCCTTTGAGGTATTTCTGGAGCAGCGGGCCGATTTCCGGGTTGGCCATATCCTTCTCCGAGGGGAAGTCAGCCACCAGGCCGCCTGCGATCTCAATCATCATGCGGATCACCTCATGCAGCTCCTTACCTTCGTAGAGTTTGGAGGTGTTTGAGAGCACCGGGTCCACCGTATAGATGCCGGATGGGGTTGGCTGCGCTTCCACCGAGGCGGCGATGGAGCAGCCATAGATTGCCTCCGTGGTCTTGAGCATCTCCGCCAGCTTATTGTTGATATGGGACACGCGGGGCAGCCCGTTGTATTCGGCGGCTAGTGCCGCGGCACCGATGATAACATCACCCATGCCGCACTTGCAGCCACCGTGGGAATGGCGGTGGAAATTGCCGAAGTTCCTGACCATCGGGCCAGCGTATTCATATTCGCCGCAGAGGAACACCTGCTCCCAGGGTACGAACACATCCTTGAAGAGCACCATGGTGGCAAATTTACCGTAGGCGATATTGCCCAGGTCGCAGCCCTGAAGTTCTCTGGCTTCCAGCGTGCCTCTGCCGTAAACGTGAATCACTCCTTCCGCATCCACCGGGACGGCAAAGCAGACTGCGTAGTCCTTGTCTGCTTCCTGCATCTCCCTGGTGGGCACGATGAGTCCCCAGTGGGCGCAGAGGGAACCTGTCTGGTGTATTTTGGCACCTCTGACGATGATGCCATCGTCATTCTTGGCTACGATGTGCACATAAGCGTCAGGGTCTTTTTGCTGTGATGGACGCAGGGAGCGGTCTCCCTTGACATCGGTAACGCCACTGAAGATGGCAAAATCATTCTTCTGAATATGCCGGATGAAATTGAGAAATCTCTGGTGATAATTGGTACCGTATTTCTGGTCGCAGTTATAGGTCTCAATGCCAACGGCGTTAATTGCGTCCATGCCGGTGCACCGCATAAAGCAGGTACCGATTTTCTGGGCAAGGAACTTCAGCATCCTGACCTTGGCCAGAAGGTCTTCCCGGCTCTCGTAGAACTTGACGAAGCGGCTGACTTCCTCGCCAGTCTGGCTGGACCTGCTGACCAGATGGTTTCTGCCTTCCGGCTCCTGAGCCAGGGCATAGGTCTGGGCTACCCCGGCCACCATGGGTTTGATCAGCGGGTGCTCATAGGGGTTCTCCACCCTCTGCCCCAGAATATAGGCTACCGGGTGTAAGTTTTTCAGCGACTGGTAATACTGCTCTTCGGTCATTAAAGCCATGGCTCAGCTAGCCTCCCTGCGCTCAACTAATTATCCCCACTAGTGAGATTATAACAGCGGGATTATCTTTCTTCAAATGGGGGTCTGGGGGTGAGGTCAGCCAGCAATAGTGCTATAATCTATATTGAATTAATTTTCTGTGCAAAGGAGACAGTAGCCAATGGATGAATTGAAGGTGTTCACTGGTAATGCTCACCCTGACCTTGCCCGGGCAGTGGTGGAATACCTGGGTATACCCTTGGGTCAGAGTGAGGCTTTTCAGTTCAGCAATGAGAATATCTTTGTGCGTATTCTGGAGAACGTTCGCCAGCGGGACACCTTTGTCATCCAGCCTCTCTGTTCTCCGGTCAATAACAATCTGGTTGAGCTCCTGATTATGATTGACGCCCTGAAGAGGGCATCGGCGGGGCGGATCACCGCCGTAATTCCTTACTACGGTTATGGGCGCACTGACAAGAAGGACCAGCCCCGGGTGCCCATCACGGCTAGACTCATCGCCGACCTGCTTAC
>Ga0209426_1001652_pt1 | contig 12637 bp, 13 predicted proteins | sample Deesub1362B_J571_FD_187697 | JGI IMG/M metagenome (GOLD analysis project Ga0209426, IMG submission 187697) | Deep oceanic, basalt-hosted subsurface ecosystem from Juan de Fuca Ridge flank, Pacific Ocean, CORK Borehole 1362B_J2.571 (SPAdes)... ...
TTTTCTAATTTCGAGGATTATTAACGATATTTTCTAAAAGCACGTTTTGGGAGTTGTTAGATGAAAATATTGGATTGTTATCGTGGTTGTTTGGTATTATTCTGAAAGGTGATATTAGTAGACCCTATTATTATACTGATGCTTCAAGAAATCCTAAATACAAGAACAAAATTACTAATCAAAGATTTAATTCGGAACACATCATCGAAGAAATTCAGAAAATATTGTCATACCAATCGGATGCTTTACATTGGAATCTATTACAGACGGAGGATGTTGGTAAAATCGCTCAAAAAGCATTAGATTCTTATTCTAATATCTCTAACAAGCTCAATGTTGAGATGCACTCCTTTGAATCTGCTATAAAAAGAATAAATAAGCTTATGAAAGGTAGAGATGAATTTATAAAATTGTCAAGAGGATTAGCAAAAAAAGCCCAAGAAAGAGAGAGTGTAACCATACAACCGAAGGAGAACCTTGTAGGCGAAAAAGGTAAGCTAACCATAAAAAACTATCTTGGTGGTCATTATTACTTTACTTGTGACGAAGTAGTGATATCAGGTGAAAATATTTTCCTAATAGAAGGTAAACACACGAAAACAGGTAATCTGCCTTCTTTAGGAGACATAAAAGATGGATTACTAAAAATGATATTATGGGTAAATTTAGAAAACGTAAGAGTTGGAAAAGAGAGTTACAATCCCATACCTGTTCTAAAACTTACAACGGGTAAATCTACTGGGGAATTAAGTAAACCACAAGAAGAAGTACTTAATTTATTGAAAAAAGAGGCAATTGTGAATGAGTTTAAGGTAAAAATTAATAATGAGGTTATTGTTTAATCAAAACCTGACTAATCGATGGGGGTATTGATTACAGGGGTTTGAAGATTTGTTACATCTCATTACCATTACCTTTTGATAAATATTATCTAAACTCAAAACAGATTTTATGTCAATGTCTGAAAACAGGTACTTCATTGTCTCCACATCTCATACTCTCCAGGCAGTAATATGTTTGAATGAGGATGAAGGGATGAAAACACTGGACTGTACAAATTATGAGGTGTGTTATTATTCCAACGCTCTTGTTAACGGGAAATGCCCACAGTACTGTGAGATAATGGTTGAGGCGAAGAAGTATGTATTTAAAAGGAGAAAACCGAAAGCCAGTGTTCGTGAAATCGAAGAGTATGAACTCGGCAGGTTTGTGAGCGTTGACCGTTTACCCCATATAAACAGGCACTGAAACTGGTGGAAGAACGCTGGAATTGACTTACTAAATAGTCTATAACAGGAAGAAGTATGGAAAACATTGAGATATTCGAAAAATGGGCAGAAAAATACGATGAATGGTTTGAAAGAAACAGATTTGTCTATGAATCCGAGCTTAACGCATTGAGGAAATTTGCTCCGAAAGCAGGTAATGGTATTGAAGTCGGAGTGGGTACTGGCAGGTTTGCAGTCCCCCTCGGTATTCGTTATGGTGTGGAGCCAGCAAAGTCAATGGCAGAGATTGCAAGAAAACGGGGAATAAAAGTATATGACGCAAAGGGAGAAGAACTTCCTTTTGATGACGAGTCTTTCGACTTTTTGTTGATGGTCACTACTGTATGCTTTCTGCAAAATCCCTTTAAGGCATTTCAAGAAGCAACAAGAGTTCTTAAAAGAGAAGGGCACATCGTCATAGGTATGATCGACAGAGATTCTCCGATTGGAAAGCTTTACGAATCGAAAAAGAAGGATAGCAGGTTTTACAGACATGCTAATTTTTATTCTGTCAGCGAGGTTTTAAAATGGCTTGAAAGATTGAGATACAGAGAAATCAAAATCTGCCAGACAATCTTTAATAATCCAAAAGAAATTAACGCTGTTGAGCCTGTTAAAGATGGTTATGGAGATGGAGGATTTATCGTAATCTCCGGACAAAAAGGCGAGTAATATGAAGATAATACCAACAGTAGTGATTTTGTTTGTCTGTATTATTTTCATCGGATGCAACCAGAATGCAGAAAAAAACGAAATTGGAGATGAAATAGAGGCCCCTGAAACAGTCAAATCACCAGAACTGACTGAAGCGGAGCAGGAGATAATTAAATCTCCCGACATATCCTTGAATAAATATAAGGGAATATGGATGCCTTTTTTAAGGGAGGTGAGAATATATTTAAATGATACAGAAAATCTGAAGTCAGATGGAATCAATATTGTAGCGATTGGCGTTAAAATATGTTATGATGGAAATATTACAGAGTGTGAGAGCGAAGAGGAGATAAAAAGCTCAATAAACGAGTTTCACAGGAACGGCATCAAAACTTTTTTAGTTTTAAATCCCGCACATCCTGATTTTGGTATTGCACCCGGGAGTGAAGAAATCCTTCTGGATGACCTTACACCCATAGTTTTGAAGTGGGCGGAAATTTCTGAAAGGTATGGAGTTGAGGTATTCTCACCTGTGAACGAGCCACAGCTATTGTCCCGGAGTGAAGAGGTCTCGAATTGGGCACAGGAGATACTGCCCGACTTGAGAGGAATATACCGGGGAAAATTAGCTTTCATTGTTCAGGGTGATGCCGATGGATATCCACTATACAATCTTTCAGGGTATGACCTCATTGCTGCTGGAGGCATCACCTGTACAAAGGATATTGAGGACAATCCCGAGTGGGTTGAGAGATTGGTATCCGAGAACCTTAACAGCCTGAAAGCCTCCTATCCTTTGCAGAAATACATTCTCTTTGGTGTCGGTGCCTTCACTGGAGAAGATTACTACTACTGGGAACCGATAGCAGCAGAGAATATGGCAGAGAGTAATCCAGAACTGCCTGAGGATTTCTTCTATGTTTCAGATGAATCACAGGCTGAATTTTATGAAATGCTCTTTAATATAACATGGAACGAGACAGAAGGATACTTCATTCCGGTTTACAGAGGCTGGGAGTATAGAGATAAGCCTTCTGAGAAGGTTATAAGAAACTGGTTCAGTAAAAATTCTTATGTTGCGGATATAAGTTAAGTTATGAAAATAATCAGGGAAGTAATTGAAGAGTTACTTGCCATTTCAAAGGATAATTACCCACTTGAGTTTGTAGCCCTCCTGAGAGGGAAAAAAGGAGTGATAGAAGAGTATATTTTTCTCCCGGGTACTGAATTCGGGCATACAAGTGCCATATTCAGAATAGATATGCTCCCTCTCGGTCAGAAAATCCATGGTACGTTTCACAGCCACCCGTCAACAAACAATCACCCCTCACAGCAAGACCTGAGCATGTTCGCAAGCAATGGCAACTACCACATCATCGCAGCCTATCCTTATGACATGGGAAGCTGGAGGTGTTATGATAAACTTGGCAACGAAGTCAGGATCGAAATTATTGATGAATAGCAAAGGCTTTTAAGAAGAGTAATTTCAGCGAATGTCTAATGAGGGATAACATGAGAGTTGTTGCAACAGGTACATTTGATATTGTTCATCCGGGTCATATCAGATTCCTTCAGGAAGCAAAGAAGCTTGGGGATGAATTGATAGTTATTGTTGCAAGAGAGAAAAATGTCAGGCACAAACCGAAGCCAGTAATTCCGGAGGAACAGAGAAGGAGAGTAATTGAGTCACTCAAGTATGTTGACAGGGCGATTCTTGGCGACCTTGAGGATATGTTCAAGCCAATTGTTGAACTCAAGCCAGACATTATCGCTCTCGGGCATGATCAGCACTTCAACGAAGAGTGGCTTACAGAACAGCTTAGAAACAGAGGAGTTAATGCAAAAATTATCCGAATTGAGGCAGAAGAGAAGTGTACATACTGCAGCTCTACTAAAATTATCAGAAGGGTTGCCGAAATCGCCAAAAAGAGAGTTGAGGACTTTGAGAGGGAGAAATTGAAAAAGATTAAAAAGCGTGAAGAATTACCGGTGGTGAAAAAATGAAACCAGATGGCTTGTTAATGATACCCGGCCCAGTGCAGGTGCATGAGAGGATACTGAAAGCTATGTCAAGACAGATGATCGGGCATAGAGGGGCAGAGTTTTCGGAAATAATAAGCTTCTGTCACGAAAACCTCAAGCCTCTATTCGGCACGAAAAGAGAGGTTGCAACCATTTCCGGTTCAGGAACTTCAGGCTTGGAGGCAGCAATTTCATCATTCTCGAATGTGAGAAAGATGACATGTGTTGACAATGGAAAGTTCGGAGAGAGACTCGGAATAATTGCAAAGCGATACACTGAAGTGGATGCTGTAAGTTTCAGGTGGGGAACTTCCATCGAAATCGAAAAAATTGAAGAATCATTTGAGAATGGGAGTGAAGCTGTTGCCTTTGTGCATAACGAGACCTCTGCAGGAATACTGAACCCGGCTGAAGAGATAGTAAAAATTGCAAGGAAGTACGATGCACTTGTTATAATGGATGCAATTACGAGTGTCGGCGGTGATGAAGTCAGGATGGATGACTGGGGTATTGATGTGGCTATTGTAGGCTCACAGAAGTGTTTAGGAATTCCGCCGGGACTTGCAGCCGTTGCGTTCAATGAGAGAGCGTGGGACTTCTACAATGAAAAATGTCCCTTCTATCTCGACCTTGCAGCATACAGGAAAAAGCTTGGAGATAACCAGACACCCTATACACCCGCCATACCTCTTTACTATGCTCTGGAAGAAGCCCTGAAGATTATAAACGAGGAAGGTCTTGAGAACAGAATCAGGAGGCACAGGATATTCTCCAAAGCGGTCAGAGAGTGGGCAAACGAGGCAGGTATTGAGCTTCTTGCCGAACTGAACGAATACAGCAGGTATTCGAATACCGTAACAGCAATGAAGTTGCCTGAAGGCGTGACTGACAAAGACCTGCGTGGAACCTTAAAGTCTGAATATAACATCACAGTCTCTGGTGGACAGGGTGAGCTTAAGGGTAAGATTTTCAGAATAGGGACGATGGGTAACATTGGAAAGAGGGATGTGCTTGCAACACTTGGAGCTGTTCAGGACATCCTGATGAGATTTGGCAAAGCTAAACCAGCTCTGAATGCAGCCACTGAAGTACTGAGAGAATTATGAAGGTAGGTATTGTAGACACAACTTTTTCAAGAGTCAATATGGGGAAGATTGCAATAGATGAACTTAAAAAAATCTCTCCACTCTCTTTTGAGAGATACACAGTCCCGGGAATCAAGGACTTGCCCGTTGCAGCAAAAAAAATGATAGAAGAGAAAGGATGTAACATAGTAATTGCAATGGGGATGCCTGGCAGTAAGCCGATTGACAAGCAGTGTGCCCATGAAGCATCTCTTGGCTTAATTAACGCTCAGCTCATGACCAACACTCACATTGTAGAGGTTTTTATTCACGAGGATGAGGCTGAGGACGAGAAGGAATTGCTTGTGGTTGTGGACAACAGAGTAAGAGAGCACGTTCAGAATGCTGTGGATTTGCTGCTATACCAGAAAAAATTGCAGAAGCTTGCAGGAACTGGGCAGAGGCAGGGTTATGAGGATGTTGGACCCATTTTAAGATAAATTAACATTCAGATTTTATTCAGTTAGAGTTCTATGTATTTTTCAAGCTCTGAATCAGTTCTGGCGGCTTTCTTCAGAAAATTTCTGATTTCTTCAGGGTTGGTAGATTCCAATCCAAAATAAATTGCAAATTCTCTTGTGGTTGAGAGTATACTCGTTCTTCCGCTCTTCTTTGCCTTTACAAACCCTGAGTCAATGAGTTTTCTCACATGCTCGTAGCACTTATTTCCACGGATTTTTGCGAGTCTGGAAAGAGGAATTGGTTGTTTCAGAGCTATTACTGCAAGAGTTCTGAGTGAACCCCTGTCGAGGTCTTTCTCAACAAATTTTTCAATATACTGGTGATACTGGGGCTTTACCCTCATCAGGAATCTCCCGCCCAGTTCAATGATTTCAATCGATGTTTCTCTATTCGAGTATTCCTCTATTAACTCCTTTAATGCCTGTTCAGCTTCTTCAACACTCATCCCGGTCATTTTTGCAATTCTGTTAATTGAAAAAGGTTTTGTTGCCGAGAAGAGAATTGCTTCAACAGCTTTTCTGGCTAATTTAACCACAGACTGCACCTCAGGTGTAAAGTTTCAGCTCAATGTCTTCATCATACATCTTTTTCTGATTAACCTCTATTTTCTTTCTGAATGCAAGATGGAGAACGGAAAGGTAGTATGAGATTTTCTCCTCAAGTTTCATCCCTCTCACAACCTCGGAAAAATATATCATGGTTTTTCTGCTGAACAGCTTTCTGAGTTCACCCTCTACCTTTATTATTGTATCTTCAATATTCTCTTCGTGAGGAGTTCCAAGTGTTGTTCTGGTAGCTATAACTTCTCTCTCTTTCTTCTTCTTCTTCTTTTTCCTTCTCTTTTCAACATTTTCTGCGTTCTGCAATTCAAGAATTAGGTCTTTGAGTGTTGTGAATCTTTTAACCTTCTTTCTGGGACTCAACAGCGTCTTCAGAACTTCATCCTTTACCTCTTCTTCCTCAAAATCTTCGGATTCCTCGTAAAGGAGATGAAAATCAATCTCATCCGGGATGAGTTCTTCCTCCTCTTCCTCTCCATGCAATATGGCTTCGCTGGAAAGAATCTCTGCCTTCATCCTGACAAGAACTGCAGCATAAAGCAGTACTCTGCCTGATACTCTCAAATCAAGTTTCTGAGCTTTCTCAAGCTCAAGCAAGAATCTGTCGGCTACCTCAATAACGTCAATATTCCATGGGTTAACCTCACCCTTTCTAACAAGCTCAACAAGAATTTCAACAGGGTCTTCTAAGCTTTCATCCTTATTCCTGTCACTAATGATGAGTTATCCCTCCCGAGTGTTACTCCAATTATTGAGTCCGCTTTTTCAAGCATAGGCTTCCTCAACGAGACAACAACAAATTGAGCGTTCTTCGACCTTTCCTTAATCATTTTTGCCACTTTGCTTACATTCACACCATCAAGAAACATATCAACCTCATCGAAGGCATAAAATGGAGCGGGTTTGTATTTCTGAATAGCAAATATCAGTGCAAGGGTAACAAGGCTCTTCTCTCCACCACTCATCGAATCAAGTCGCTGTGAGGCTTTCTCCCTCATCTTCACCCTTATATGCAAACCGCTGCTGAACGGGTCATCACTGTCGAGATAGAGTTCTCCCTCTCCACCTGTGAGTTCACGTATTATCTCCGAAAAATTGCTGTTCACAGCATTAAATGCGTTAAAGAATGTCTCCCTCTTCAATCTCTCGTACTTCTTTATTCTCTCGAGAATCTCTTTACTCTCCTTCTCAAGTGTTGAATTTCTCCCAACCAGTTCATCTCTTCTGGCTCTGACCTCTTCAAACTCCTGAATCGCTTTCAGGTTAACATCTCCGAATTCAGCAAGTGATTTCTCGATTTCCTCAAGCTGTCGGGTAACTTCATTAAGGGGTGGTAAATCTTCAATCTCTACCACACCAACTTCCTGCATTTCATCAATAACTTCCTGAAGTGTCTCACTCCTTGCTTTAATTTTCTCATTCAGAGTGATTATATCGAAATTGATTCTCTGTTTTTCCTGCTCAAGCTTACTAATCTCGGAGAGGATGTTATCTCTCTTCTGCCTCAGTTCCTTTACTTCCTTACCAACTGTTTCTTCTTCCCTTTTGAGGAACTCAAGCTCTTCTCTCAGTTGCCTTACTCTTTCGGCATCTTCTTTCAACTGAGTGTTAATGCGAACTTCCTCATCGGTAATTCTTTCAACTTCCCTCTCTTTCTCTTTTATTGTTTTTTCTGTCTGTTCTTTCATGAATTCGGCATTTTCAATCTTTTTCTCAACTGAAATCAGTGTTTCTCTATTTCTTGAGAGTTCTTCTCTCAATTTTTCCATTTCTGAGCTGAGCTTCGGAATTTCACTTCCTTTTAGAGCGGATTCAACCTTGACAGTTCTTTCCTGCTGGTTTTTGATTTTTAACTCGATTTCCTCTATTTCTTTCTCGATTGAGGACATATTTCTGTAGATATTATCTCTTTCAGCCATCTTTTCCCTTATTTTCTTCTCGATTTCGGAAATTCTGTTTCTATTGTCTGTGATACGGGAGATTGCTACTGAGATTTCATTATTTATTTCAGTAACAGTTTTCTCAACTTTATCAATTTCACTCTGAATTTCTCTTCTCTTCTGTTCACTGGTTCGGATTTCTCCGATAATACCGGCTTTCCTGCTGTTGAGGATTGTTAACTCTTCCATTATATTACTTTCCCTGTCAATCAACTCTCTGGACAGGAGCATTCCCATTTTACCTACAGTGCTTCCTCCAGTCATCGAACCACTTTTCTCAAGTAAATCACCCTCGAGGGTAACGATTCTTCTCCCGTCCATCAATCTCTTTGCTGTCTGGATGTTATCCACAACAATCGTATCCCTGTATACGAATTCGAAAACGGGTTTGAATTTCTTGTCGAATTTCACGAGGTTGATTGCATAATCCACGACACCATCATCATCTGGCAATGAGTTGAGTTCAAATTTTCTCTTTATCTTATTTAAAGGAAGGAACGTTGCTCTTCCACCCTTAATCTGTTTGAGGTAGTTTATTGCCCTTATTGCATCATCTTCGTTCTCCACAACAAGGAATTGCAGTGAATTTCCTGCTGCAATTTCAAGAGCGAGAATATACTTTTCATTGACTTCTCCGAGCTGGGAAACAGTTCCGTAAACACCGGGCAGTGCTTTCTTCTGTTTTGCTTCAAGAATTAATTCCACAGGTTTGGAAAATGGCTTCAGGGCTGAAATTTTTGCTCTGACTTTTGCAAGTTCTACTTCTTTCGACTTTAAATCCTCTTCCAGCGCAGAAAGATTATTTCTCAGACCAAATATATGTGAATCCAGTTCATTTCTTCTTTTAATGTGTTTCTCCAGCTCTTTTTCTATCTTCTCAAATTCCTTTCTCTTGATATCAAGCTCTTTCTCAATATCTGAAATCGTGCTATTAAGCTTCGATTTCTCACCTTCGAGCTCCTCAATTTCAATCCCTATCCTTCTGATAGTTTCAAGCCTTTTATCCTGTTCTCTCACGAGAACAGATTTTTTCTCTCTCGACCTCTCCAGCTCTTCTCTCATGGAGAGCAGTTCATCCTTCATTTTCTTGAATTTCACGTCAACTTCCCGCAGTTTTGTTCTAATAATTTCCAGTTTGCCATCTAATTCATTAACGACTTCCTGAACACTTATTTTTTGAATGAGTAATCTCTCAAGTTCATCTTCAATATCTTTGAGCCCATCTCTCAACTTCGATATTGCAAGCAGCACATCGGTTTTTTTGCCGCCCAGCTTCGACAGTTCACCTCTATAGAACTCTTCGGACTTTCTGATGCTCTCTATCTCGGAATTGAGTTCAATTATTCTATTCTGAATTCTCTGATAATCTTCATCTGCTTTTTCGGAAATTAGATTTGAAATTTCATCAGCTTTAGCTGCCCATTCCTGAATCAGGTTGCCATTCTCAATTAATTTTTGACTTTGGGCGTCTTTCTCCTTTTCGAGCCTCTCTACCTCAATGGATAACCTGTTTTTCTTTCCAAGCAGATTTCGGTATCTGTGTGCCTGTAGAAATTTCTCGTACTTCTTCTTCTCGTCCGTGAGAGATTTGTACTTCAATGCTTCTTCTTTATCCTTCTCAAGCTGTTCAAGCCTTGCATTGACCTCCAGCAGTATGGTTTCAATTCTGTCCATGTTCTCTCTTACCTTCTCGAGCTCCTCAATAGCCTTCTCTTTTTTATCTTCGAATTCGGAGATTCCCGCAATGTCATCAATTATTTTCCTCCTCTGGAATGGTGTCATCTCAGTTATTCTGGTAACATCACCCTGCATTATGACATTGTATGCGCTGAATATTCCTGCATGACTGAGAAGTCTGTGAACATCCGTAAGATTTGCACTCTTCCCGTTGATGTAGTAATAACTGTAGTATCCTTTTTCTGTCATCCGAATTTTTCTTGAGATGATTACTTCTTTCTCTGATGGAATTGTAGTGTCAGAATTGTCAAAGGTAATGGATACTTCCGCGTCATCCGGTTTGCCATTTCCTGAATAAATCAGATCCGTGAGTCTATCGGCTCGCAGTTTGGTTGAATGCGATAAGCCGAGGCAGAAAAGTATTGAATCTATAATGTTTGACTTGCCGCTACCGTTGGGCCCGCTGATAACCGTAAATCCCTCGTAAATTGGGATCTCTACTCTTTTGGCGAAAGACTTGAAGTTCCTGACCGAGATTTTCTTGATGTGCATTATTTCTGCTTAATCACAGACGATGAATTCCCCCTTGGGTTCTTTGTTCTCTTCAGTATCAAAACAGGGGTCGGCTCTTATTATGTCATCCTCTTCTTCATCTTCAACCTCTTCCCTGATTGGCAGCACTTCTACCTTTTCTGTAATTCGGTTTTTCATAATCTCATCTTTAAGGTAGAGAACGTCTGACGTAAGACTCTCAACCGTCTTCGTAAGCTCGACAATTTTCGCCTCAAGGTCTCTTATTTTTTTACTTCCAAATTCGTTTCGAAGCTCTTCTAACAGCTCTTCTTTAATTCCAGCGATTTTCTGCTCTCCAAAAGACAACATCATTTTCAGCTCCTCAACTTCCTTTTCTTTTTGGGATAGCTTCTTTTCAAGCCTTTCCAGAAGAATATCTCTTTCTGGCATTCATTACCCACCCAGTGAATTGCCGACCTCGGTGAGTAAACTAACTACACCGACAACCTTTCCCCGCCGAGGTGACTACCTACAGTTAAAGATGATTAAAGGTCTTTATATATCTTTCTATCAATAATGCATCATTTCGAGTGTATCATTTGAAGGCTAATTGATATCATTTGCTATGAGGTATGCTGCCATTTCCTCCTGAGATTCAACTTTAAAACTACTGATGCTTTTGCCCTTTACTGCATGAAGTATCATCTGTCCTTTTTTACCACACTCAACATCCCGGATCTCCAACCTCTTCTGACCATAATAGTTCTTCAAAATTGCCTGCCTCATAAGGTTTGCATCTCCCCTTATCTCGCCAGAACTCAGCTCTTCCACTTTTTCAAGCAGAAATATGAAGTTTGAAACAAAAATTCCATACTGCCTGAAGAGAATGAAAGCGAGAGCTGCTGCTTTCAGGTAGAGTTCTGCTGCTTTATCCCTCTCGCCCTTTTTCTCATAGGCTTTGGCAGTAATTGAGTAAATTCTTGTTCTTATTTCTGGTACAAGCTTTAGATCGCTCAGAACATCCTTCGCCACTTCTATGCATTCATCATACTTTCCAGTATCAATGTAAAATGATGCAAGGCTTGTCTTTGCGTTTGCAAGAAAAGGTACGCTGTCTTCTTCTTTTGATTCATCAAGAATTTCTATCAGTTTTTTGAATGTTCTTTCACTCTCATCTACCCTTTTCTGTAACCAGTAAACATTAGCGAGCTTATGATATGCTGAAGATATGCCAGAGACATCTTTACCCTTGAGTAAATCCATTCTGAGTTCAATTACTTCTTTAAGAGTTTTCTCAGCATCCTCATACCTTTCTGCATCGACATACACGATTCCGAGATTTTCGAGAGTGATGGCAAGATTTTCGGGATTATTCAATTTTGTAAAAATGGTAGCTGCCCACTTAAAGTGACTTTCAGCCTCGTCATATCTTCCGCTTGAATTACAGACATTTCCGAGGTTGTTCATTAGTTTCGCAAGTTCCGGCATGTAAACCTCTGGCTCTTTATTGGAGTAGTCCATGTAAATCTGAATTGCTTCGCTGTAATACTGGTTAGCTCTCTCCAGCAACCCGCAGTCGTATGCCAGACTACCCAATGCCCTCAAGACCTCGCCCAGTTTTATTCCATTCACTCTGTTAATCAGCTTCTCTCCTTCCTTGATTACGCTATCTTCATTTCCCTTCGCATTTCTGCTTACCTCAAAGAAGAGCTCAAGAGATTTTTCAATGTTATCTGTCTTTAAATTGTGTTTGAAGCCTCTAAAATAGTCATCGAATTTATTTGTCTCTTTTGCTTTCGTGTAATAATAATCTGATGCTAGAGAATGCGCTTCTGCATCATCTGTTTGCAGAACTTCCTTCAGAGCAGGCGACGGAAAATATATCACGCTGTCCTGCCTCTCCAGTAAACCACAGGAAGTGAGTTCACCAATAAGTTCATCAAATTCTTCAAATTTACACCCATAAACTATTGCAGCATTTTTTTCATCAATCTCATCTTCAAGAACTGCAAGGCATCTGAGAAGAGAATAAGAATTACTGCCTGCAATCTTCTCAATTAATCTGACAATCTCTTCATCATCAAGTTTCTCAACTATTTTCTCATCCTCAGAACTTAATTTTTCTATATTTCTTCTTATTAACTCTTCAATAAATATTTTTAAATCAGATTTTTTGTCTTCTTCACTCATTTTTCCACCTGTGAATTTTGAGAAAATGAGTTTATGCTCATAAAGGTTACGCTTCTGGTTTGAGGCATTTATTGGCAAAGTTCCGTAAAATGTTAATATATAAGGTACTTGCCAACTCACATCTCAGCCAACCTCTGCAAGACTCTCTTTTCTCTTATACCAACAGCTACAACCATCCCAATCAAAAGGACATTGACAACAGTATACTTATAAACGGATCTCATACT
>Ga0209426_1001655_pt1 | contig 12601 bp, 11 predicted proteins | sample Deesub1362B_J571_FD_187697 | JGI IMG/M metagenome (GOLD analysis project Ga0209426, IMG submission 187697) | Deep oceanic, basalt-hosted subsurface ecosystem from Juan de Fuca Ridge flank, Pacific Ocean, CORK Borehole 1362B_J2.571 (SPAdes)... ...
AACATGGCCCGCGGAGCCAGGGTTGGTGCGGGTGGAAGGCGTGGCGGTTTCATCCGCATTGCCCAGGGCACGCGGTTAATGCCCTTCCTCCTCCCTCCCGGCAGGGTCTGAATCAGTTTGCCCGATGCATCGTAGATTTCAATTTTGAGGTCGCCAAAGAGGTGGCGTTTTTTCAGGTAATATGTGATTTTCGCACTCTCGTCCGGATTATCACCTACGAACTGCCCGTGGCCGGGAAAATCCTGAAAATTGGCGGGAATTCTCATTCGGTAGGGCCTGGTGGTGAACAGGTAGACATTCTCGGTCAAGATTTCCGGCGTAATCTGCCGCAGCGGCGTAATGTCATCAATAATGTAAATGCCCCGCCCGTGGGTAGCCAGAATCAGGTCCGCCTCGCGCGGGTGAATCGCAATATCACGGATGGCGACATTGGGCAGATTTCCCGTAAACTGCACCCACTGCTGGCCATCATCAAACGATATGAACAGGCCAAATTCTGTTCCCAGAAAAAGCAAGCCCGGGCGTTCGATATCCTCGCGGATCACATGTGCATACCCGCGGACCCCGGCAGTGCTGAGCGAGTCCCATGTCTGGCCGTAGTCCCGCGTCCGGTAGACATACGTTCGCATATCGCCTGTTCGGTGACCGTCAAACGTTACATAGGCCGTAGCCGGATCGTGGTGGCTGGCTTCCACACAGCTCACCCAGGTATTTGGCGGAACGCCGGGCACATTGGCAATTACGTTGGTCCAAGTCTTTCCGCCATCGCGGGTCACCTGAAGGTTGCCGTCATCGGTTCCGACCCAGATCACATTGGAATCCAGAGGCGATTCGCTGATGGTGTAAATGGTACAGTAATTTTCTGCTCCGGAATCGTCTTTCGTCAGCCCGCCCGATTCGTGCTGCTTCTGCTTCTCTGGATCGTTTGTGGTCAGATCTCCAGAAATTCTCCGCCAAGTTTCCCCCTTATTATAGGTTACAAACAGAAATTGCGCACCCATGTACATTTTCCGCGGATTGGTAGGGCTGATGAGCACCGGTGTGTTCCAGTTGAAGCGCAAGTCCGGCCCCCCTTCTTCCGGATATGGGCGGATTTCCTTCGCTTCCCGGGTTGAACGGTAGAAACGGATCAGGTTTCCCACCTGCCATTCGTAAAAAATAATGTCGCTGTCCGTCGGATCGGGAATCACATACATGCCATCGCCGCCACCGATGTTCACCCAGTCGCGGTTTTCAATTCCATTTGGACTGGCCGAGGGTCCATACCAGCAGCCATTATCCTGCAAGCCGCCATACACATTGTACGGATCATCCATATCAAACGCCACATGATAAAACTGAGAGACGGGCAAGTTGTTTACAAAACGCCAATGCCGTCCGCGGTCATAGGACTCATAAATTCCCCCATCCGTACCCAGAATGAGGTGCTGCGGGTTATTGGGATCGATCCACAGGGCATGATGATCCGGATGTACACCTCCACCAAAAAACTCCATAAAAGGCGAAGTAAACGATTTGCCACCGTCCTCGCTCACCGAAAGCGAATAGCCGGGTTTGTAAACCCTGTTATGATCTTTCGGATCCACCTCCAGATGAGAAAAATAAAAAGGACGTGCCCGGATGTTGAAAGAGGCGTCCATCCGTTCCCAGCTGGCCCCGGCATCATCGGAACGATAAAGGGCCGTTTTTTTGCTTTCAACCACCGCGTAGATGCGGTTCGGCCTGGAAGGTGCAATGGCAATTGCAATTCGTCCCAGCGGACCATCGGGAAGGCCATTGGTCAACTTTTTCCAGGTTTTGCCGCCATCTGTACTTTTGAATAGTCCGCTGGAGGGCCCGCCTGACTCAAAAAAGTAAGGCTTGCGGCGAAACTGCCACATGGCAGCATACAGGATTTCCGGCTCCTGCGGATCCAGCTCCACATCTGCACAGCCCGTCTTTTCGTCAACATAAAGAATCTTCTTCCAGGTTTTGCCGCCATCGGTGGTTTTGTACAGGCCTCTCTCTTCGCTGTCGTCCCAGAGGTGCCCCAGAACGGCTACATAAACGATGCTGGGATCTTTCGGGTGAATGGCGATTCGCGCAATCCGCTCGGATGCTTCCAGCCCCATCTGCTGCCAGGTGTCTCCACCATCGGTGGTCCGGTAAATTCCTGTGCCCACAGAGGCCGTATTTCGCACACAGCCTTCTCCGGTTCCTACCCATACGGTATCGGGATGCTGCTGGTCAATAGCGATGGCCCCGATGGAAAGTGTGTAGCGATCAAAAACGGGTTTGAACGTGACGCCACCATCTGTGGATTTCCATACGCCACCGCTGGCGGTTCCTACCCAGATAACTTTGGGATCGCGCTCCACCACATCGATGGCCATGATCCTTCCCCCCATAACGGCGGGCCCGATGGACCGGGCCTGAATAGCCCCGAACATGCTGGGCTCCAGCTTCACCTCCGGCTTCGCCCCCGTCTGGGCCACCGCAGAAAATGTGGTTCCCAGAACCAGAAAAAATGAGCATACAATCCGGTACATTCGACCCATACTTCCCTCCGTTCAAATAGATTCATTAAAAAGGCCGGCAGCGATCAGGCAGCGCCACCGGCGCGTGAATCTACAATCCACGACAAAAAGCCCACTTCTTTTTCAAGAAGAAGCCCTCCGTCGCCGCACAAGAGGCTACTTCTGCGGTTTCTTTTCTTCCTCTCTGGCAGGCATCACGAAGAGGGAATCGGGAAGGTCCACATTTACCCGGATGGAATCAAGTACAACCTGAACCGAGGGTTTTCCACCCACACGGGTTTCAATGGAATGCGCAACCAGCATGCCGGCTACTTCCTTGTAGTCCCCGAAATAGGTTTCTGCCTCCAGTTCCACCCCTTTGCGGGTGCGCTTCATGCTCATTTTGATGGGAATATAGTATTCGCCATCCAGGTAATAATAAAGAACATCACCACTTTTGAGTGTTACTTTAAGCTTGTGCGTTTCCGTGCCCTCTACATCTTCTTTGCCCACATATTCAACTTTGTGGCCTTTTTCTTTATAATCGATCAGCTGCCCATCGAAATCAGCGTTTAAAAGGAACTCTTTGGCCTGTTCTTCGGGCATAATCTGCGGTTCAGGATTGCCAGCATAAGGGAAAATCCACCATGCCGTTTTTCCGTCGTAAGCCTGTATCATGGTTTGCCCCTGCAACTTTGTCTCGTAGCGCAGTTTGTTGGGACGCTTGGCATAGTACACCAGCGGCATTTCCATGGTTCCCTGCTGCATGATCACTTTGCCGGTGGCCTTCAGGGTCTGGATTTTCTTTATGGTTTCGTACCCGCCAATCGCATCCACATACTTTTTCACAATCTCATCGGCCGTTTGCCCCAAAGCTACAGCACCCATGAGGATCCAGATACCCAGCGCGCCAAACAAATGTCTTTTTTTCATAGCAGCTCCTTTCGTTTAAATGATCTCCTCATCTTCTGCAAAAATGAATCTTTCGATAAGGAAAACGGCATTTCAGTTTATGATACAATCACAGTTTCCCGGTTATTCGGGATGTTGAAGCTACATACGGCATTTTCTTCATGATGTTTCGCAAAATACCGGACATGCCCTTCCAATTCCGGAAACAAAAAAGCAGCTCGACCCATCCGATCAGCTGGATTCAGCACGTAAGGTGGAAAGTTCCCAGCACCCGCCGGGAACCTTGTTCCACCAGGCTGTTAAAAATCTCCACAGCTTTTGGCGTATTCTCGGCAATCAGAGCAATGCCTCGTTCGGCCAGTTTCGTTTCTACCTCTGGCAGCACCCGCATAACCCCGTGGGCACCGCAGCCAACAACCACAACCTCCGGTTTTTCCGCCTCGAGAAATGGTTCTAGGTCCTCCCAGCAAAGCTCGTGGCCTTCTTTTCGCCACCAGTTCGGATAAATCTTTTTCCCGATTACCACATCCCGGGAATATGCCCCCTCCCGGGTGCGCAAATAGCCAAAATGGTATTCCTCAATCCTCATGACCGTCCTCCGTCCTGCGGAAGATGAAATCCTCCGGGTTCAGAAGGTACCACTCCATGGTTTTTTCGTGGTACTCGATATCCACAATTTGCCCATCCTCCAGCTGTACCTTGAAAAAGTGAATGATGTGAAACGGAGGCGTTGCTGACTGAATCCGTGCTCGGTAAAGAATTCCTTCCACCCGGTACCGCACGCCTTTTACCAGCAAATATGAAGGCCGCTCCGGATACCGGTAAACGGCCGTACAGCCCACGTGAATCAGCTGGCGTTTTTTGCTCATGCTACGGCGTTCCTGCGGCTTTTTCCTGCCGGATCCACTCCGCCAGCCGCGTATGGCGTTCTGCGACGCGGTTATTGTTCACGGCAATGGCAATGGCCCGCTTCGTCCCAATGAGCATCATCAGCTCTTTAGCCCGGGTCATAGCGGTGTAAAGCAAATTGCGCTGCAACATTACATAATGGTGGGTCGTGATGGGCATAATTACCACAGGATATTCCGATCCCTGGCTTTTATGAACCGTAATGGCATAAGCCAGCGTAATTTCATCCAGCTCGGAAAAATCGTATTCCACCGGTTCAGTAAACTGCACTACCAGCCGGCCGCGGTCAGGAAAGATATGAGAGACCGTGCCCAGATCGCCGTTGAACACTCCTTTGTCGTAATTGTTGCGCAGCTGCATTATGCGGTCGCCCAGCCGGAACTCCACATTGCCACGGGCCACGCCCCGGTTGCCCGGATTCAGCCGGGCCTGCAGGAGCCTGTTCAAATTGTCTGCACCCAGTTCACCGCGGTAAATGGGGGTAATAACCTGGATATCCCGGACGGGATTGTACCCGTAACGGGCGGGCAGCTTTTCCGAACAGAGCTCCAGAATGATGGAGAGAATTCTCTCCGGATCTTCTTCCCTTACAAAAAGAAAATCGCCGTAGTCATCCTTGGGAAGCAGGCGGCGGGCCGGGTGGTCCGTTCCCGGGAGGGTCGGTTCTTTCCGAGTGAATTCGGGCATCATCCCCCGATTTACCCGGTGAGCATTCCGAACAATCAGGCTGTCGGCTGCCTGACGGAAAATTTCGCGGAGAAAAACGGTGGGGATTTTCCCGGACTGAATGAGATCCCGCAACACACTGCCAGGCCCCACAGACGGAAGCTGATCGACATCTCCCACCAGGATGAGCCGCGTTCCCGGAGAGATGGCCTGTACCAGGCGGTGAGCCAGAAGCAGGTCCAGCATGGATGCCTCATCCACAATAAGCGCATCTGTCTGCAGGGGATTTTTTGCATTCCGCTTGAACGCACCCAGTGCCGGATCGTATTCCAGGAGGCGGTGCACCGTTTTGGCTGGATGGCCTGTGGTCTCTTCAAGGCGTTTTGCGGCCCTGCCGGTGGGTGCGGCCAGTTCACAGCGGATGTTCAAAAATTCAAAAAATCGCAAAATGCCATTGACCACGGTGGTTTTTCCCGTCCCTGGTCCGCCGGTAATTAACAGCACGTTTTCCGTAAAGGCTGTCAGAATAGCCTGTTTCTGGACATCGGTATACGAAAAACCGGAAAGCTGAAGTCTGGGCAAAAATGTCTGCCAGATGCGGTCAGGGTCTTCGGTTCTTTTTGGATACTCCACCAGCAAAACCAGTTTTTCGGCAAGCTCCCGTTCGGCCCGGTACAGGGAAGACAGATAAACAGCGCCGTTCACTTCCACCAGATGGCCAAGACGGATCAGCTCCTCACAGATCCGGGCGGTTATTTTTTCATCCACATTTAGTAGTTGTGTGGCCTGGGCCATCAGTTCATCGCGCGGCAAAAAAACATGGCCGTCTTCGGTGGCACGCTGAAGGACATATTTCAGTCCGTTTTCGATGCGGGCCGGTTCTTCAGCCGCCACGCCCATTCGCCGGGCAATTTTATCGGCCGAAAGGAAGCCAATCCCCCGAATATCCTGACAAAGCTGATACGGGTTTTTGCGGAGCACTTCCAGGGTCTGATGGCCGTATTCCCGGTAGATGCGGCTAGCCATAGCAGGTCCAATGCCCAGTTCGGCCAGAAAAAGCATCACTTCGCGGCTTTCCCGCTGAGCCTGCCAGGCCCGCTTGATTTCCTCCAGCCGTTTTTCTCCAATGCCGGGAATGTCCCGGAGGCGTTCAGGCTCCTCGTCCAGGATACGAATGGTTTCCAGCCCGAATTTCCGCACGATTTTCCCGGCATAATGCGGTCCAATTCCTTTCACCATTCGGGAGCTCAGATAGCGGCGGAGGCCTTCGAGACTGACAAAAGGCAGGCGTTCATATTCCTCCACCTGAAACTGTTTTCCAAAACGCGGGTGATTGCGCCAGCTACCCCGGAGCCGCAACCGTTCCCCCTCGGCCAGCAGCGGAATTTTCCCGGTAATGGTTATAACCTGACCGCCGCTATTCTCCACCCGAAACCGGGCAACCACAAAATGGTTATCCACATTTTCAAAAGTGATGGACTCCACCGTCCCGGTGAGCTCTGCCGCATCCTGAACAGGAAACAGGTCTTTTTGCGCGGACGGTGGACGGTGACGGCGCAATTCCATGGATCTTATGCCGGTGGCCCGTATGGATTGAAGGTCAGCTCGCTCATTTCAATCCAGGCAATCTGCCCGGCATCCTCCAGTGCCGTTTTGACGATGAGTTTTTTCTCCTGCAGCTTGATGTCAATCAAAATGCCCAGCGCAAGCACAAAACCCGCGTGGTCAACAAACGCAAGGATAGAATCTTCAATATCGCGGAAAGACGTAATGTGAATCATGTCACCATAGCGGCTCAGCTGATACTGGACGTCCTTTCTTGGATAGCCATCTGCCAGCAGAAATACGCCATCTCTCTGGTTTTCGCCATAAAGGATCTGGCAATCCAGTTGTTTGGCATAATTGGCCACTTCATCGGGTTCGAGCGGTTCACCATCGTTCAGCCAGAAGTTTCGGAACACCACGTTTTCGAAGGGAATTTCCTGCACGCGGGCATGGCGAAAATACTCGCGCCACAGCGATTCACGGTAGGCACGCCGGTACTCCCGGCTGCGCCGCTGAACAGCCGGTGCCACAGGCTGCCGGATAATGTGAATGCCCGATGTGCGCGGTATTTTCGAAAGAATGTGCACCAGTTCCATCCCGCGTTCAAAAGCCACAATGTACCTGGGAGAGAGCAGTTCAATTTTGGCCAGTTTGAGCTGGCGGGCGAGATCTCCCTGAATGAACCCGGTGGTATCAAGAATCAGATAATCGGGTGCCTTCTCCCGGGCATACCGGATAATCCGCTGAAGGGCCAGAAGCGAAGGAAGAAGTGAATTTCCTGGCGCAATGGACTGAATAAATGCATATTTCTCAGGCTGAATCTGGCCAAAATCTTCTGGGACTTCTGAAAACTCGGCGTACGAAATGCATGCAGGTGGCCCGATGGTCGACTGCCCCACATCCGCATCAATGATCCCCACTCTCGCTTCCGGAACCAGCTGGTGCACCAGATAGCGCATAAACCAGGTTTTTCCGGTATCCACACCGCCCAGCAAAAACACGGCTCCCGGTTCCTTGCGAATGGTTTCCAGCGTGTGCTGCCAGATTTCCGGAATAATCATGGCTTCCATCTCAGACATCGGCATCCACCTCCTTTTTCTTCCTCCTCATCCGTTTGATCCGGAATACAGAAAGGAAGTTGCTACTCGAAAATCCGGGCAATTTCATCCCGCTCAAAGCGTGGAAGTGGTCTGGTCTTTCCGTGTTCGAGAAGAAGTACACCCTTTTCTGGCGAAATTACCTCACCAATTACATTGCACTCGATGCGGTGGTCCCGCAATTTTTTGACGATGTGATCGGCGTCCACCGGCGAAGCCACCATCAAAAGTGCCCCCGAAGCAATCACTCCAAGAGGGTCCAGACCAAAATGCTCACAGAGCTTTCGGGCTTCATCGAAAACATGAATCTGAGACACATCGATTTCCATTCCAACCAGTCCGGCTTTTGCCAGCTCCCACAGACCGGTTGCCAGCCCACCTTCGGTTGGATCGTGAAAGGCGTGGACATCCCCTGCTTCCATCGCCAGCAAAGCATCCTGCACCACGGAAATTCCCGGACGGTAGAGAAAATCCTGGCACCGCTTGACGAATTTGTCTCCAAACAGTTCGCGTACTTCAGCCTCTTTTTCCCGGGCCAGAATACTCACACCTTCCACAGCGATGCCTTTGCTTAGCAAAACCAGGTCGCCGATTTCGATCCGGTCGGGGCGGACAATCCGGTTCCGAAACGCCTCCCCCAGCATCTGTCCTACCACGATGGGCCGGTCAATTCCGTAGGTGATTTCTGTATGCCCCCCTACTAGCCCGATCCCCAGATCCCGGCAGGCCTTGCTGATCTGCGCAAAAATACGGTCCACCAGCTCTTTATCGGTCTGGCCCTCGGGCAGCAAAAGAGTAGCCAGAAACCACATGGGCCGGGCACCGGCACAGACTACATCGTTGGCATTGATGTTCACCGCATAATAGCCGATGGCGTCGGTAACAAAGGTAATGGGATCGGTTTTGGCCACCAGACATTTTTCCCCCCAGTCGATCACCGCTGCATCCTTCCCAATCCCGGCTCCCACCAGAACGCGTTGACCTTCCGCCGGATGTTTCTTGAGCATCTCATCCAGAAGTTCCATGGGAAGTTTGCCAATTGGCAGCGTTTTCTTTTTCACCGGTTCCCTCCTTCCTGGAAAACCCGTTTTTATCCCCCTCATGCGTCCGCCAGAAACCGCAACCGCTGCCCCCATACGGCCGGGCGAATTAAATCTCTTTGCGGATTTTAAAAATCGCGGTTCCTCCGCCCGTCTGGTCGACAGGGTCCAGGCACTGAACAAAAACCTCATTTCCCGAGGCCTCTTTTCCCATCAGCCCCAGTTTTTGAGGCCGGATCCCTTTGGCCAGGGCATTGTATATGGGCATTAGTGCTGCCAGTCCATGCATGCAAACCTGCCGGCCGGACGGAATTTGCAGCTTGTACCCTTCCTCAAGCTCAAATGTGTCGCCAACCTCATAAACTGGGCATTTCCCGCGAATATCTACCACTTCAACCACCAGTTTCATAACGGGCCTCCTCTTTGACTTCGATGGGCACATTCGGCACTCATGGAGATAATGACCCCAGCATCATTCCCCTTGCGCAAACTGCGGCACAGTACCGGACCTGTACATGAAATCACCGAAAAAATGTGCAGCGATCTTCCTGCTGAGCCGTATCTCTGAAGCACCCTGCTATGCATCGCGTGAAGACCAGTAATCCCTCCCCAAGAAGCACATCTTTTCATCTCAATCCGGATCTAACATTTTGAAAATATTGTAAAAGTGTGAAACCGACAAGCAAAAAGAACAGAATCATCACCGTTCCAATGGCAACGAGCATCCCCAGCAAGGCAGCAAAATTCTGTTTGGCCGAACGGCGGGTACGGGTGAATTTCCAGATAACGGTGTCATAAAATAGTTTGCCGATGAAAATAATCAGCAGCGCTTCACCAATCACCACCCGCGTAAACTCCAGGAGTCCGCCCTTGGGGTGAAAGACGGGCCAGATCAGCAGAATCACGATCCCCCATTTCAACAGTTCGGCAAAGAATCCCCGCCATTCCCCGGTTTTGGGTTTCATTTCATCCTCCGGGCAAATCTTCCGGAACCGGCCGGAACGCATCCCGGAGGTGGCGGATCCGGGCCTCCGGGCCCCGGAATTCTACCGCAATCACATCGAACCGGCATTCCTGATTTTCCAGCTTCTTTTCCTGGAGGAAGGCCAGTGCTGCTTTACACATCTGCTGCCTTTTCCGGCGGTCCACACGCAGTTCTGGCGGGCCAAATCCATCTGTCCGTGCGGCTTTCACTTCCACAAAAACCAGACATTCCCCGTCGGCTGCAATCAGGTCGATTTCCGCCCGATAACGGCGGAAATTGCGGGCGAGAATCTTCCATCCTTTTTGCATCAGGTACTCGGCCGCCAGCTGCTCCCCACGGGAACCTGTTTCATGGCTTTCCGCCATGGTTCACTCCCAAGTTGAAAGATTTCCGATGCAGCGGGCAGGGGCCGTACTTTTTCAGTGCCTCGCGGTGTGCACGGGTCCCGTACCCTTTATTTCGGGCAAACCCGTATTGCGGATACAGCCGGTCAAAATCGATCATGATGTCGTCCCGGATCACCTTGGCAACGATGGATGCCGCCGCAATGGTAAAGCAGCGAGCATCCCCATCGACCACCGACTCGCACGGGAACTCCAGTTCGGGCAACTGATTTCCATCAATCAGTACGTAGTCCGGCGGAATGCTGAGATCTTCCACGGCCAGGCGCATGGCTTTTAGGGTAGCCTGCAGAATGTTGATGCGGTCGATCTCGTTTTGCCAGACCACGCCGATTCCTATGGCTTCCGCCGAATCCACAATTTTTTCAAATGCTGCGCGCCGCTTTGAATCGGAGAGAGCTTTGGAATCACGGACTTCCGGGAGGTCCAAATCCGGCGCAAAAATTACGGCAGCAGCCACCACCGGACCTGCCAGAGGTCCCCTGCCCGCTTCGTCCACGCCCGCAATCCTGGCATACCCCAGTTCCCACAACCGCCGCTCAATGGCAAAGAGATCTGACGAATCCTTCTCCAACCCGTTGCTCCCCTTTTCGCGGACTCAGCCGGAATAAGCCGTCAAAATTTCCGCCCCAGATGATGGGTAAAGTAATCCTTTGTCTCCGCTACCAGCACGCCTGAAAGTCCCAGCAATCCGATAAGATTGGGCACCGCCATTAGCCCGTTCATGATGTCGGAAAACGTCCAAACAAGGTTGAGCTCCACCACAGCCCCTATTAGCACAAACACAGTAAAAACAATCCGATACGGGAATACCCAGCGCTCACCGGCCAGAAATTCAATGGACTTTTCGCCGTAATAGCTCCACCCCAGAATTGTAGAATAGGCAAACAGAACCAGCCCCAGGGTAACGATAAAACTTCCCACAGCATGTCCCATTCCCTTTTCGAAGGCCAGGGCTGTAAGCTCAGCGCCGGTTTGCCCGGAATTCCACAGGCCGGTGGCAAGAATGACAAATCCGGTCATGGAACAGACCACAATGGTATCGATGAATGTTTGTGTCATCGAAACCAGGGCCTGGGTTACCGGATGCTTGGTTTGGGCTGCCGCCGCAGCAATGGGAGCACTGCCCAGTCCTGATTCATTGGAGAATATTCCCCGGGCTACTCCCATGCGGATAGTCAGCATAACGGTCGCTCCCAGAAACCCGCCGGACGCAGCGGTGGGGGTAAATGCATGTTTGAACACCATGCCAAAGACGGCCGGGATTTTATCAAAATAAAGAAAGATGACGACCAAGCTTCCGAGGATATAGAAAACCACCATAAACGGAACCAGCAACCCTGTGACCCGGGCGATACTTTTGATGCCTCCAAGAATTACCAGACCAGTAACAAATGCCAGCACCACCCCCGACACCCAGAAGGGCACCCCAAAGGTGCTTTCCAGCGCATCAGCTACTGAATTGGACTGAACCATATTGCCGATACCGAAAGCGGCTACCGAGGCGAAAAGAGCGAAAAGAACACCCAGCCAGCGCCAGCCCAATCCTTTGGAGATGTAGTACATCGGACCACCGCTCATGGTGCCGAAGCGGTCCACTTCACGGTACTTTACGGCCAGCACAGCTTCTGAATATTTGGTGGCCATCCCAAATAGCCCGGTAACCCACATCCAGAAAAGGGCGCCGGGACCGCCGGCCGCAATGGCTGTTGCCACCCCGGCAATGTTTCCGGTTCCCACTGTTGCCGCCAGCGCTGTCATAAGAGCCTGAAAGTGAGTGATATCCCCCTCTTCATCCGTGTCCTCTTTTCGTTTGATGAGCGCCAGGTACAGCGAATAAAGCAGTGTGCGGAACTGCAACCCCCGAAGCCGTATGGTGAGGTAAATACCTGTTCCAACCAGCAAAATGATCAGCGGTGGGCCCCAGACCCAGTTGCTGATCCGGTTCACCAGGTCAACAAATGTGCTCTGGCTCATTCCTCCACCTCCGTCGCGTCGGTCCTCAGCAACATTCCCTTACACCGTTCCAGTCTTTCTGCGGGCAATCCCAAAATACGCCCTGAAAAGAACCTCCGTAGCAGAAGTACCCTGATCAAAAAACCGGTGGCTGCCGGTTTCACGTGCCTGTTCCCAGTTCCTTTTCAAACCTCCGTAGGCCGAACACGGCTGAAATTTCCGGGCCAGCTATTCCGGACTTCCGTAAGAACCACCGATATCACCGGCCGTCTCGCCCTGGAAATCAGGTGGACCGGTCTCCCCCTTCCGGGATTTCTTCCTGATCACACTGGTCGCCGCTTAGTCTCTCCAGCGCCGGAATAACACAATCGCGCGGATGGTGAATCCCCTCAAGGCAGAACATCTTCCGGCCCTCGATCCCATCTCCGTCCGCAGAAATATCCACTAAGACGCCGTGAGGGCAAGCGTGGCATTTTTCCAGCTGAACAGGAAGCGGAGTGGCCGTTCTGGCCGCCAGCCGGGCCGCATCCAATGACCATGGTCTTCCGCCTCCAGCCGCAACCCGCTCGACATTTCGAAGCCGGAAAAACACAAT
>Ga0209426_1001656_pt1 | contig 12595 bp, 13 predicted proteins | sample Deesub1362B_J571_FD_187697 | JGI IMG/M metagenome (GOLD analysis project Ga0209426, IMG submission 187697) | Deep oceanic, basalt-hosted subsurface ecosystem from Juan de Fuca Ridge flank, Pacific Ocean, CORK Borehole 1362B_J2.571 (SPAdes)... ...
CTGTATCGCTACGGCAGCTTCCGCCTCAGCTCTGACGACTTTAATAAAGGGACTAACCATAAAACAAGCAAAAACTGTAACAGAAAAGGAAATTTTACTAAAGCTTGGAGAATTGCCAGAATCTCAAAGACATTGCCCTAGACTTGCTGTAACTACCTTAAGAAAAGCTATAGAAAAATATGAAAAGGAGAAAACAAGCCATGAATCAAAAATGTAACGGAAAATGTGAAACTTGCTCCATATATAATACATGCAACGATACACGTAAAAAAATCTACGAAGAAGAGAAAAAGCTGAAAGAACGAATGAGCAAGGTTAAACACAAAATTGCAGTCATAAGCGGAAAAGGCGGAGTAGGAAAAAGTATGATAACCGCTAATCTTGCAATAGCTCTGGCACAGAAAGGCTACAGCGTAGGCGTACTGGACGCAGATATACATGGGCCTTCTATTCCAAAAATGCTTGGCTTGCATGGGCAAAAAATTCTGATGAGTCCCCTTGGAGTTTTTCCAGCTGTGGGCCCACTAGGAGTTAAAGTTGTATCTATAGACTTCCTATTACCAAGCGAGGAAGCCCCAGTGATTTGGCGTGGTCCGCTTAAAATGGTTGCTATAAGGCAATTTCTATCCGACATCGTTTGGGGATCTCTTGACTTTCTGCTGATTGATTTGCCGCCTGGAACTGGGGATGAACCGTTAAGCGTAATGCAACTGTTGCCTGAGATAGCTGGGGTAGTTATTGTGACCATTCCGTCGAAAGTTTCTCAAATAGTTGTGAAGAAAGCTGTGGTTTTCGCTCAGAAGCTTAACGTCCGGGTTATTGGAATAATTGAAAACATGAGTGAGTTCATCTGCCCAAAATGCGGATCAGAAATTGACATTTTCCAAAGTGGAGGAGGAGAAAAAATTGCTGAAGAATTTTTTGTCCCCTTTTTAGGCAAGATTCCAATAGATCCCGAGATATGCAGGGCTTCTGACGAAGGTGTACCTTTCGTAATTAAGCATCCAGATTCGCGTTCTGCTAAGGCCTTCATGGAGGTTGTCGAAAAGATACAAGAAAACATGCTTGTGAAAACTTGTCCCAAACATAGTGACAAATGTTACACGGGAAGCAGCTTGAAAATGAATTGACTTGAGAAAGAGAGAAAATCTGGGTTTCTGTTCACAGTTCTAATGATGACCCAGTATAAACCCATCTGAACCTCTCGCCAAATTCCTCTTTAAATCTTTTAACCACTTTTTTCTCAGTACAATGGCAAGCTGCAACGAAATTAGGATTAAATTCCTTAAATGCTTGAATTGTCTTTTCAATTCTTTCTCTATTTGCATTTATTAAATGAAAGCCTCCTAAAACTGCATGAATTTTATCTTTTCCCGATATTTTTTGAGCAAACTTAAGGGTATTAACTATCCCAGCATGGGCGCATCCAGTGATAATGACTAACCCCTTATTTCCATACTCGATTATTAAAGCCTGGTCATCTACGAGATCATCGTGAGCAAATTCTTCATCTTTTATGGTTAGGAAACGAGGTGAAACCTTTTCATAAGAAGTTATTCTTTCAATCTGTCCAGTTGCAAATACACCCTCTGCTAATGATGCAACTCCTTTTGAAATCAGAAGTTTTCCTCCATGTTCTTCTATTTGCGTAACAGTGAATGGTATTCCTATTAAACGAATGGTGGTTTAACAACAAATTTTGGCGACATAGCCTCTGGATGCAAAACTATCGGAATAGGTTTCTCTAAATATTTTAAAACCTCTAAGAGGCCGCCAGTATGATCGTAATGGCCATGACTTAAAACTATGGCATCAACCTTGTTAAAATCAACATTCATCCTGTAAGCGTTGTGCAAAATAGTTTTTCCAGACTGCCCAGTGTCAAACAGAATACATATTTCATTTTTGCCCATTTTGGTTTTAATAAGAATAGATAGTCCATGTTCAGCCCAAATCTCAGGCCTTTCAGGATTTTTAGTGTCTTCTACAAGAATTTTAAGCTTAACTTCCTCAATCAATATTTCATGCGCCCATAGTGAAACTTAGCTACTTTCACAGAATATTAATTCTTTCAAACATTACTAACTGAATTAGGGAGAACATTATTATCTATTCCCGCTCTTAGTAGCTGGAGTTTTCTTGAATCGTTAACACTATTCAGACGACAGTTTTCCAAAAGTTACATAGCTTTGCCCAGCAAAAAGGCGTGTCTTCTAATTCATTTCGTTAAAACATAACTTATATAATTTCTTACCAATAGGTTGGTTGAAGGCTTTGGATATGGAGATAAAAGGGGCAGTAGACTTAAGCCTGGTAGATTGGGACGGAAAGGTGTGCTCAGTATTATTCCTTCCTCACTGCAATTTTCGCTGTCCCTTCTGTCAAAACTCCACGCTGGTATTGCATCCCGAAAGAGAGGAAAACATTCCTTGGGAAAGGATAGAGACCTACCTTCGAAAGAACATTGACTGGATTGAAGGAGTATGCATAACAGGCGGTGAACCAACCCTCCACATGGATCTGCCAGATCTATGCATTAAACTTAAGAAGATTGGCTTAGCCGTGAAAATTGACACTAATGGAACCAATCCAGAACTGATCAAGCAGTTAATAACTAATGACCTTGTGGATTATATAGCGCTTGACATCAAGGCTCCGTTCACAGTTGAAGAATATTCAAGGGCTACGGGCGTGAATATGGAGAGGCTTCTGGACAAGGTTAAAGAAACTGTGAAACTGGTGATGGATTCGCCTGTTGATTATGAGTTCAGGACAACGATTGTGCCCACTTTGCATACTCCAAAGGACATAAGGGCTATCTGCAAAGAGATAATTGGATGCAAAAAATATGTCATCCAACGTTTTAGACCCGAAAATACAATCGACCCTGCCTACAGCAAGCTTAAGCCGTTTCTTAACCACGAATTAGAAGAATTTTTGAACACAGCTAGGGAGCTGCTTCCAAACGTTGCCTTCAGATAAATGAAAACAAGCTCATGTCCTAGGGCCTTTTTCCGTCCATTCCGGAGTTATAGCATCTGAAACAGAATCTGCCCTTGGAAGATAAGGTTTTATATCTATTATGGGAGATTCTTCCCACGCATCTAACCCTTGAACTTTCAGAGTGCAGTTTTCCACTTGTAAAAGCTGTACCACACAGAGTCCAATCGGGTTTGGTCGACTTGGACTTCTGCAGGCGAAAACTCCCACTTCCGGAGCACTAGGATGTTTCTTCGGGACAACTAACAGAGTTCGTCTTTGTTCCTCGTTATCTCTACGATGAAACCAATAAAGGACAATTAGGTGGGAAAACTCATTAATTCCCTTGAGTCCAGCGCAGAACTCTGGGAAAATCTCTATTTCAGAAACTTCACCTGCGACTCGAACTCTTCCAACAATTTTCACTTTAGCTTTCCCTTCCATTAGCTTCTTCTCCGGTTTTAGGAATCTTTACATATGGTTTTTAGACAGTTTTAGTCGTGTGATTGACGTTTAACTTCTTGAGTTTTATATGTTTTGTTTTAACAAAAAATGTAGGGGATGTGTAGAGGAGTGTTAAGAGGATGTTATGTTAATTTCTTCTTTACGATAAATATGATTACTATAGCTATTACTGCGGCTAAGATTGTAGAGACTAAGCTGGTCATATAGGTATTCTTGGCAGTTTTATCTACTATCCCTATTAATCCTTCTATGTTTTCAACATTTGTTTTTACCGTTCCTAAGTTAGTTTCTATTGTTGCAATGTTGCCTTCTATGCTTATTACTTTGGCATCAATTTCGGTTAAGTTAACTTTAATAGTATCTAGGTTTGGAATAACTATAGTGGCTATGTTGTCTTTTATTTCGGTTATGTAGGCGTATTGACTTGTTAGCGTTGGGCTTATTATGAACGAAGCTGTTGTATATCCAGTTGCCGTCGTCATTCCAGTCCTGAAGCTTGTTTTAATCAACAATGTATAGGTTCCGGTAGGGGCGTATGCGGGAATTGGGTAGGTAATTCGGTATAAGCCTACGGTTAAGGCTTCAACATTCGGTAGTAGGTCAACTTGATGAGTTCCATTTTCATAGTAAAGCATTGCTTCCCATAAAGAAGCGTTTATAGCATTTCCATGCAACGAAGTTTTAATGTAGAACTCAGCTATTTCACCACGAAAATGAACCGAGCCTACGCTGACTTCCATGTCCAACTCTTCGTAAGGCGCCAAATATAACAAGCTGTTCTCTAGCAAGAAACTGTAGCCGTGTCTGTAAGCATGTTCAAGTGTTTGGGAGGAAGCAATTATTACTCCCGAACCGTATGGAACTTCTATGTACACTGGATAACGGGGAATAGTTGTCAATTCCAAGATTTTGATATAATTTGGTGGATAAGGTGGAACAAAATATCCATGGGCAGACGAGAGCCATCCGTCAAGTTCATCCTCAGTAATATTGTTTGGAATCCGCGAAACTGGATGGTTTCGTAAGCTTATATCAATTTCATCAGTGTATGACAATGTATAATTTATTCCTCCTGGAAGTAGATCTATCCATAGTCCTCCCAACCATCCACCATTAGCGGCATGAATTTCAAGCACCCCACCATTTTCCACATATTCCTCAAACCACGCCCTTGAAGCGTTTACTGCATCATAGAAGTCTTGATCTTGGAATGAAGCAATTACCACTTTAGCGTACTTCGAAAGATCTATGTTTCCTATATCCGTCGAGTTATAAACATCGTAAGGTATCCCGTATCTGCTCAAAATTATCTCATTAGCCGGGTAACCCCATGAATCTAGATTTTTGAAAATTGCTATGCCAAAGTCATATTTATCTACTGGAACCACAACTGCCGTATTTCCAATCTTTATTAATGTACCTGTAATCATCATTGCCATACAGATAAAGCTCAAAAACATCATTTTCGAATGTAGAATTTTCTTATTTGTCATTTTCTTCATCTTTCAAGTTTGGAAAGTCAAAGTAATTCGATTTCGCTCCTTATATACGTTTTTATATTATTATGCGTAACCGGAAAACATCCCAAAAGGATAGTCACTAAGTGAGTTTTTGGGAGGATTTCCATAAATATTGGAAGTAATCCCTAGCAAAGCTCACTAATCCTTTATGGTTCGACCATATTACCAAGCTGGGTTTTTCCTCGCCAAGCAAAAGAAGGGCTTCTTTACCATCCACGATTATGCCTCCGCCAAACATCTGTTTACGAAGTCTTATTTCAGCCCCTATGAAACTTAATGCTTCTGCATTTTTCAATCCACCTGACTCGCCAGCAATCATTATCAAAATTTTAACACGTGTTCTCTCCATCGACCTCAAGAAAGGATAAGTCTTTTTGACAAGTCTTTTTGCAAAGGATGGCACAGCAACCATTAACTCTATTTTAGCCTTGCCGATCACTTCTTCGATTTTATCAAGTATAGCCTGTTCTCCTCGAAGTATCCATATGTCAGGCTTCTCCTGTAAGTTTTTTTTCTCGAAAAGAGGCTGCAATTCTCTACGGATTATTTGCTCCCAATTTTTCATCTTTTCAGTTATTTCCAGCTTAACAGCAGATAGTGCCTCTACCGGTGATTTAGGATAATACTTTGCAGGTCTGGCTTTAACAGTTTCAATCCAACCTCTTTTTTGAAGTGAATCTAGGATTCGATAGATTTTTGAAAAAGGCAAGTTAGCATAATGGCTTATTTCCTTAGCTGTAAGCCCACCCCATTCCAAAAGAGTAGCATAGGCTTGAATTTCCGAACCAGTCAGCCCGGCTTCCTGTAGAACTTTTCTTACATTTCCGCTCAGCAAGAGATTTCCCAACTTTCACCATAGGAAAGGTTTGAAAACATTATTAAGGGAATCGGTTCAAGAAAAACAACATGCAACCACTAAAGAAAACTCGAAGCCTATGCCCTGAATGCCTCAAAGTAATTGACGCAACAATTTATGAAGAAAATGGCAAGGTTTACATGCAGAAAACATGTCAAGAACATGGAGAATTCCGTGATTTATACTGGTCAGACTACCATCAATACATAAGAGCTGAAAAGTTTAGACAGACAGGTGAGGGTTTAAACAACCCACGAACAAAAACACAGAAAGGATGTCCCTATGACTGTGGACTTTGCCCAAATCATAAATCACATACAGCCCTTGCCATAATTGACGTAACTAACCGTTGCAACCTCCGTTGTAACGTTTGTTTCGCTAATGCAGCTACAGCCGGATATGTTTACGAGCCGACCAAGGAGCAAATCCGCGCCATGCTGATAAACCTTCGAAGAAACGACCCTGTACCAGCTACCGCTCTACAGTTCTCCGGCGGAGAACCCACCATCCGCGACGATTTGTTCGAACTAATTCGAATGGCTAAAGAGCTGGGCTTCCGCCACGTTGAAGTTAATACGAATGGGCTTCGATTAGCTGAAAGCGTCGAATACTGTAAGGGCTTACGCGAAGCCGGAATGAGCACTGTTTACCTACAATTCGACGGATTAACGCCAGATGTGTACAAATTCACTCGCGGAATAGACCTTGTGGATGTCAAGATGCGTGCTATTGAAAACCTCCGCAAAGCTGAAGTATTTAGCGTGGTGCTTGTTGTAACCCTTGTTAAGGGAGTAAATGACCACCAATTAGGCGACATCATACGCTTTGCGGCTGAAAACTTCGACGTAGTGCGATGCATAAATGTTCAACCCGTAAGCATCTGTGGACGTTTACCCCAAGAAGAAAGGGAAAAAATGCGGATAACGATTCCTGATTTCATGCGACTTTGCGAAGAACAAACCGGTGGCAAGATCCGAATGGACGACTTTTATCCTGTCCCAACAGTTGTACCCATATCAAAGGCTGTGGGCGCCCTAAAGGGTAAACATTATGTAGAATTTACTGCTCACCCCCATTGTGGAATGGCAACTTATATCTTCATAGAAAACGGCGACATAGTTCCGATAACACGTTACGGCAATGTCGATAAATTCATAGAAAGCCTAAAAAAGGTCTACGAAGACGCAGTCCAAGGTAAAGAGAGAAAGGCAAAGTTAAGGCTTATAGCAGCTCTACGCCACGTTAAATTAAATTTCCTAAGAAAATACCTCTGGCGAGTAATCCGCGAAGGAAGCTACGAAGCACTAGGAGACCTTCAAAGAAGAAGCATACTTTTATCCGCCATGCATTTTATGGATCCCTACAACTTTGACTTAGAACGAATTGAAAACTGTGTTATTCACTATGCAATACCGGACGGTAGAATAATTCCATTCTGCACAATGAATTCCATCCATCGTCCCAACATAGAGAAACAATTTAGTATTTCCATCAAAGAGTGGCAGAAGAAACATAAGGCAGAAATCTGTGCTTATGCTTAGAAGCTCATAAACGGAAACTCTAATAAACATCTGTGTAATCTTTCAAGATTGCCAAAAAGGAACGTAAAGAGATATGGGTAGCAAGAAAAGACCAACCCTGAAGCAGATGGAGAAACAAGCCAAAAAACAAGCGAGAGAGAAAAGAAGTCGAAGCTCTGCTGGTTCAACATCTTCTATTAGAGATAAAAAACCCGCCGGAATTGTTCCACCAGATCCAAAAAACCCAGAGATATTGGCGGAAATTAAACGACTAAAAGTGTTAACCCCCTACACGGTGGCGTCTCGCTTTAATATACGTCTCAGCATAGCCCGCGACTTTCTAGAGCAACTCGAAGAAAGAGGTATAATCAAATTCGTATCTAGAAGCCGACATCTGAAGATATACACTCCAGCAGATTAATAAACCTACCAATGAGCTCGAAAGGATGAACGAAGAGAAATTTCCGGAAAGGATATACACAATTCAAGAATGGATGAAGGCCCGAAAAAGCATAAAGAAAGGCTTTAAACATCGCTTAAGAGTACAAGGAACCCCCATTTTTAAACAGAAAGTACGTGAAGCCTTAAACCTGATAAAGAAGGCTGGATACTACAATTTTCTTCGAACCTATATTAGACAAATAGTGGAGATAAACGGTTTAAGCCAACTCCGTGAATGTGAAGCAGCGGTTTGGCTTAACAGATACGGCGCCCAAGACCCAGTAGACGCAGCCAGTTTTATCATCCAAAAGGCATGGCAAATGAAAGAATATCTTGAAGGAAAACTCTATTATAGCGGGGAAGCCGAATTCAGAGCCATCGAAAAACGCACTGAATTTCTAAATAAACTTAAAGAGAAAACCAAAAACGAGGAAATTAAAAATCGCTGCGAAGAACTCATAAATCAGTGGAATGAGAGCATTTACCTTTAACGTTATTTATTTATTGACTTTTTAGAGCCAATGAATCTCACTCAACCAATTCTACGAGTATTCTTGTTCCGCTCTTCACTTGCCTGAACAGCTCAAGGTTTTTGGTGATTTTTCCAACAACATTTACTGGACTATAAGGTTGAGATTCACCATAGAATATGCAAAGAGCGCTTCCGAGAGGCCAGAAAGCGATTGTACCTTTTTCCACGTTCGATTTTGCTTTTTCTTCACCCATTTTCACCGGAATTTCAAAGTAGACTTCTTCAAGCCATAGGGCAGCTCTTCCTTCGACTGGTAGTTTCCGGATGATCATGTCTACTGTGCGTGGCGCTAGGAACCTAACTAATTCGCCTTCAGCTTCGCCTATGCCTTCTAATATGAAACGAACTTTAAGTCGAGAAATGTCTTTTTCCTTGCTCATGATCCTTTCACTTTCTTTACAAATTCCTTTAATACTTCTTCCAGACTTGGTGAGGTTAGTTCTTCAAGTTCATAGGTTACTCGAACAGCTGGCTTGTTTAAACATAAGACTCGACGCAAATCCACGGGGGTTCCAATGACAACAACGTCACATGGAATCGCGTTAATAACCTTCTCTAACTCTTCAATTTGTTCTTTCCCATAGCCCAAGGCTGGAAGAACAGACTCTAAATGCACATATTTCTTAAAGGCCTCAGCTATAGAACCAATTGCGTAGGGGCGTGGATCAACAATTTCTTGCGCACCAAGTTTTCTAGCGGCAATAATGCCAGCGCCATAGGGCATTTCGCCATGAGTTAAAGTTGGGCCGTCCTCAACAACTAACACGCGTTTTCCTTTCACAAGTTCGGGATTATCAACTGTTATGGGCGACGCAGCTTCAATTATGGTAACGCCCGGATTAAGCTTACGAATATTCCTCTTCACAGCTTCAACATTTTCTTTTTCAGCCGTTTCCACCTTGTTTATTACTATTACGTTCGCCATACGAAGGTTCGTTTCTCCCGGATGATAACGAACTTCATGCCCAGCTCTATGAGGGTCAACTACAACTATATGCAGATCAGGCCTGTAGAATGGAATATCATTGTTTCCCCCATCCCAGATGATCATATCTGCTTCTTTTTCGGCTTCGCGTAAAATTTTCTCGTAGTCAACTCCTGCGTAAACTATTATTCCGTTCCGAAGGTGAGGTTCATATTCCTCCCGCTCCTCAATGGTACACTTATATCGATCTAAATCTTCAAAAGTTGCAAACCTCTGGCATACTTGTTTCCTTAAGTCACCGTAAGGCATAGGATGCCTAATCACAATAACACGGAATCCCATACTGCGAAGAATCTTAGAAACTTTCCGTGAAGTCTGGCTTTTTCCAGAACCCGTTCTAACCGCACAAACGGAAACAATGGGCACCTTTGCTTTAAGCATGGTTGATTTCAATCCCATGAGTCGAAAATCAGCACCGCTAGCTAAAACAAGCGAAGCTTTATGCATGACATACTCATGAGAAACATCACTATAAGCGAAAACCACCTGGTCAACATCTAATTCTCTTATCAGTTCCGGAAGTTTCTCCTCAGAATAGATTGGTATCCCTTCCGGATATTTCTCTCCAGCCAACTCAGGTGGATAAACCCTTTCTTCGATTCCAGGAATCTGTGTTGCAGTGAAGGCTACAACCTCATAGTTATCATTGTTTTTGAAATATACGTTAAAATTATGGAAGTCCCTTCCAGCAGCGCCCATAATTATAACCCGTGTCTTGCGCATGGACGAAACCTTCCTTCAAATTGGCTCAAGATTTCCTTAGAAGGATGACTATACTAATCTATGATTCTATATAAACCTTCATGTAGTAGACAATTATAACAATCCAAGAACAGTGTCCGCAATAAACTTCAACTGTGTAGTAGTTACACCTGGATGAATAGGTAAAGAGAACACTTGTTTCGAGGCTTTCTCTGTTTCTATAAGTTTATGCCTTTTGAATTTTCGATAGAAGGGCATTAAGTGTATTGGCGGGTTGTAGTAAACCCCAACGCCTATGCCTCGTTCCCGCATCTTTGCAACAATTTTATCCCTTTTTGAGGCTTCGGCTTCTTTCAGTCTAACGGTATATAGATACCAACTATGCTTGAACCCTCGTGGTTCCTTTGGAAGCTCCAGTTTTTGAGCATTTTTAAGCCTTTTCGACAAAATTTCAGCGTTTCTCCGTCGCTTCTCAAGGAAGCTGGGAAGCTTTTTAAGTTGAACACAACCTATAGCGGCCTCCATTTCGGGCATCCGATAGTTGTGTCCCAGCATAACTGAGGTATACTTCTCCCTTTCTCCATGGGTGCGTATACATCGAAGCTTCTCCGCATATTCCTCGCTGTTAGTAGTTACCATTCCTCCTTCGCCTGTGGTCATGTTCTTACTAGCGTAAAAACTCCAGCATGCAAAGTCAGCGTAGAATCCAGGTGGTTTTCCATGGTAAGCGGCGCCGTGAGCTTGGGCCGCGTCTTCAATTACAACGAGCCCATGTCTCTCAGCTATTTCCCGCACAATTTTCATTTCAGCACTTAACCCATAAAGGTCTACGGGTATCACGGCTTTGGTTTTTTTTGTAACCGCTTTTTCAATGGCTTCAGGGCTTAAAGTGTAAGTTTGAGGGTTTATATCCACAAATATGGGTTTAGCTCCGGCTAACACTACAATTTCAGCTGTAGCTGTGAAGGTAAAGCTGGGGAGAATAACCTCGTCTCCCTGCCTTACATTTGCTGCTAAAAGTGCCATGTGAAGTGCCGCCGTTCCACTGTTAACAGCAACCGCATGTTTAGCTACCACAAACTTTGCAAAGCTTTCTTCAAACTCCTTAACCTTCGGGCCTGCTCCAAGTCCCGTTGTTAGAATTCCGCTTTCCAGCACTTTTTTAACAGCTTCTATTTCTTCCTGACCTATCTGAGGAGCATTAGTGGGAATCATTTTTCTCTCCAGGTGAGTAAACGGTTTGCCCGGTTGGATATATAAATTTGAAGGTTTGAACCGCTACGGATAAATAAGCTATTGTTTTCCATAGAGTATTCTACGCCGGGTTTCCCATGGCTCGAATTGGAGTTTATATCTGTCACTGCGGACTTAACATCGCCGGCATTGTTAACACTGAAGAGGTCGCGGCCTATTCCGCGACGCTGCCAAACGTCGTAGTGGCAAAGCATTACACTTACGTCTGTTCTGAACCCGGACAAAAGATGATTCAAGAAGATATACGGCAAAACCGTTTAGACCGCATAGTCATCGCCTCATGCTCACCCAAAATGCATGAAGAAACCTTCCGCCAAACCATCGCTGAAGCTGGTTTAAACCCGTACCTGCTGGAAATGGTGAACCTCCGCGAGCAATGCTCATGGTGCCATAGCGAAAAACCAGAGGAAGCCACTGAAAAAGCTAAAGATCTGGTGAAAATAGGAGTTGCACGAGCAAATCTTCTGGAACCACTATATAAACAAAAGGTCAAAGCTGAAAAGTCTGTACTTGTTGTGGGCGGTGGAATAGCTGGCATACAAGCAGCCCTAGATCTTGCAAACATAGGATTTAAAGTACACCTAGTAGAGAAATCACCCACCCTAGGCGGAAAAATGGCTCAGCTAGACAAGACTTTTCCAACATTGGATTGCAGCGCTTGTATATTAACCCCCAAAATGGTTCAAGCAGCAAGACACCCCAATATAAAATTGTGGACTTATGCCGAAGTGGAGTCAGTAAACGGTTTTGTTGGAAACTACGAAGTAGCCATTCTAAAAAAACCACGGTACATAGACGAAAACAAATGCACTGGTTGCGGTGAATGCGAGAAGGTATGTCCAGTGGAGCTTCCAAACGAGTTTGAGCTGGGACTCAGTAAAAGAAAAGCCGTCTACCGACCGTTTCCCCAAGCGATCCCTAACGTTTACACCATAGACAAACGGGGAATTCCTCCCTGCAGAGCTTCTTGTCCAGCTGGCGTAAATGTTCAAGGTTATGTCGCCCTTGTCTCTCAAAGAAAATTCGAGGAAGCCTACCAGCTTCTGAAAAGATATGTACCTATTCCAGCAGTCCTTGGCAGAGTTTGTTTCCACCCATGTGAAAGTGAATGCGAAAGAGGAGAACTAGATGAGCCAATAGCTATCAATGCAATAAAACGATTCATAACCGACTATATATCCAAAAAGAAAATGCCGCTTGAGGCTCTTCCAAAAGTTTACAACGAAAAAATAGCAATAATAGGCTCTGGACCAGCCGGGCTGGCAGCAGCCTACGAACTTGCAAAAAAAGGCTATCCTGTAACAGTTTTTGAAGCGTTACCAGAACCCGGTGGAATGCTGC
>Ga0209426_1001657_pt1 | contig 12569 bp, 4 predicted proteins | sample Deesub1362B_J571_FD_187697 | JGI IMG/M metagenome (GOLD analysis project Ga0209426, IMG submission 187697) | Deep oceanic, basalt-hosted subsurface ecosystem from Juan de Fuca Ridge flank, Pacific Ocean, CORK Borehole 1362B_J2.571 (SPAdes)... ...
GAATCCGTTAAAAGGGTTCAGGTCCAGGATGGGTGTGTTACCGGTGGCCATAAGGACGATCATGGTTTCGCCAACCGCGCGACCAAACCCCAGCATAATCCCGGCAAAAATGCCCCCGGAAGCAGCCGGTACTACAATATGTCGTACTGTTTGCCAACGGGATGCTCCCAGCGCCAGCGCCGCTGAGGTGAGGGACGCCGGAACGTTGGACAGTGCATCTTCGGCCATGGTAAAGATAATGGGAATCACAGCAAAGCCCAGAGCAAATCCTACTACCAGGCTATTACGGGTGTCGTACTCCAGCCCCAATACATCCCCCAGCCACTGGCGGATGTCCCCTGCAAAGAGCGATGCTTCTACCGGCCGGGCCATGGCAAAGGCCAGTAAAAAGGCGGCCGCCACAAAAGGCAGCGCATACAACAGCTCCCAGCCCTGGGGAACCGTAAGTCTGCGCCGTTCCGGCACCAGACGCCAGATTAGCACGGCAGCAAACAGCATAAAAGGAAACAGAAAAAAGAGCAACAGAATGGCCATCAGGTGCCGTTCAAACAGCGGCGAAAAATAGAGCCCCGCTAGGAAACCGATCACCACGCTGGGCAGAGCGGCCATAATCTCTACCGTAGGCTTCACCACCTGTGCCAGCCGTCTGGGAGCAAATTGCGAGACGTAAATGGCCGCAAGGACAGCCAGCGGCACCGAAAACAGCATGGCATAGAGGGTTCCTTTGAAAGTCCCGAAGATCAGCGGTACCAGGCTCAGTTTCGGTTCAAAGTCATCGGTCCCGCCAGTGGATTGCCACACAAACTCCGGTCCCGGGTAGCTCTCATACCAGACTCTGCCAAAAAGGGTTTTCAACGTCACCTCCGGATGCGGATTGTTCAGCCGGAAGATAGCCAGCCGGTTTCGACCGTCTACGAGCAGGATAGCATCGGACTTGGGAGCAAATTGTACGGCCAAAAGCTGCTCCCCCGCGGAGCGGAATTTCGCCTGTGTGCGGCCCGTGGTGGCATAATGCAGCTGCACGTTGCCGCGCCGGTCCACGGTCACGAAATTCCGGTTCCTCGGCGAAACGGCTATCCGCGTTACAGCGGCCGGATGCGGGTGGAACGAACGGATTTTCTGGAAGCGGAACACATTGTCCGGCGTGCGTACCCGGAACCATTCCGAAACCTGCCCGGCCGCATCGCCAACGATCAGGGCCTCATTTCCTATGAGGAAATCCGTTGCGGTGACGGGCTCGTACCCCGCATGCCACCGGTCCACACGATACACCCCGGCTGGATCAGAGAAATCGAACCAGTGAAGGTATCCGGAATTGGTCCCAGCGATCAGGACGTCACCCGCTTCGTTCATAGCCATTGCCGTAATCCGATCTTCTCCCTCCGGACGGAAAAACAGCCCGCTGTACAGAAGATTGCCAAACTCATCCTCTATCCGGTAATGAAGCTCCCCGGCATGGTTCCGCCAGACCCACAATTCATACTCCTCTTCGGTTTGCCGGTAGATCAGCTGCTCGATATGAAGCACCCCTTCGGCGCTGGAGGACTCGGCCTGAAAGAAACGGACGGACTCAACCCGCGGCCTGACAATCCGCTGGCCATTCTGGTAGGTCACTTCAAATCCTACTTCTAGCGAGAAAATCCGGCCCTGACTGGTTCCTGCGGCCAGTCTGAACATTCTTGGGGAAGCCCGGCTAACACTGAGGATTTTCTCGTTTCCATTTAACGGCAGCCGTGCAGCCGGAGCAATTATCCGCTGGATCGAATCCTCATGGACAGCAAAAAACCGGATCTCCCCCCGGTCATTTAGCGTAAAGGCAACCTGCAGGTATTCATCTGACCCTACCATCAAAACGGGAGATACCGGCCCATCAACGGTAAACGAAAGAAACTGGCGTACAGAGGCCGGAAGAGCAAGTGGAAAACTCTGATAGATCAAAAAAAACAGGATCAGCAGAATGATAAAAATGATGCCATATCCGCCTGAGGCAATCACGTAGCGGGCCAGGCGGTCCCGGCGTTCTGCCCGCTTCAGATATTCGTCAAAGCCCCAGTAGGATTTCGCAGCTGAAGCACCTGATTTCTGAGCACGCCGACGCACGGTACCACCCAACCTCCGTCTACCGCAGTTTTTTCAATTCCTTCTCCACCACTTCATACGGGAGTGGCAAATAGCCGTCTTTCACAACAATTTTCTGTCCCTCATAGCTCAAAACGAACTTTAAGAATTCCCGTACCAGCGGGTCCAGAGGCTGATTGGGTCTTTTTACTATGTAGATGTACAGGTAGCGCGAAAGCGGATATCTCCGTGAAATGACGTTTTCGTAGGAGCCGTCGTAGCAAGGCGCTCCCTTCTTTCTGGCGAGAGCCAGTGCTTTTACGCCAGACGTCTGGTAACCGATGCCGCTGTAGCCAATGGCATATCGGTCTTCGGCAACGCCCTGAACCACCGAAGCGGAACCGGGCTGTTCTTTCACCGAATCTTTGTAATCCCCTTTGCGAAGGACGTGTTCTTTAAAGAAACCGTAGGTTCCGGAGGCAGAATTCCGGCCGTACAGGCTGATCCGTTTGTTGGTCCAATCGCCTTTCAGGCCAAGCTGTCCCCAAGTGACAATGTCCGTCGGATATCCGCGTTTACGGGTTTTGGAGAAAATTGCATCGACCTCTTCCAGGGACAGGCAATCAAGCGGGTTGTTTTTGTTCACGAAAACGGCCAGCGCATCCAGAGCAACACGGATAGCCGTAGGTTTGAAGCCGTACTTTTTCTCGAAGGCATCGATTTCCCGGCTTTTCATTTTCCGAGACATGGGTCCAAACTGAGCGGTCCCGGCGATTAGTGCGGGTGGCGCCGTGCTGGAGCCTTTTCCTTCCACCTGAATGTGAACCAGCGGGTAGTACTTGCGGAATCCTTCCAGCCACAGAGTCATCAGATTGTTCATCGTATCCGAGCCGATGCTATTGGCTTTCCCGCTAATCCCCCTTACCTTCCGGTAGTGTGGGATACGTGGATCTACCTCGACGGGTTGGGCGCCCGCCAATTGCGCCGAAAAAACGAACCCCAGCGCAAGAATAAGGATCTTTCTCATGACTTTCTCCTTTTAGCTTCGTACTTCCGAAAATGAAATATAACTCAGCAAGGTTACAGGAAGGTTACAGGCAAGAATTTTCCGGCTCTCCCACTCCAGTAGAAAGCAGCGGGCGAAAGGTGATTTCGAAACAAATCCGGAAGCCGGCCCCTCTGGCAGGAGCCGGCAACCGGTCATTTCCCCCAGATTTTGAGGACGTTCAGCTAAGTCCGGGAACCCGCGAGATCGCGCGGTGATTCGGCTACAGACTACAGGCCGTACTGGCCTTTCACAATTTCTGCGATGCCCAGTTCTTCCAGGCGAGCCACCGGAGCAAGCAGGGTAACAGTGACCACTCCCGGCAACCGGCCGATCTCCACACCACCTGTTAGCGTTACCCGGTTAAGGACCTCCTCCTTGGAAACCCCGAGAAGATCGGCCATCCGCGCTACGCCATTGTCGGTGGCCTCGTTGAGGTTGGCGCCCGTGCCCACCACCTGGATCGGCGCGGCATCCTCCAGCAATTCCTGTCCCACAGAGGCGGCCAGCCTGCGCGCCTGTTCTTTTTCCGCAGCAGAAAGCGGCCGGGCCAGATAGGGCAAATCTTCTACCGGCGGCAGCAAGATAGGTCCTCCCAGCTTCAGCCCTTTGATGACGCGCACTTCCAGCGTAACTTCCGCAGACACATCTGTGGTATGGCCGGCAATCTCTCCATCTCCCTGCATGGCATGAACATCACCAATATACACACCGCCACCCGCTACCTTTACGGGACAGATGAGCACCGCCCCCTCACGCACTGAATCGATGTCCATGTGGCCATCCGTACGCGACTCTTCCAGCTGTTCTTTGGAAAGGGCGTACTGGTGCGGTGCGCCGATCAAAAACTGGCCAAAATCGCCGGCATTGTGCGAATCGGGCATATCTACCGAGGGTGTGGTGCCAATGTTGCCGATAAAAGGCCGGAGACGGGTCGCAACACCCGCAATGTCTGCCGGACGCAGGGCAACAATGGGATTCTGCTGAGAGGCCTTGGGCAGGGCCATAACCCGCGCTGCTTCCTTCGCCAGTTCCTCGGCCACCGCGCTTCCAACCGTTACCCCCACCTGCCGCTCCCTGTCAAACACAATGGTGTAGCCATTGGTGACACGGAACGGATTAACCTCCGCCCCGCATTTGGCACAGCGCACAGCCTCAGGCCCGGTGCCTTCCAGCCGGGTTGGGGGATTCTCTGTCCCGCACTCCGGACAAAAACGGGCCACAAATGGATCGCCCTTATAGCGGCCTTCCACAAAAGACATGGTTCCCGAGGCTGTCGCATCAGAGGTTACGTGAATTTTGCGGATCCGGATAACAATGGCATCTCCCGGATTTGCACCCTCCACCGCCACGGGAGTTGTTACCTCGTGCCCACCGCGGAATGAGGGTGTAATCATAGGTCCCCAGCAGCCAGGAGCCGTCTCAGCAATAATGGTGCCTCCATCCGCTACCGGCCCAGTCATCGGAATGCTCGGCCCCACCAGACCGCCCGTAAATGTGTTTACCCGCACGGTTTCCTGAGCTTTCTGAGACATAACGCACCTCCATTCTTTCTATTAACCCAACCTGCCCTGAAAAACCGTAGCTTCGAAGTTCGGGGATTCCGGGTCCCTTTTCAGACAGTCCGTCTACCCGAAGGAATGGCTATGAGAAAAGAGGATGCTATTGCAAAAATGTAACCTTTACCCCCAATGTAACAATTGCCGCATCTGTCTGCAAGGACTTTGTCACACCTCCCTACCCGCCGGCGTCGACCTGCGCTTGGCCTCAGAACCCGATGAGGTTTTACGCAGGCTCGTCCTCCCGACTTTTCTCTCAATGGCCCAATGGATTTTGCAAGTATCCTTCCATCGCCAGCAGAAAGGATTTTCCACCGGCGGTATAATGTCGTTGACATTGGGGAAAAAATTTTTAAATTTCTGCAAAAAAGGGAAAGATTTTGTTCTGGCAAGCCCAAAATCACAGTTTGTCTCCCGCTTTTTTTTCCGGCAAGGCTCGGAACAGGTTCACCTGTTTCGCAACCCCCTGCGAACCAAAACGCCCTGGTTTAAATGGTGGAGGATGATATGAAACGCACTCTGTCCGTAACCGCTTTTTTTGTTTATCTGGTCAGCGCGGCTTTTCTTTTCGCCGCTGACACAAACCGGTTGACGGTGGATCTATTTCTGGATTGGGAGACCGTTTCAAGCCCGCAAATCTCGCCGGATAGCAAAAAGATTTTGTATATCCGGCGCTGGACCGACAAGCTCAACGACCGCTACGTGAGTGAAGTCTGGATGATGAACATAGACGGGAGCCATAAGGAGTTCCTCTTCAAAGGAAGCAGCCCGGTGTGGTCTCCTTCCGGAGATCGGATTGCCTACCTCGCTGAAGGCGAGCCGAAAGGCAGCCAGATCCACATATTCTGGATGGACACCCGCCGCTCTACCCAAATCACGCACCTGGATATCCGCCCCTCCGGTTTGCGGTGGTCTCCCGACGGCAAACGCCTGGCATTTGTGGCCACTGTTCCCGAAAAGTCCAGAGGAATGGCCATCAAACTTCCAAAACGCCCTAAAGGCGCCAAGTGGGCCCCCGAACCGCGGATCATTACCCGGCTCAATTACCGCCGCGACGGACGCGGGTACCTGCCTTCTGGATATCGGCACATTTTTATTGTAGATGCGGAAGGAGGAACCCCCCAGCAGCTTACCACCGGCCCCTACAATGACGGAACCCCTGTCTGGACCCCGGACGGGACTTACCTAATTTTCAGCGGGTTGCGTATGAAGGATTGGGAATATGCCTGGCGTGAATCGGAAATCTACCGCGTGAATACCACCACGGGTGAGGTGACCCAGCTTACTCACCGCAAAGGGCCCGATTACGCTCCCGTGGTGTCGCCCAACGGCCGTTGGATCGCATATCTGGGATACGACCGGAATGACGACACATACAACGTGCCGGATCTCTACATCATGGATTTCAACGGACAGAAAAAGAAAATTCTCACAGCAAGCTTTGACCGGCGGCCATCCAGCGTACAGTGGGCTCCGGATTCACGAGGGCTCTTTTTCCTTGCTCAGGACCGCGGAACCCGCAACCTTTATTTCGTGGATCTTGACGGAAACGTGAAGCAGATAACCCGCGGGAAACAGGTTCTCTCTTCCCTTTTTATTCACAAGAAAGGACTCATTGCCGCTGTGCGGTCGTCCTTCCATGAACCCGGAGATATTGTCCTGTTCACGCGGAAAAATCCGGTTCCCCAAAAACTTACAGCCGTAAATGACGATTTGCTGAAAAACATCCGCCTGGGTGAAGTGGAAGAAATCTGGTACTCCTCCACAGGTGGTGTGCAAATCCAGGGCTGGATTGTAAAACCCCCGGATTTTGATCCTTCCCAGAAATACCCGCTTATCCTTTACATCCACGGCGGGCCCCATGCGATGTACAGCGTGGCTTTCAATTTCGAATTTCAGAACCACGCGGCAAACGGATATGTGGTTCTTTACACCAATCCGCGTGGAAGCAGCGGGTATGGCAAAAAATTTGGCAACGCCATCAAAAACAACTACCCGGGTCCCGATTACGATGATCTTATGAACGGTGTGGACGAAGTTTTGAAGCGCGGATACATTGATGCAAACAACCTTTTTGTCTGCGGCGGCAGTGGCGGCGGTGTGCTTACCAGCTGGATCATCGGTCATACCGATCGCTTTGCAGCAGCGGTAGTCATGAAACCGGTTACCAACTGGTTCAGCTTTGTTGGCACAACAGACGGATTTGGGTGGTACTACAATTTCAAAAAACTGCCCTGGGAAGACCCCGAAGAACACCTGTGGCGGTCCCCGCTTATGTACGTGGGAAACGTGAAAACTCCCACCCTCCTGCTTACCGGTGAACTGGATCTCCGCACACCCATGGAACAGACCGAACAGTACTACCGCGCCTTAAAGCTGCGCAAGGTAGAAACCGCTATGATCCGCATCGCCGATGAATACCACGGAATCGGTCGGCGTCACCCCAGCAACAAAATCCGTCAGATTCTCTATTTGCGCAGTTGGTTTGACCGTCACCGCCGCTGAAAAAGGACAGCAGTTCTGACGGCATGTTAGAGGCAAACGTGCGGTTATCCGAAAGAACCAGACACCGTGCAAAACGGTCCTAAAGCTCGACAAAATGGGAGGAAAAAAATGAAGGCTTCTCAGAACCCTGGAGCAAAAAAGAAATTTCCGGCTTTTTTGTTCCTTTTGCTGGCCGGAGCTCTGTTCATGGTTTCCCCTGTCCCTGCGAAGAAGAAAATTTACCGCTACGATCCGGCCCTTTACCAGGCCATGAAATGGCGGAACATCGGTCCTTTCCGTGGCGGACGGTCAGTTGCTGTCGCCGGACATCCCGATCAGCCTTACACTTTCTATTTCGGGGCTACAGGAGGTGGCGTCTGGAAAACCGAAGATGGCGGCATCACCTGGTACAACATCTCTGACAGTTCTTTCCAGTGGAGCTCTGTGGGTGCCATAGCCGTAGCACCGTCAGATCCAAACGTTATTTACGTGGGAATGGGCGAAAGCTGCCTCCGCGGCAACATTTCTCCGGGCGATGGCGTTTACAAATCCACTGACGGCGGCAAAACCTGGCAGCACGTGGGGCTGGAAAAAACACACTTCATCGGGAAAATCTGCGTTCATCCGCAAAATCCGGACGTGGTTTACGTAGCCGCCATGGGACATGTTTTTGGCTCCAATCCCGAACGCGGTGTCTACCGATCCACTGACGGCGGCAAAACCTGGGAAAAAATTCTTTACCGGAACGACCGTACGGGTGCCATCGACCTAGTGATTGATCCGACCAATCCGCGCATTCTCTACGCCGCCCTGTGGGAGGCATACCGGAATCCGTGGAGCCTCTCCAGCGGCGGACCGGGCAGTGGACTGTTCAAATCTACAGACGGCGGCGATACCTGGGAAGAACTAACCGGTCATCCGGGAATGCCCGCCCGGCCTATCGGGAAAATCGGCGTTACTGTCTCGCCCGCCCGCCCAGACCGTGTCTGGGCCATAATTGAAGCGAAAGAAGGTGGTGTTTTCCGTTCTGACGACGGAGGCAAAACCTGGAAACGGGTCAATAGCGATGCGGCACTGCGCCAGCGCGGTTTTTATTACACCCACATTTACGCCGATCCGAAAGACCCGGAAACTGTGTACGTTCTGAATGTCCGTTTCCACAAATCGGTGGATGGCGGCAAAACATTTTCCACACTTCCCGTTCCGCACGGCGACAACCACGACCTGTGGATCGATCCCAATAATCCCCTGCGGATGATTGAGGCCAACGACGGTGGTGCCAACGTGTCCTACAACGGCGGCAAAAGCTGGACAGAACAGGATTTCCCTACCGGTCAGTTCTACCATGTAACCGTGGACAATCAGTTCCCTTATCGGGTTTACGGCGCTCAGCAAGATAATAGTACCGTCAGCATAGCCAGCCGCACTACCGGTGCAGGCATCGGCCGGGCTGACTGGTATCCCGTTGGCGGTGGCGAGAGCGGTTACATTGCTGTACATCCCGAAGACCCGAACATCGTTTATGCAGGAAGCTATGGTGGGTATCTTACCCGATACGATCACCGCACAGGACAGATCCAGAATATTTCGGTGTGGCCAGACAACCCCATGGGACATGCCGCCGGCGACCTGAAATACCGGTTCCAGTGGACGTTCCCCATCCTCATTTCTCCCCATGATCCCAGCGTTCTATACGTGGCAGGCAACCATGTTTTCCGCAGTACGGACGAGGGAATGAGCTGGGAAATTATTAGCCCGGACCTGACTCGCAACGACTCCACAAAACTGGGCCCGTCAGGCGGGCCTATTACCCACGATAATACTAGCGTGGAATACTACTGCACTATCTTCTCGCTGGTAGAGTCTCCCCTCCAGAAAGGCCTGATTTGGGCCGGCACTGACGATGGCCTTATTCACATTACAAAGGACGGCGGAAAAACGTGGCAGAATGTTACGCCGCCGAAAAAGCTTCTGCCGGAGTGGAGCCTCATCAGCATCATCGAGGCTTCCCCTCACGACCCAGCCACCGCTTACGTGGCGGCAACGCGGTACAAGCTGGACGACTTCCGGCCTTACTTGCTAAAAACCCACGATTACGGCAAAACCTGGCATCGGATTACCCAAGGCATTCCGGAGAATGAGTACACCCGGGTGATCCGCGAGGATCCTCACCGGAAGGGACTGCTCTACTGCGGAACAGAACGCGGCGTGTACGTTTCCTTTGATGACGGTGAAAACTGGCAGCCGCTGCAGCTCAATCTGCCCCATGTACCCATCCACGACATGGTAATTCAGGCCCGGGAAAAAGACTTGGTGATAGCCACGCATGGACGGGCCTTCTGGATTCTGGACGATCTGACCCCACTTCACGAAATTAACGATGAAGTCGCCGCAGCGGATATGTACCTTTTCGGTATCCGGCCAACCTACCGGATGCGCGGCCGGTCATTTTCACGGCCGGGCATGAGCCTTGGACAAAACCCGCCCAACGGTGCCATCATCCGCTACTATTTTAGAGAAAAACCGGAAGGTGAAGTAAAGCTGGAGATTCTGGACGCTGAGGGCAATATTATCCGCACATTCAGCAGCAAGAAAAAAGACAGCGGTGAATCAGACCGGTCCGGCCGCCGTGGTGGCAGGAGGAACCGCCTCCCAGCCGAAGCGGGAATGAATCAATTCGTCTGGGATCTCCGCTACCCGGACGCGAAACGCCTTCCGGGCATGATTCTTTGGGCGGGAACGATCCGCGGCCCCCTGGCTGTTCCCGGAAAATACCAGGTCCGGTTGATTGCAAACGGCAAAACCCTCACGCGCTCGTTTGAAATCAAGAAAGATCCGCGGATTCCGGCCAGCATCGAGGACCTGCAGGCCCAGTTCGATTTGCTGATCAAAATCCGCGACCGGATTACGGATGCGCACACCGCTGTTCTCAAAATCCGCAAGGCCAAAGAGCAAATGACAAACCTGCTCAAACGGCTCGAAAACCACCCTGCCCGCAAGGAAATCGACGAAGCTGCTGCAACCCTGCGCAAAAAGCTGTCTGCCATCGAGGAGGAAATTATTCAGGTACGTATCAAAAGCAGCCAGGATGCCCTGAACTACCCCATCAAACTCAACAACAAACTGGCATCCCTGGCCTCCGCTGTGGGAAGTTCGGATACGCGGCCAACCCGGCAGGAATACGAAGTGTTTAAGGAACTGTCTGCCAGGCTCGACCAGCAGCTAACCAAACTGAAAGAGGTGCTGGAGAAAGATGTGCCAGCTTTCAATCAGCTGGTGCGTGAAAAGAACGTACCGGCCATCCTTCTTCCGGCAGAAGAAAAGTAAGAAAACCACCAGAGGAAAAATGGCCCCAAAAGGAGCGGATCAGCCGGACTGATCTGGCAGAACGAGCGCAGAACCCGATAGACATCGGAAACTGCGGCAGGTCCAGCAGGGAAAAACTTCCGTTCCGCTTTGTGCGGAAACGGATTCAAGAATTTGCAGAAGCAAATTATCGAACGAGCAAAAAACAACATAAAAAAGAGGGAGGGATCATGATTATGCGTGGCAAACCTTTTGGGTCTATTTTCACTGTCGCGCTGATCCTGCTGGTTTTTTCGCTAGGTTCCGACGGCCGGACCCAGCCGTTTACCCTGGAACAGGTGATGAGTGCCCCTTTCCCCGGGTATTTGACGGCTGCTCCGGTTAAGGACCGGATCGCCTGGGTATTTAATCACGAAGGAAGGCGGAACATTTTTGTGGCCGAGGGCCCCGCTTTCCAGCCGGTCCAGGTCACCCATTACGATCAAGATGATGGCCAGGCCCTGGGCCAACTGGCTTTTAGCCCGGATGGTGAAATCATCGTCTATGTCCGCGGTGGATCTGCCAACCGTCAGGGCGCCCATCCCAATCCCACCAGCGATCCACGCGGTGCAGAGCAGGCGGTCTGGGCCGTTCGTATCGGTGGTGGTTCCCCCTGGAAACTGGGAAAAGGCAGCAGCCCTGCCGTATCCCCGACGGGCGACCGGGTGGCTCTGGTCCGGCGAGGTACCATCTTTATTGCCCGCATAGATAGTGCCAACAGCGCCCGGCCACTTTTTTACGCCCGAGGCCGGAATGGTAACCCGGTCTGGTCCCCCGACGGCAGTAAACTGGCTTTCGTCAGTTACCGCGACGATCATAGCTTCATCGGCATTTACGACCTTCAGGTCCGGAAAATTACCTGGATTTCTCCATCGGTAGACCGCGATTTCGAACCGGTTTGGTCCCCCGATGGGAAAAAAATCGCTTTTATCCGATATCCTGGGCGCCTTGCGGAACCGCGCCGACGCCGAGAAGCTGGCGTCCCCTTTTCGTTTTGGGTAGCGGATGTGAAAACAGGCCAGGCCCAGCGGATCTGGACATCGCCGGATTCTAGCGGAGGGTTTGCTCAATATTATCCTCGCCATCCTCTGATGTGGGCCGCGAACGATCACCTGGTCTTTTATTCGGAACACGATGGCTGGATGCATCTTTATTCCGTGTCTATCCGAACGGGCAAAGTAACCTGCCTGACGCCGGGCGAATTTGAAGTGGAAGACGCCAGCCTTTCTCCGGACCGACGCTACGTCGTGTTCAATTCCAACCAGAACGACATTGACCGCCGCCACCTCTGGAAGGTGGCCGTCTCCGGAGGGAACCCTATACCCCTCACGGAAGGGAAAGGGCTCGAATGGAGCCCGGTAGTCACTTCGTCGGGCAAATTCATTGCGCTGCTTTGCTCCACGGCCAGGCAGCCGGCCGCCCCGGCCATCATGCCAGCCAGCGGCGGCAAATTCCGCCTGATCGCTCGCGAATGGATCCCCAAAGATTTCCCCATGGACAAACTGGTTGAACCCCGTCCGGTTATCTTCCGGGCTGGTGATGGCCTGGAAATCCACGGGCAGTTATTCCTGCCGCGGGACGCGAAACCGGGAGACAACCGTCCCGCTGTCATTTTCATGCATGGAGGTCCCATCCGACAGATGCTCCTGGGCTGGCACATGCGAGGGTACTACCACAACGCTTACGCCCTGAACCAGTATCTGGCCGCAAAGGGGTATGTGGTCCTCTCGGTGAACTACCGTTCTGGTATCGGATACGGCCGCGCTTTCCGGCTGGCCAGAGGACAGGGTCCAAAAGGCGCCACGGAGTATCAGGACATTATCGCCGCGGGCCGTTACTTGCAGTCCCGCCCCGAAGTGGACCCCCGACGGATCGGACTGTGGGGTGGTTCATACGGCGGTTACCTGACAGCTATGGGCCTTGCACGGGATTCGGATCTCTTTGCTGCGGGCGTGGACCTGCACGGCGTGCATGATTGGTCTCTGCGGGCCCGGCGCCGGGGTAGCGGCGATTGGGGAATCGCCGGTGATGATCTGATGCGCCTGGCATATGATTCTTCCCCCGTAGCGGATGTTGCG
>Ga0209426_1001660_pt1 | contig 12527 bp, 16 predicted proteins | sample Deesub1362B_J571_FD_187697 | JGI IMG/M metagenome (GOLD analysis project Ga0209426, IMG submission 187697) | Deep oceanic, basalt-hosted subsurface ecosystem from Juan de Fuca Ridge flank, Pacific Ocean, CORK Borehole 1362B_J2.571 (SPAdes)... ...
TTGACATTGAATACAATAGGCCTTCAGTATATTAAGTGGATAGAGGAAGATATTGTTGCGTGCTTGGGCACTCTGCGGTGCTTCGCACCTTGCCCCATTAAGGTCGTCTAACAGGTGGATACGCGGTTCTTACAGAATCCAAATCGCCTTTGGCAACTTCACATACTCGCCAATTCGTTAGGCAACATCTTTTTAAATAAGATGAAAACAGATGAAATATAAGAGTGCAAAAATCGGGAGAAAGTTTAAGTTTGATTGGGAAGGTGGGTTATCAGAGATACAAGAGAAATTTACTTCTGTTGAGTTGCAACATAAAGCTCTGGAGTGGAGATAGTGTTTTTAGTAGATACAAATGTATTTCTGGAGATCCTCCTGAAACAGGATAAAAAAGAAGATTGCAAGAAGTTTTAAACGATAATATTGGAAATCTTAGCATAACAGATTTTTCTTTGCACTCCATCGGTGTAATCCTCTTTAGATATAGCAAGGAAGAAGTTTTTAGGAAATTTGTCGAAAATATCATGCTCAACATCAAACTCCTTTCATGCCAGTGGAACTACATGGAGAAGTTACAAACGTCAGAAAAAGCCTGAGTTTGGATTTTGATGATGCTTATCAGTATAGCGTAGCCAATATTATGGATTGAAAGTTGTTACAATGGACAGAGATTTCGAGAGAGTAAGGGATGTGGAAATTTTATTTTTATAGAACATCACCTAATAGGCGAATATGTAACACGCCTTCGCCTTCGTCCAAATTTGCTATCGCAAACTTCACATATCCTCAGAACGTTAAACGAAATGCTCGCTACGGGCAAAATGTTTAATAAGGTTAAAATTATGGAGGAATACAAGATGACAAACAAAAAATGTCCAAAATGCGGTAGCGGAAACATTGATGAAGGTAGTATTGGTGGATTTGTTTTTGGATATAAATCACATAAACAAGGTTTATTTTCAGAGCCTGTTAAAGACTTTGAAGCAAAGCTTTGTTTAGATTGTGGATATGTAGAATTTTATATAAATGTTAACGAATTAAAGAAAAAGTTGAAAAAGTAATTTTGCCCCTCGCTCACACTCTCACTTGCTATCGCTCGTTCGGGTCTATTGACTTTGTCTAACAGCAGATATGATGCTACAGCCTTCGACTTCTACCCAAATCCTTGCTACGCTCGAACTTCTCATACCCGCCAAGACGTTAGGTATAATCGAGAACGATCGTCATGAACGAAATAGAAGAAAAAATATTCTTTGAAACTTTCTTAACAACTCCATTGATTTGATTCAGCTTTAAAGATGACTTACAGAGACGCAAGTGATGAAATAAACCGCTTTACCTCTCCCCCATCCCATCAAATCATATGGGGATACGTTCAGGAATTAGGAGAAAAGATAAGTCAGAAGTTTAAAGCTAATGCATATAGTCTCTACTATCATCCTCCCATCCTCGAAAATCTGAGCTCTTCGATAATTTCAGCGTGAACATTTTCAGCACACTCAAAAATCACTTCAGTTTGGGGTATGTTGAGATTGCTTTTTCCCATAAACCTCATTTCTATCCTTACCTTTTCCTTATCCCTTGATGCAACGATTTCAAAATCTTTTTCAAAAATCTCGAATCCAAGTCTCTCCAGCACTCTCCTAATCTCGGCCTTTATCTCCTCAGTACTCATTCCAAAGAGATGTATGAACTTCACAGAAACATCTTTGCTATTCTGAGAGAGTTGGCTATGTGCCTGCTGGCATTGCCCTCCACAACGTCCTCATGCCCTGGATACATGTTCTCAACGTCAAGCTTCGAAAGCATTTCTAAGGATTTAATCAGCTCTCTTGCACTTCCGCCAGGCAAATCAACCCTGCCAAAGCTTCCATGGGCGAAGACAGTGTCTCCACTAAAAAGCCACTTCTTTTCTGGCTCGTAAAGGCAAATACTTCCAGGAGAGTGGCCGGGAGTGTGAATTACCTCCAAATTTGTCTCTCCAAGCTCTATTCTTTCTCCGCCTTCAAGCATAATATCGGGCTCGAAGGGTTTGAAGCTGACACCAAACATGAACGATGTAAACCCCTGAGCCTTTATCAGCGAATACTCATCCCTGTGTATTGCAATCTTGGCGATGCTCTTAAAGTGGCCTGCAGCTGCAGCATGGTCGTAGTGGGAATGGGTAAGGATTACATAATCAAGCTCTTTTGGGCTGATATATCTCGAAACTGCGTTGATAATAAACTGAATGTCTCCTCCAACATCTATTAAGGCTTTCTTCTCGTCCAGTAACAGATAGCAGTTTGCAGCCAGTGGTGGTGCCACAATCCTTATCGGCTTCATAGCAACTCCATGTCCTCTATTTCGACGCTCTCCACTCCGTCTATCTTGCCTATTTCTTCGATATACCTGTCTCCAATCCCTTCTGCATCAGGCATTACTGCCATTAGCACAATCGCCTTTAATCCGAAAGCTATGGGCTGTATGGCTGTGTCCCTCACCTCTACCTCCTCCATTTGAATACCCTTGATTTTCTCCAGAACTTCATCGAGGTTAACGTCAACATCGCTCGGCATCACCCGAATCTTCATCACAACACTACCCATCTCATCACCTCACGGCCCCTCAAATCCACAGCTCTCGCAAACGTAGGGGTTTGCGAGTTTTCTACATTTTTTACAGCGGTGAATCATCTCACCACATTCAGGACATGGAAAGGCGACATAGTTAGCACCCACGAGGACTGCTCCGCAGCTAACACATCTCGTTATGTCCACTGAAATCACCTCCCTTCTATCAGCGTGCCTTTCGCTCTTCCTCTCAATATATAATCTTTTAGCTCTTCAGGGGAGCATACGAACATGTTTATTCCATACTTTAAGAGCAGTTCAGGAGTATATGGATCAACAACGTTGCTCTTCACATCCGAAGCCTTTACTGCCGGCAGAATGTCCTTTTCTCCACTTATCCCACCCGCAGCAGTTACCTTAACGACCTCTTTGAAGCCGAGCATATGGGCAAACCATACTGATATGCTGTCCGATGTAACGTCCCATGAGTGAGGTAACTCGTCATATTTCCTGAGCAACATATAGGGCAGCACCACAGCCCTCTTGCATTTTTCAAACTCCTTAAATTCGTTCGGCTCTAAGACAGAGAAACCGTAATTTTCCGCCACTTCAGCAATAAAAAGTCCATAAATATTCATTGCAGCAATCGCCATCCAGTGGGATGTTGTGGGTGACAAGCCCGCATCAACTTTTCTCACAGCATCTGCAAAAACCCATCCACCAGGGATAACATAAGCTCTTTCAGCCTTGCTGAGCGCTCGAAAAATAACCTCCAATCTATCCGCTACACTTCCTCCAACCTTAACGATCACAGAAATCACTTCGTTTTCTCCAGAACAGACTTCACCTTATCCTCCATCTTGCCTCCTTTTACCCTTTGGTCAATCTTTATCACATAGTAGTTTCTTGGTGATCCGCTTTGAAGTAAAACAGCATCAATTTGCTCGAGAATTTCGGCAAGCTTCTCGAAGCTTTCAACTTCAAACGAGGTTCCCATCGGGTTCACTTCATACTTCAATCCGGCCTTTTTCAAAATTTCTATGGCTTTTGCCACATAACTGCTGAGCGACTCGCCAACGCCTATCGGAACTACAGAAAGTTCTACAATCATATAAAAAATAAGGGAGGTGGAGATATTTAAAGTTTTAAAGCCGGTCTATCACGGGAATGGGGAGCTTATTTGACTTAGTACTCTCTCTGACCCTGGATTTGGGTTTCGAAAACGCCCTCTCCTCAATATTTCTCAAATCCTTTATTTTCCTCTGTTGCGGTATGTGCTCGTAGTTCAGTGAGCCAACAAACTCTTTGTCCTTTATTCCGGTCATAATCGAGACGACTCTGACGAACCCCTCAAACTCCTTATCAATTCTTGCACCCCATATCACGTTGGCGTTGTCGTCAATCTCGAAGGTTAGATTCCTTATGATTTCCTCAGCCTCCTTGAGCGTTAGGTCATGCCCGCCGGATATATGCACAAGAGAGCCAGTTGCACCTCTGTAGTCAACATCGAGGAGTGGGTGAGACAGGCAATCCCTGACCACAGCATTTGCCTTGTCCTGTGCCTTAGCCTCCCCAACAAGCATTACCGCAACTCCACCCTGACCCATTATCGCCTTAACATCTGCAAAATCAATATTCACAAGGGATGGAGTGGTTATTGTGTCTGAAATACCCTTAATTGTCTCGGCGATGAGCTGATCCATCACACTGAATGCAGCATCAATGGGCAGATTGGGATAGTATTCAAGAAGCTTGTTGTTATCCAGCACCACAACCGTGTCGCAAATCTCCTTCAGTTCATCAAGCCCCTCAAGTGCCTTCTGAATTCTCGCCCTTTCAACCTTAAAGGGCATCTGTGCAAATCCGATAACAATTGCGCCCTGTTTTTTTGCCACATCAGCAACAACAGGTGCTGAGCCCGTTCCTGTTCCTCCACCCATACCAGCACAGATGAAAACCATGTCAGAATCACATAGTAACTCTTCAAGCACGTTTCTCGCAAGTTCAGCAGCTTTCCTTCCAATCTCAGGATATCCGCCAGCACCAAGACCACGTGTTATGCTCCTCCCTATGAGCACTCTCTTGTCAGCCTTTGTTCTCAATAACTGCTGCTTGTCGGTGTTTATCGCAATCGTCATCGCACTTTCGACTTCCATTTTTGACAGCCTGTTCACTGTATTGTTTCCACTGCCACCACATCCCACAACCACTATCTTCGGAGTTTCAAAGTCCTTTATGTCATCGCTCCCTCTGCTCATCCTTTCCTGCTCCAAAAACATCTGGGCTTTACTAACAATACTCTTCATTTCAAACAACCTCCTATCTGAAACTATCCAGTTCGGCAATTTTCTCAAGCTGCTCCTTATATTCATCCAGCAGAAGCTTTACCGCATGTCTAATTGCCTCGCTAACTGACGTGAACTCCCCAGATTCAACGAGGAGTTCGAGCTTATTATAGTACTTCTCCGTCAGTCTTATGCTTATCTTTCTGGTCGGAGGCATTTTTCCACCGGAAATTGTGCCCTCTATCGGCGGACATGGTGGGTCACATGAGCCTCCACCTGTCCGCCAATGTACCTCAATTAGGTATCAATTGTCCGACATTATAATATTTAAGAGTTTCGGTTTCTATTATGATAAAAGGTTTAAAAAATGAACAAGAAGGCTTAATTAAGCAGTAATAAAATTAGATCATGTTCTCCGCCTACGCACCGGCACTTGTTGATTACATATACCTTATTGACTTTTATCCACCCAAGGGAGGACATTCTGTAATCAGAGCGTCAGGTAAGTCTCCGGGAGGGGCAGGGGCGAACGTTGCCCACAACATCGCTTCACTCGGAGTTGATGCCACACTTTACACAACACTCGGCAAGGACGAGGACTCTGTTTATTTCGTTGAAAACACCAAAGCAGAGGTTGTGGCAGAAATTACTGACGAAAAGACAGGTAAAGTGCACGTTTTTGTTGATTCTGAGGGAGAGAGGACGTTCTTTGTCGAACCAAACGCAGCAGGAAAGCCTTATGTTAAGGTCGAGAAGGGAGATTATCTGTATCTTGATCCATTTCCGTCGGAAAACAGCCTCGAATTGCAGATTGAAGCTGCAAGAAATTTTGATGGCTTTGTTATTCTAAATCCCGGCCACCCATACGTAAATTTGGGGTTCAAAAAGCTAATTTCAATTCTTGAGCATACCGACATGCTGATCCTTTCATCTGATGAGTTCTCAGCTCTCAAAGTTGATGTTTCGGAAATGCTGAGGCATGTTGACTATCTCATCGTGACGCAGGGGAAGCTCGGTAGTGTATGTTACACCAGAGACAGGAGTTTTCAGGCTGAGGCATTCAGAGCGAATGTCGTTGATACAACCGGTGCTGGAGATGCTTTTGCAGCGGGTTTTATTTACGGATTTATGATGGATCTACCCATTGAAATATGTCTCAAACTCGGAAACCTCTGTGGAGCTTACAATGTCGAGAGGATAGGTGCGAGAAATTTTCCTTCAAGGGAGAAGATTGAAGACTTTCTCGCAAGAGTTTTAAGGAGAGGGCATGATAATTAACTAATGGACATAAGAATTATGGCTGAGAAGCTCGGATTCAAAAGGGTATATAAAGAGGATTGTGAACTGTGCATTGTTGGATATACCGGTAAGAAGTGTCCTTATTTACGTAAGATAGGGAAAGAGTTTTTTTGTGTCAGAGAAGCTGCGAAGAAAGACCCAAGACTCAAATTCTAAAAACCCAAAAATTTATTATTTAAACAGGGAGTGAATCAGCAATGGGCTGGAAAAGATGGAGACACATCACAAAGCTTGACCCTGACAGAGAAAACAGCGAGGAGATAATAAAGGCAGTAGTTGAGAGTGGAACTGACGCGGTCATGGTTTCAGGGACGCAAAATGTTACATACGAGAAATCAAAGGAGCTGATTGAGAAAATAGCAGAGTATGGTTTGCCAGTGGTAGTCGAACCTTCAGACCCGTCCAATGTCGTTTATGGGGTAGACCACCTTTTCATTCCAACCGTTCTGAATTCATCAGAAGGAGAATGGATTACGGGAAAGCATGCTGAATGGGTTAATATGCACTACAAGAACATCGAGCGGTTTTTTGAGATGATAGAGTCAGAATACATTGTTTTCGAGGGATATATCGTCCTCAATGCCCAATCAGCGGTTGGAAGAGTCACAAATGCAAGATGTGAAATAAGTAAGGAGCTTGCAGCGAGCTACGCGGTTGTTGGAGAGAGGATGATGAAACTGCCAATAATTTACATCGAATACAGCGGAACTTATGGCGATCCGGAGGTTTTGGCAGAGGTGAAAAAGGTTCTTTCGAAAGCAAGACTGTTCTATGGAGGTGGGATAGATAGCAGAAAGAGAGCCAACGAAATGCTGAGATATGCCGACACGATTGTTGTTGGAAATGTAATCTACGAGAAGGGTGTAGATGCCTACCTCGAAACAATTCCTTAAAGCTTTATGGGAGCTTTTCAGACTTGAACACGGTTTGATGTATGGTTTTGGTGTGGTTATAGGCGTGTATGTTTCCAATCCCCACTTCACTGATTTTTCAAAGGTGCTGTTTGGTTATCTGACGGCCGTCTTTCTTCAGGCTTCAGCCTTTGCCCTCAACGACTACTCCGATTATGAAGTAGATGTTGCCAACAACAGGCTTGACAGACCGCTTGTCAGAGGAGATTTGAGCAGAGATGCCGCTTTAAAGTCAGGTCTGCTGATGATGCCTCTCGGTTTTACTGCTGCAGGACTGATTTCTCCTCTCGCCCTTCTTTTTGCGGTTGTCGTGACCATTATCGGATACTCCTACAACATAAAGCTCAAGGAGTATGGATTTGCGGGTAATGTTTACATAGCCTTCACCATGGCTGCCCCTTTTCTTTTCGGAAGTATAGTTGTTAGTGATAGGATAACCGAGAGTGCTGTCCTGCTTTCATCAATGGCATTCCTATCAGGGTTGGGTAGAGAGGTAATGAAGGGGATTGAGGATGTTGAGGGTGACGCACTGAGGAATGTGAGGAGTATTGCGAGGGTAATGGGTCTGAGAGTGGCAGCACTAATTTCCGCCTTGCTTTATGCTGCGGCTGTGTTGATAAGTCCTCTCCCCCTTCTGGTGCTGGAAGAATATATGACGGATATAAAATATGCGATTCCGGTTGTGATTACAGATGTAATGCTGCTATACGTTGCGGTGATGGTTGTCAGAAAGTATGAGAAAGAGCTAATACCCAAATACAGAAAGCTGACCTTGATTGCAATGAGTTTCGGACTCATTGGTTTTCTCGCCGGAGCCTTTTAGAGCAAGATTTATAATACCAGCAGCCGATTTTAGCCAAGGACCCGTAGCCTAGCAGGACAGGGCGTGGGCCTCCTAAGCCCAAGGTCGCGGGTTCGAATCCCGCCGGGTCCGCTTTTGTTTTTGGTGTGAAATCTTATCGCTCTTCACCGATCTGATTATAACAATAGTAACAGTAACAATAGTTACTTGTTCATATAAACATTATGTTGAAAATTGAGTATGAAATCGAAAAGGAAGATACCAAGCCTCAACGAAAAAAGTTTGCAGTAGTAGAGAAAACAGTAAAAAAAGGTTCTGAGAACCTGAGTAAAAAGGACATAATGGTATGGATTGGAATTATAGTGTCAGACATAATAAATTTAACCAATCAGGAATTTACTTAATCCACCTCCTCGCATAACTCAGCTTCTTGCTAAACCTGTTAAAACACTCCCTAATCACGTTTTTCAGCTCATCCAGAGTTTTTATCAGCAGAGGAGAAAGCTCTCGCTTTATACTCTTCCATATGAACTCTATTGGATTTAAGTCAGGAGAATAAAGAGGAAGAAACACCAGAATGATACTCAGCCTCGTTGTCAGCACATTCAATTATGTTCAACTGGCACGCGATTGCCTCAGATTCGGGATCTATCACAGCCACATACTCGACGATATTCGTCTGCCCGTGGTAGATGTGATAGATTATCAGGGCCGAGTACATTGCAAGAGCTGCTGAAAGTATTGCTGTAACTTTGAGTTTGCCCTTTTGACAATGCGGCGCTAAACAAACCTCTCACCTACCCAACCCGTGAAAAGCAGAGCGTAACCGAGCAAAAGTGGTAGCGGTATGAAGACCAGAAAAACTCTGAATCGCTTGTAGAGCAGCACGAGCAGAGACGGAATCGCTGCAAGTTCGAGGTAAAGCACCAAGAGGGCGAGCAACTGAAACGGCGGAGAGGGGTTCGACCTTGCTGAATGTACGATTCCGGAATTCGATGACATCAGGAAGAGGATTGCCAACCCCACAGAGATCAAGAACCAGAAATAGAAGGCAAAGATTTCCCAGCTCTTCGCCTTCTCGTCCGCAAGCAGTGAAGTTGCAGCAGCGTCCGGTATAATCACTAAGGTGTAGATCATAAGCGACGTCAGGGCTATTCCCAGATCCGGATTTTCCGTGTGCAGCACGGAGTAAAGAAGGACGACGTTAATTATTGCCCCGAAGGCAAGCATTGATGCGATCACCGAGGTTTTCGAGAAAAACATGCGGAACTTTGCGATCATCGCCGGCAGCACTGCGAGCTGCAGAACCATTCCTGCAAAGGACAGGGTTGGCTGGAATTTCAGGGAGAGAGCTATGATTGCCAAGGTTGTCGTAAAAACAGCGATGTTAATGTAATCTCTATTGCTCTTCACACCTTTCGACGCATCTGTATTACGCATTTTAGTCACCTCATTATTAAAAATAAAATTAAAAATAAATTATTATTTTTGTACAACATAATCTACGAGTCCTAAGAGGTATCTGGTTGTTTCCATGATACAATTCTGTGTCAAATTTCTAATATTCTGATTATTCTGCCAACCATCTGGGTTTGTAAAGATCGCCCAGACAATGGTGTCAGCGTACTGATGTGTATAGCCAGCCAAGTTTTTCACTGCTTGTTCAGGGTCTGTTATTGGTACATAGTGATGTACTGGAACCCCATAAACGTAGCTCCTAAAATTATACCCCGAATACCAGTTTGAGGAGACGTATCCCTCATATGCATAGTGAATGTACTCTGGAGCTCTTAATAACAGAAGTGAGAGAGCTACCTGCCTAGCTTCAGCTCCAGTATGTAAAGGTTGCCCGACATCAGCCAAAAAGTGACTGGCATATCCGAGATTTTCGAATGCGAGGTTATACTTTGCAGAGGAGTAATAGTTCTTAGCTATATTTGTATATTTTTCAAATTCATCCGGTGCTGAACCCCAATCTCTTTCCGGATTGTAGTAATGTGTCCACGAATGCACAACCTGCATTATGAACTTCCACATCCAGTCGGGATAGCCGGGTGGTGGAGGCACCTGATACCAGAAATCTGGATCGTCTGCATGGTCGCGAGCGATGTTGCAGAGGTTATTTGGAACGTCCCATTTCTGGCACGCTATGTAAATCATGTCCTGATGTACATCGGTAAACCACTTGACTTCAACGTTCCCATTCTCTACATACCTTTCTTTAAAGTACTCATTTGCCGCTTTGGCAATTTTCTCGAGAATTGCGTTTTCCCCTTCTTTCATCGGTTTTGCTCCTGACTTGAGAGTAATCAAAGTTATATCGCCCTTTTTTACTTTTACAACCCCGTATTTTTTCCACAGACTTATGATAGATTTTTTCAATTTCAATTTCTCTTTTTCTGCTAGATTTTTGCTACTATCTATGTATTCGAAGACAGCTTTTTTACCCTCTTCGGATGCCCCCGCAGCTATTATAATCCAGTAGGGGGTTACATTCTCCAATACCGGATCAAATTTCACAATCTTAACTCTTTTGTAATGCATTTCCGCTGCCACCGTCGCATTCGTTGCGGCCATCGCCGTACCCATACTTCCGAGGACTACCAACGCTAACAATACTCCCACCATCTTATTCATCTCATCACCTATTAGACACTGTGAGTCTAACAGACAAGATATTTAAATTTTTCTTTAAGATAGAAATCTAAAACTAATTTTGTTTTAAAATTAATAGCTTAACTTTTGTAGGCATTTTTTAAGTAACAGACTCAAATTTTACCTATCAAAAAACTATTTTGTCGTATTTCAACTTGATGGACATGCAAATCACTTTCGATTATGATCTGTTCTGCAACGTTTTGTTGAAACCCGCAACCGAACCATAAATCGAATGCAGAATGCTGCCTACACCAAGGGCTGTTATGAAAAACAGGAGGTTCAGGTACGCGAGTACGAGAAATCCCCTAATCCACTCCAACCTTTCTAATTGGCATAGTTAAATTCCAAATTCTTCCGCATCGTACTACAACCTCTCGACGTACAGGAATACGACATAAAACGCGAGAGAGACAATGAAAACCTTAGCGCAGAGAGAGTAAATGGTCAGAACGGCATCAAAAGCATTGTTGTACGGTCTGAGAAGAATATAAAAAGAAGTGGGAATACTAATATCTTTTTCTTGCATATTCGGTAACTTTTCCAAGCACGCTAACCGCAGTTATGACATCGGGATAAACGGGGAATCCATTAAGCTCGTAGTTGTTCTTAAGTTCAAAAACAACGTCTCTCGGACCTTCTGCTGTAAAGTAAACTGGTTTCCCATACTTTTTAATCCTCTTATAGTCCGGCTGATAGTTCATGTTAAACATTCTGCTCGCCCAGACACAAACAACTAACGAATCTACTCCATCATCTTCCAAAAGGGCTTCAATAGCTGTTTCATATGCTCTGTAAACTCCGTTGTACTCGACCATAGGCCATATGTCCACTGGATTGTTTACATTATGCCACTCTGGAGTGACCTCAAGAATTTTCCCAATCGTCTCATCGGAGAACTCTGCAAGTTTTAAACCTGCGAAATAGGTCGCATCAGACCCCTGAACACATCCAGAACCAGTGTAGTGAATTATAGCTACCCTATCCCCCTTTGGTAGCGGTTGAAGGGCGAAGGCCTTTGTAACATTGAAAAGCTCTTCAAAGCTGTAAACTCTTGTCATGTTCGCCTGTCTGCAAACAGCATCGAAAACATCATCGTCACCACATATTGACGCCGTATGGCTCATCGCGGCCATCTGACCGTATTCTGTTCTACCACTCTTGAAAACAACGACCGGCTTATCAGCCTTACTCGCAACATCATAGAAGGCTCTACCGTTCTTTATTCCCTCCATGTATAATCCAACAACACTTGTATGCTCATCCTTGAGCAGGAAACTCAGAACTTCATAATCCTCAACATCAATCTTGTTTCCCATCCCTACAATCTTGCTAAAACCAATGCTTGGATGGTTGGATGCTACAGTATCCATCATTATTCCGAGAAACAGTCCAGTTTGCGCTATGATGCCAATATTTCCCTTCCTTATGACCGGTTGAATCGCAAAGGATGTTATAAAGCCATTTTCTGTATTCAGAACTCCCGTTGTGTTGGGGCCAAAAATTCTTATCCCATGCTTTCTGGCCACTTCAAGAACTGCTCTTTCGTATTTCGCCCCTTCCTCACCCTCCTCGCTGAAACCGGAACTGACTATAACTGCTCCCTTTACGCTCTTTTTGGCGCATTCCTCCATCACCTTCGGAACGATTTTTGCCGGCACCGCTATAATGGCCATATCTACCTCATCTGGGACGTCAAGGATGGAAGGATAGCATTTAAAGTCCAGAATACTATCCGCATTGGGGTTGACAGGATATATTTTACCTGCAAATCCGTTTTGCTTCAGATTCCAGACTATGTTGAAACCCGGCTTTCCAACAGTTCTCGAAGCACCTATTACCGCAACGCTCTTGGGATAAAACAGGTCTGACAGGTCGGAAATCGAGTAATTAAACCTTTTCCTCTCACCAACAACCATCCTCGCATCAACCACGCAGTATCCTTTCTCGTAGACAAAGACTGGGTTTAAATCCATCTCCACTATGCCCTCCTCCTCGACCATCTTTCCCACTTTCATAATCAGGT
>Ga0209426_1001661_pt1 | contig 12523 bp, 10 predicted proteins | sample Deesub1362B_J571_FD_187697 | JGI IMG/M metagenome (GOLD analysis project Ga0209426, IMG submission 187697) | Deep oceanic, basalt-hosted subsurface ecosystem from Juan de Fuca Ridge flank, Pacific Ocean, CORK Borehole 1362B_J2.571 (SPAdes)... ...
TAGTGAGAAAGCATCCTAGGAGTCTAAGCATATGCGATGCAGCCACATTGACTATCATAGAAGATTGGAGCATAAACAACCTAGCCACCTTCAATCTAAGAAGCTTCAAGAACCTAACAATAAACATCGTAGGGAAAGGATACTTTAACACCCTAAGCAACGGTGAAAAAGAAAAAATAAGATCTCTAATGAAGAAGAAAACACATAATTCAAAGAAAACAACAAAAACCCGCAAAGAAACCACATAAACAAATCTCAAACACAACACCCACAAATAAACCCCTCGACCCGTAGTTTCACCACTTCACCTAACGACACTAAGCCCTTAAACTCCACGTTTAAGGCTTAACGCGCGCTTAGCCTCAACAACCTCAAAAATCTTACTACTTAACTCCTCACTCTGTCCATTACCATCCATTTAACACAACACTTCATCATTGATTTAATGATTTATTGATTTATCGATTTAATAAAACAATACTATAACAAAGTATTAAACTTCTACTATACAAAATTAACACAGAAACCTAAATCCACAAATATAATCCTCACAATGTTAATGTAGTATTTCAGCATTACAGTATTATGTTACATCAACATTACATTATTACATCATTTTATCATAATGCTATTATTCCACCAAACTAGCAGGTCAAAATATATAGGTTAACTTAGAAACAATAGTTGATGCCGATACGTCGAGGATCAACTACCTCCAAAGAAGACAAAATATCGATTCTTATCCGAGTTTGTACCTCTACCACGGAAGTGTTTAATTTTAGCTATTTTACCTACCTTAGAAGCCCCATTCCTCCTAGTTCATTAGCTAGACCTCATCGGGAGCTTTCACAACGAACATTGCATTGATGTAATGTATAGTTGAAACGTTGTTGTATTACTTTTCTCCGCTACGGGTATGTGTTTATGGTAAAAATTCGAACTCCCGTATGAAAACATGAATGGTGATCAAAATGTGCACAAGAAAAATATACACAAAAAAGAACCCTCCAGTGTTCATATTAGGGCAACTGCAGAAAGCAGTGTGGCAAGGTGAAGTGGCTAAAAAAGAACTTAAAAGTAGCATATGGAATAGAATACTTCCTTGGAGGAGAAGATACTACATGCACATTATACGGGAAGGTGAAACAGCTAAGAAACGGCTCGAAGAACTCTGGGAGTCACTGCCAGACGAATAATTTAATCTCCTCTCTTTTTCATATACTCTTCATATGCCCTTGTTAACTCTTCTGATTTTGCCAAGAAGAACTGATTCTCATACATTGCTAACCAAGACCAGTGGGTAGGTCCCAAGAGAATTAATGAAATTGTGAGGACCAGATCCCAAACGTTGCGTATCAGTGAAAACTAAGGTCGAACGAACCAGCATGAATGTGACAGTTGAGCGTAAACATCCTTCTCCACATCTACTAATCTCATAAAATATCTCGCCATTTACACGACGCTTAAAGCCCTGAGGCAACAACGCTTCAACAACCCAGAGGCATTATAAACACTTATCTTAAACAAGAGAAAGATCCTTAGACGTGACCCTATCCTGAATTCATCGCCAAAAAACAAAATACTTCCTCTGATTACATTTAAGTTTCATAATAACACCGTAAATACATAACAACTACTATAAATAATTAGTTCTTGATTTAAAACTTGCAGAATAGCCTCGTCTTTTGGCGGAACTTCAATGTAAGGGGACCCTAGGAAACTTTATTGTTAAAATTGAGGCAAGACTACCAGCTAATGGGTATATGATACCAACGCAGATAGCTGCATTATTTGAAACAAGGGCGCTTAAACTAAATGCATCACCCACCTACCCACCCCCCTTATATGTATTAGGTAATGGTATAGGTATATATTGCGTTTGTCGGCTTAAGTGTACGTAAACCCTAGGTATCATAATAATATTTCTCTTGAGGTCGGTTCCCTTGACTCTAATAGTTTTTCAGTTCCTCCGACACATTTACCCTACAGGTTAACGAGGAAAATTGCTGCTGATTACGCCCTTAGAAGCAAAATCTCCACCAAAGTGGGGAGGATGTCGATTTTTAAGCTCGGCCTCTGTACATCTAATTTCTTTTGATGAATATAGATGTTGTCATGCTGGAGGAGTGTGATGCGAGAAGCTTGAAGAAGGGAGGTTTGAAAACGGTAACAATGGTAACATAACCATACAACCAAAACGGAAAATATCACTAAGAATAAGGATGAGGAACTCGTAAATACATTTACTTTTATGTGGTAACAATAAGGTAATTAATGGTATCAGAGGTGATGTGATGTTTACTTGGGAGGAACGTGCAAAAAGGGTTAAAGAACTTAGAGAAAAAGGATACACCTACAGAGAAATAGCAAAAAAGATGAAATGTCTTTTAGAGACATATCGAGGATTCTAAAAGGGGAAGAAAGGAAAGATGAAATAGATAAGCTTATGGAGAAAGTGAACGCAATCGAGAGGTGGATAACCCTTAGCAATAAGCAAGTGAACCTACTAAACAAAAAGGTGGAGGAAATCGGAAAAATCCTAGCCGATCCATACGAAAAATACAAGAAACTAAACAAAGAATCGGAATTCGTAGTAATAGAGAAATATGTATGCCCTCAATGCGGACAGGCTGGATACGTCACCGTAAAAGTAAAATGCACAAAATGCGGGTACGAAAACTGGTGGGGCCACTGGAAATTCACATAAAACCCACACCAAGCCCATAAACAAAACCCACAAAGCACCCCTATCACAAACCAACCCAATAATCATAAAACCCTATCTATATCTTATTACCTAAGTAACAAGAACAAAAAGAAAAAATCAAAAATAATATTAAACCTGAAAATTAAGAACAATAACCACATAACTTCAAAACCATATGCTCAAATCTCAGTAAAACATCTATAAAAGGAGCCAACATTTTAATTTTCCCAAAAATATTCCTCAAATTATCAATATCCTCCTCTTTAATCGCTCCCATGACTGGTACTAAAACCAAATAAAATCCAACAAAAATCATCACAGCTAAAAACAAGTTAACTAAACAGCCAAACAAAGAAAAATAAGTAACCACCACAAAAACAGGAATTGCCGATAGAAAAGCAGCCAAATAAATCTTCACAACACTCTTCACGTCAAAACTCATACCAAACCTACACACAGCAACCCGCAACGCATACGCCAGCGACGTAACACCCGATATAATCATCGACACAATTAACCCCGGAACACCGTAAAACATTGTCAAAACCAAACCCAAAGGAACCCCAACAAAACAATTCATCAAACTAATCCTAAAACTTATCTCCGTTCTACCAATTCCATTAAAGAAACTACTGACTACTAACGAGAATCCTATGTAAAGATAAGTTAAAACTAGCAACGTCAAGAAAAACGGTGCCAAACTATACTTCACGCCGTAAAGAAAATAAACCAAGTCCTTAGAAATCAACGCAACAAGCATAGACGCCGGAACAATAACCAACAAAATATACTTCAACGAATACCTAAAAAACTTCCTCAACTCACCTCTTTCCTTATTCAAATCAAATTTTGAAAAAGCAGGAAACAAAGCCGTAGATATCGGAATCGCCAAAACACTAAGCAAAGAAAGAAAATTAGAAGCAACCATATAATTTCCTATCTCAAAATCTGAAGTAAACCACGCCAACACCATAGACCGAAACTGGCCTAAAAAGCTCAACAAGAGAACAGAAGAATAAAGAGGAACACCAAACCTAAACATAAAACGCAAATCCTCAAAAAAATTAAACTTCAAACCAGGATTACTATGCTCCCTATAAATCCTATAAACAATCAACACACCCAACAAACCCGCCACAACATAACTCACCATATGACCAACAAGCGCACCCATAATCCCAAAACCCAAAACAATAAGAAGTGGCGCCAAAACAACCTTCACAACAGACTCCGTCACCGAAGTCGCCGCACTCAACTCCATCCTATCCAAACCAACAAAAACACTCTTAGTCGTGTTAAACAGTATCTGACAAATAATCAACAAAGACACTAATCGAATAAAAAACCCTATACCCGGCCTCTTCAAAACATACAAAGCAAAAAAATCTGAAAAAACAAACGAAACCAAAAAAAGCAAACATCCTACCGACAACTTAAACAAAAACCCATTTCTAATCAAACTCGCAACCCTAGCTTTCTCCCCTTCAACCCTGAACTGAGCCAAATACTTAATCAAAGCAGAATTAACACCAAAATCAGCAAACAATAACAAAAACCCGGGAACAATCAAAGAAACAGAATACAAACCATAACTATCTGGACCCAACAAACGAGCAATAATAATCGAAGCCAACGCCAAAACAAATGTCGCAACCGTACTCCCCGTGAAAAGAAACAAACCACCCCTAACAGAAACCTCCGCAACCTCCACAATCTTATTCAACGACCCCCTAGAATCATTTGCACTCATATTACTAATCACCACCCAAAACCGTACATGTCATTCAAACACTCCATCAACAACCTACTAAATTAACAACATGCAACAAAACTAGCTCATAAGATAAACCAAATAGGTATTTCCTGCATCAAAAACACGATTCGAGCCAACAAGCAAAGAAGCTTTTTCCAAACTTTCAACTGCTAATGAAGCATCAACATAAAAATATGGGAAAGCGTAAAGTCTAGGGGAAAAAACAATCAAACCAGCATACCTATAAACTTGATCTGCAGGTACACGACTAAACCAAATGAACTTCGATGCCCTAATACTACTATTATACTTCACAGCAAAAAACATAAACTGAGGAACATCTTTATCAGGAACAATAACCCTCCTAGAATCACCATAAAAACAAATAACATACCTATAAACCTCTATTTCAGAACTAGAAGGATGATAAAAGGAAACAATTGAAAACTTAACCAGAAAAGAACAAAACAACAGACCAAAAACAGCAAACAACAATAGAAACCTACCAAAAACCTTAACCACTCTTCCCCCAACCCTAAGAAAACTAAAGGAGAAAGGTAATGTTAAAGCTAAAGGCAAACCAACAAAAATAAAAAATCTATCATAAACACCAGAAACACCAAAAAACACCAAAGGAAAAACAAAACAATTAGAAACAATCCACAAAAGCAAAAACCTACCAGAAACATTCCTGCAACCCTTTACAAAAACATAAAACAACACGCAAATAAAAATCAAAATCGTTTCTAAAAAGCCAAGAAAAATCTTCAAAACAACAATAAAACGATAAGAAGGAGAAAAAACTTCAAGAAAACCAAAAGAAAAAACATAAAACAAAAACTCAACACCCTTAGCAGAAACAACATTCCAAACACGAAAGACATACCCTAAAATACTCAATTTCAAAAAATCCATCAAAAACCACATAAAACCAGAAAACAAAAAAACGAGAAAAACTCTAACAAAAAAGCTTCCAAAACCCAGAAACGAAAACCAAAAAAGAAAGTTCACACCCAAAACAACAGGAGTAAGGGGATGAACAAAAAACAAACATAACAAAACAACACCAAAAAGAAAAATCCAGGAAAAAACCTTCCTAAAAGACTTATTACCACCACGAACAAAGATTTTAGAGGAAATTAAACACCCGACACAGTAAAGCATGAAAGCAAAGGCCTGACGGCAAAAATGATCTTGATGAGCCCAATAAAAACTCATGAAAAAAAGAACAGAAAAGCCAGCAAATCCCTCTTTATCTAATTTCCTAAAAATACAATAAACCAAAACACTAGTAAAAATATAGAATAGGAGGCGAAACCACTTCATCAAAAACCAAACATCAAAACCAGAAACGAGACAAAAAACACTCCATACAATTAAAAACCCAGGACTTTCGTGCCCATGAGCAAAAACACCACCCCCACCCCTCAAAAAATCAACGACACCAGCACCATAAAAATAAACATCAGAAAACCAAGGATTAACAAACAAACCTTCAAAAGTCAACCAAATAAAAAACACCAGCAAAAAACTTGAGAATTTCCTCAAGAACCCAAAGCCAAACAAAACAGCATATAAAAGAACAATAACACCAAACCAAAACACAAAAGACAAACCGGAAAGAACAACAAAAACACCGGGAGACAAAGAATCAAAAGAACGAAAAGAAACAAAAACTTCAAAAATAGCCAAAAGCAAACCCAAACAAAAAATAACAAAACAAAAAGAAAAACTGTATTTCAACCAATACACCTAGCACTCTAACTTTTTAACATACGTTTGTTGCTGCATTTATAACCTCCATCTTCGTGGCTAGAAAAGCATTGCTAGCATGCTTAATTAATTCGGTATTGGATATAATAACCTTTAACAATGGAGGAATATTTTTCACTTTATGAGTGTAACTTAATCCTAAAAATTCTGTACTTCTCGCTATAATTCATTCTTTTTATCAGAGTAGGGGACTGATCGTAAAATACGTTAAGGGATTTACCGTCTGTATCATGAGGAAGAGGCAATCCTAAGCACGTAAGTATTGTGGGAACTATATCATATACACTTATGTTACCGATTCCTACATTCTTTAATAAATCGTCACCGTAAGCTATGAATATTCCGTCCTTATGATGGTCAACATGGTTATAGCTTATCAACTCATTTATTTCGTTAGAACACCAGCTATCTTCCCTAGGGACACATATCAGATCTGGCGCGTAACTCACGTAAGGCCCCCAGTATATGTCCTGTGAGTAATAAATTCTCTTGATATATGGAATCTTAGAAAGAATTTTATATACTTCTTCGCATGCATTTTTACTAACACAGTAAATGCCCCATGAACCGTTTTCTATCATGAAGGCCTTAGAACGAGCGTAATCTACTGTAATTTCCTTTGATAATAACTTCCTGAGAATCCTCAGTCCATATTTTACAATTTTATTCTGCAACGGCTTAGGCAGCAAATGCAACCTAGTCTCTTCCACAAATGGTGTTATTTTAGGTTTATTAGTAACTGTAAGAAGCCCGTAGTCCCTTAGAACAGCGTTTACTTGGACAACATATTTATAAAATTTAAAACCATGATCAGAAACTACAAAAATAACTTCGCTATTTTCATGCAACTTTTTAATGTACTCATCTATAATGTTAAATATTCTGGCGACCTTGTTAAGACCTCTACCGAATTGAAGCTCTGGAAATCTATGTTGGATCCAATCAAGCTCACTGAAAACTATAATGAATAGGTCCCAGTCAAAATTTTTTATAAGATCATATAAGGCGTTTCCTTCTAGCTGGAGATTCTCTACAAGCATGTTAACGTATTCATCGTCGCTAATTTTGCTTGAAAACCATATATGAGGGGGCCTTCTCATCAACTCTTTATATTTACTCAGAATATTCTCTGGATATGCTTTAATTTTAGGTGCTGCCCAGTCGGTCACAACAATATACTTTTTCGGAGATATAGCCTGCAATGGATACGTAAGCGGAACATTAATTACGATACTATTTAAACCATGCATAGAAAGCATTTCAAAAACTCTAGGATATTTTACTGATAAACTGCTTGCTAAACTAAATTTAAATCCTTTAGAGATTCTTCTTACATCATGAAAACCATATACTCCGTGCTTACCAGGATTAACGCCAGTAAATATACTTGTCCAAGCTGGCGGGGTGTACGGAGGTATAGTTGATTTTAAAATACCTCTTACGCCATTCGAGCATAGTTTCCTCAAATGAGGCATAGCGCCAAACTCAAAGATCGCGTTTAGAAACTTCCAAGACATGCCATCCAGGCCGATGAGAGAGATTTTCTTCATATGCTTTAACCCACGTTCGAATCGTATAGTTAATGCTTACTCTTAACTCTGGACCTTACATATGGGTCTGTAGATTTCACGTAAAGTATAATTCACGATCTCCTTGATAATGCTTCTTCAAATCTGCATCTTTCTTTCGCCAAGTGATAACATTCGATGAAATCTCTTTATGATTTTCCAGAAGGATGATGTTTTTATTAATAGATCTTATGATAGCAAGGCTTTGAACGCAAAATTATTATGCACGTTCCTGATGCTTTTTACATCGAAAGGAGGAAGTATTATTCTCAAAGGTATAAAGGTATTCTTATTAACATCTGTCGAGAATGAACATGTGGCTGGCGTAAAATATTCTTCTCACATCAACTACGACTTTGACATTGCACAGCTCGTAGAGATAGCTAAAGACCCCGTGCTTCGATGTACTTAACAGCTAATATATCCTCTAAATGTGCGATCCTATTCTCTGTCTCTCAGCAAGCTATGGGGTGTCCTCCGAGGGGGTAATCAACATTTTCTTTTTCCTATTTTTCGTAAAGGATGAAGAAGGGTTCCCTTAAATCGTACCGCTTGAACATTCTGGCTACATTTAAATCACTTCTAAAGTCATCAAAGCTGAAATGGTAATTATTAAATTATTCAGATTTGAGAGCTTTTCTATAAACAACGGCAGTCTCCCGGGCTGTTTTCTCCCAAGTAAACTTAAGAGATCTTTCGTAAAGCTTGTTACCCAAATATTCGATACATCTTGGATCATTTATCAATTCAAGTATCCTTATAGACAGAGCTTTATAGTCTAATGGAGAAACATAAATGCCATATTTGCCGGCGATCTCATGGAATGTTGGTATGTCAGATACTATTACTGGTTTTGCACAACTCATAGCTTCCAGCACAGGCATACCAAAGCCCTCATGCCACGAAGGATAAACAAATACGTCAGCGGCGCAGTAGACAAAGGGTAAATCTGCTTCCTTGACGAAGGGGATAAATACAACATAACCTCTAAGATGAGGGTCTTTGTTAACAATTCTGCCAAATCTTTCAAGATGACCCGGACCAGCCAACAAAAGGCATATTTTGATGCTTTTCTTCCTTAACTCATGTATTGCACGAATTATTGTCTCAACATTTTTAAACGGTACAGCTGCTGATAAATGTACTACTATTTTTGTATTATTTTTTATATTAAGGGAGTATCGCTTTTTGATATATTCGAGAGAATAATTTTTATCAATCCTTCTAAATATACTATGATCAACGCCATGATGTACCACAAACACCTTATCGGGATTTATATGAAGCTTTTCTACTAGAATTCGTTTGCATTCATGCGAAACAGCAATGATGGCATATAATGGCTTTACAAGTTCTCTCCAGTTAAAGATAGCCAAAGCCCTAAAACCTAAAGTAAACGGGGCGTAACTCCTTATGTGCGATTTCATCTTGCGCCAGAGATTTGGTGGGAGGATGAAGGGATAAACTCCGTGATTGGTAATCACCGCGGGGACTTGAAGATCCAGAGCTCTTAGTATGGAAAGTATTAATGGCGGACCTTGATTGATGAACGGTACACCTAAAGGACCGATATCGGTTAGATGAAGTAAGTCAACATCCTTAATTTCCCGAAGAAAGAGGAAGTTACGATAAAGAAAATATTTCCTGAAATTAAATTCCGTGGTATCCAATATTACAGGTTTGTATCCGTACTTTGGAAGTTCTTTCGTCAAGTTCTCTGTGTATCTTCTTATACTCAAATGAGTTCGTTTCTTATCAAATATTATGCCAAGTTTTATTGGCAATGAGCTCTCCCTTATTTGTGTTTAAACTCACTTTTTAGCTTCTATCATAATAAGCGGCAAGAACTTTTTGTAGAAGGTAAGTATTATTGGAAAAATGAAATCGATGCATGATAGTAATTTTAAGGGGTAAGAAAATCTGCTAAAGACCCACATAAAATCTTGAACTCTTTGTTTTATCTTTACTTTCGAAAAGCCTGCTTCAAGAAAGAGTCTTTCTACTGCCTCCTTAGAAAAACCTTTTTTAGCATGTATGTCAGCTAATTCTTCCAAGTTTCCCAGATTTTTAAATCTTATTGCCTTCTCTAGAAGATGCCGTAAGAATGCTCCTTTATATCTTTTCATAAAATATCTTAAACAGAACTTGTAATACAGTAAATTTAGAAATTTAAAGATAGGACCTTTTTCATAAACTTTTCTCAACTCATATATATTTGGCTCATGAAACGCTATGAAATATCCACCTAGGACTAATATACGATTAACTTCATAAATAAACTTACGAAGATTGGGCAAATGATGAAGCAAAGAATACGTAGTCACAATATTAAATACACATGACCTAAATGGAAGATTTTCTACATCAGCTCTGATAAAATTCACTTGGTTTCTACGATAAAATAATTTTTCTTTAGCTTTTAATAGCGATTTACTAGAAATATCTATTCCTACATTAAATTCAAAAATCTCCACTAATTTTTCAAGAACATTACCTGAACCACAGCCTAAATCAATAGCTCTTTTTATATTTTTCGACAGACACGCTAGTACTTTGGTTATGTGATAGGCTTCAAAAATGTTAAAAACTTCGCTATGTAGGAATTCGTAACTATCAAACATATTAAACTTCTCAATATTTGCTTTTTTTACTAAGTATTCTAGGCTATGTTCCTTAAATCCTTTTTTTGACATAAGACATTATCCTCTTTGTAATGCTAGAGGCTGAGAAGTAGTTTATTATAAAGTAGCGTGCTCTCCTGGCATGATTTAATATATAGGAGAAGTTCCGTATCAGATAGATTATTGTTGAAGCTAGTTGCTCAGGTTCGGCAGACTTGGCAAGAACTATCGCTTTTTTGCAATCAGTACTTAGACCGGCAATCCACCTATGTCCTGGGAGGTCAGTTACTATAACTGGTCTGCCCACAGCGAGGGATTCTACTAATTTTGTTGGACATTGGTTCTTCCACCAAGGTTTGTCCGGTAGGGGAACTATGCACGCATCCGCAGCATATATGTATTTCGGAACCTTCTCATAGCTAACCGGCGGGAGGAAAATGACATACTGATCAAGAGAGCTACCATAGACATACTCCATTATTTTACTTTTGTCAGGTCCTTCACCTAAGAGAACAAGCACAACTTTCTTTGCATGGTATCTCTCATTTACAAGTTTTACTGCCTTTATTGCTTCAAGGAGTCCTCTATCTAAGGTGATCGAACCGTGGTAAAGTACTACAAACTTGTCCTCAATGCCAAGTTTCTTCCTCAAATCATAGCTATTCTTTATCGAGTTCTCTAGAAAAACCTTCTCGGAGATAGGCGAAGGCATGACAAACAGTTTGCGAGCGGGAATTCCCACTTTCCTTGAAATATTTATACACTCTGGAAGGGATATTGCGGTAACTAAGTGAACTATGCGTTTTATTAACACAAGCGTCGATAAAAAACGTAGCTCCGTTAATATTCCTCGTATCCCCTTCTTACCTACTGGGACACTTATCACATTAAGCACGAAGAGCGGCTTACTATTCAGAAGCAGGTAAGGGTAAAGGAGTACAGCAGGGATCGCTGTTACATCGTCAAAAAATACGATATCAGCACCTCGGCCTAGAATTAAGAGGTACTTTGTAGATTTAAAAAGAAAGTATAACCAGGAAATCACCGGAAGATCGCGTTTAATCTCTATGCAATTCAGAATTAATTTTTGGTTGAGATATTGCCTAGTCTTTGACCTACTGCTTGGTATAATAGCGTATGTATAGTTACTGAGTTTGCTAAAGACCTTTAACAAGCTTAATAAGGAGGCGCCATGCAAAGTGTCAAGCAGTTTCTCGCTCCATATAACGAGGCACTTCATAGACTCAACCTGCTGATAAATTTTATTATCTTTTTGTAATTTTTGTAGACCGAGGAATTTTGTGTGCTTAGGTACATCAATGGCACTTTACCCTTATATGCCCTAAATAAACATCTCCCGAGAACTCTCATAAAATTTACATACTTTCTCTCCTCAGGAACGGACTTTCTGTTGAGGTATCTCCTTAGTAATTCATCGTACTCTGCATCAAGAATGATTGTGGCTGAATTTTTAAACTGTAAAGCTAAGACAAAATCAAGGAGCATTCTTGCTATATATAGTATTTTTTTGGTACTAGTTACGACTTTAAAGAAGTAAAGCGAATCAGCATAAAAGTGCCAAAGAAATCTGTCGGCAACTATGACGTAATTTAAGAGTAAGAAGGGTAAAACCTTTACTGTATATACTATTAACGTTGAAACGAACTGCAAGAGAAACCAGAGATTCTTACACCTCCTGATAACAGGTGCCAGAGGTACTTTCACCTTATACCCGAGAGGAAGCTTTCTGAACTCGCAGTAACTGGTTTTTGAGAAAAGCTTTTTTAGGAGATAGATTATGAAATGGTCAGTTCTTATACTGATCTCCCTTATCTTACAACCTTTTTCTCTAAGATAAGGAACTAATAGCCTTATATGTGTGGTTTTTCCGACTCCTTCTGGACCATAAAATGCTATGATTTTAATAGTTTTGGAACTCATGTCACAAAGCACCCTGTCCTTAGAGCTTTTGCATAGTAGTTATATTCAGAATAGGATACCATAAAATCCTACTTAAGTAGGATAAGAATTTCTTAGTTCTCTCTAATTTTTGTTATCATTCAATTATTCGTGATCAGGAGACACCATTATTAGCTGACGA
>Ga0209426_1001662_pt1 | contig 12513 bp, 10 predicted proteins | sample Deesub1362B_J571_FD_187697 | JGI IMG/M metagenome (GOLD analysis project Ga0209426, IMG submission 187697) | Deep oceanic, basalt-hosted subsurface ecosystem from Juan de Fuca Ridge flank, Pacific Ocean, CORK Borehole 1362B_J2.571 (SPAdes)... ...
TCATAGACAATGATTTCAAGTGCAGCCGCAAACGGTGCACCCACAATCATGAAAATACCAGCAACAGCGAGCAATGAAACAATCAAGCTTAATAACGCATGTACAGGGTTCGTGTTAGTTACAACACGAACTGTCGAAACAATGGCCACAAGTGCCATCAAATAAAATGGCCACATCATGGTAATAAGCTCCGTACATCAACTGGTGCACTTTCTTTTTGTGCTTGGCCCTTGTCTTTACCTGTTACAGCCATACCTGTTACACGGTAGAAGTTATAATCTGGATATTTACCAGGACCTGAGATGAGTAAGTTTTCTTTCTCATAAACCAAATCTTGACGAACGTATTCAGCAAGCTCGAAATCAGGCGTCATTTGAATAGCAGTTGTAGGACATGCTTCTTCACACATACCGCAGAAAATGCAACGTGAGAAGTTAATACGGAAAAATTCTGGATACCAACGCCCATCTTCTTTTTCCGCTTTTTGCAATGAAATACAGCCTACTGGACAAGCAACCGCACAAAGGTTACATGCTACGCAACGCTCTTCACCATCAGGATCACGCGTCAAGATAATACGACCACGAAAGCGTGGAGGTACAATTTGTTCAGCTGGTACTTCTGGATATAAAATCGTGTCACGTTTACGCGTGGCATGGCTAAACACCATCCACAACGAACGTACAATCGATCCAAATCCAGCTAGAATTTTATACATTTTGTACTCCCTGCTGTCCTAGGCCTGATTCATCAGAATCACAGCACCAGTCACTAACAAGTTGACCAACGCCAATGGCAAACAAACTTTCCAACCAAAATTCATGACTTGGTCATAACGTGGACGCATTAAAGAACCACGTGCCAAGACAAACATCATCACAAAGAATGCTGTTTTAATTACGAACCAAAAAACTGGTGGAACAAATGGAATTTCTAAGTTAAATGGAGCTAACCATCCACCGAAGAATAAAGTGACGATCAAAGCTGAGATTAATACCACGTTGACATACTCTGCAACGAAGAACATCCCCCACTTCATACCACCATATTCAACATGGTAACCTTCAGCTAACTCTTGTTCAGCTTCTGGTTGGTCAAATGGATGACGGTGAGTCACTGCTACACCTGCGACCACGAAGATCAAGAAACCAATAAATTGTGGAATGATGAACCACATATCACGTTGAGCTTCAACAATCTCACGAAGGTTAAATGATCCCGCAATAGCAACCACACCCATTAATGAGATACCCAAGAACACTTCATAAGAAATGGTTTGAGCAGCAGAACGAAGACCACCAAGCAATGAGTATTTGTTGTTAGATGCCCAACCACCAAATAACACTGCATAGACTGCGATACCCGCCATTGCCATAAAGAACAACAAACCGATGCTCATATCAGCAACGCCCAAATATGGACTTACTGGGATAACCATAAATGAAAGTACCGCAGTTGCCATTGCAACTGCTGGTGCTAGACGGAAAGTCAATTTATCAGCAAACTTTGGTGTCCAGTCTTCCTTAAACATGATCTTGAGCATGTCAGCTACGATCTGGAACATACCTCCAGGACCGACACGGTTAGGACCATAACGATCTTGCCACAATGCCAAGAGACGACGTTCGATAAATGACATCAATGCAGCGATAAGAACCACAACCAACAAGATCACGATCGCTTGAATCACTGAATAAGCGATTGGCCAGTTCTCAGCCCAAAGTGGCGTTTGACGTATAATTTCTTGATTCATGAATTACACTCCTACCGCCACAGACACAGGCTCAGCCAATGAAACTGTTGGTGCTAAACCAATTGGATAACCAATATAGCCTGTTGGTAAATATTCAATCACTTGTACAGGTAAGCTAATGCTTGTTTCGCCTGCTTGTACTGTAATACGTTGACCGTCTTGAACATTTAAACGTGTTGCATCTTGTTCACCAACAGCAAACATCGCTTCAGGAATACGAGATTCCATTGCAGGTGTTTTAATTGTAAATTCACCAGAACCAAAGATATGGTGCATTGGTACAAGACGGAAGCTTTCAGGATTCACAACCACGGCTGTCGGTGCAACATAGCTACGTGCAGGACGTTTTGCTAAGCGATCGAATAAACGCACACCCGAATCACCACCTTTTAAATGACCACCAACTTCATCTTGGTACTTGTTCCACGCTTGTGGCGAGTTCCAACCCGCAGCCCATGCGAAAGGTACTAAAGACGAGGCTGTCTGATTACCCACATAACCTTCCATAGAGAATGTTAATGCTGAATCTGGATCAGTTGGTTGTTTTGGCTCGTGAATCGATAACGGCGCACGCATTGCAGTACGACCTGAGTAACGACGTGGCTCACGTGCAATTTTCAAACCATGAACACGATAACCTGCATCTGGTGCAACATCTTGAATCGCTTCAAGTACTGGAACATTCTTCACGATGTCATCAATCACATCATCAAGCAGTGTCCAATCTACAGCTTTGCCTTTGAGACCAGTCTCAACGGCATGTAACCAACGCCAAGATTCTTTGATTGCATATTCTGGCTTGTAATAGCTTGGGTCATACACTTGATAAAAACGTTGCGCACGACCTTCTTGGCTCACAACAGTACCATCACCCTCTGCAAAACTTGCAGCAGAAAGAACGATATCTGCTAGTTTCAGAGTTTCTGTTTCACTATGATCCAATACAATTACAGCCTCAGCTTTCTCAAGTGCAGCTTTGACTTGTGCAACTGGTAAACGACGAGTTAAGTCATTTTCAACCACAACAACAGCATCATACTCTTGAGCAAATGCCTGTTCTAAGCTTAAACCACCGAATAATGCTAGACCCATTGAGTTCACTTCAGGAACCGTCAAAGACAAACCAGCATTTTCACCAAGATTCTGTGCAACTTGTGCAGCAGCTTCCATAATCGCTGAATCTTGTAAGCTTGTACCAGAGATAATCAATGGTTTTTTCGCCGCTTTTAAAGTGTCAGCAATCGTTTGTGCAAATGCTTTTGCATCATCGTCAAGACCAGATACAGCTTCACCTTTTACAGCAGCAGCGACAGCAAAACCTAAACGTGCAATATCGTTTGGAGAAGCAACAACTTCACCTGTTGCAACATCGGCTAAACGCGTTTGTGTTGCAGCAAGAATATAAATCGGTGATTTTGCTTCTTGGCCAATACGTTGCACAGGCTCTGCTAACCAGTCAGGAGTACGCGTTTTCGCAGCCATTTCTTTCGCTTTATTTTTCGCAGCTTGGCGAACTGATAAAGCCATACGTGGTGCTGTTTGCGTTAAGTCTTCACCCAAGATTAGAACTGCATCATAGCTCTCAATTTCACGCATGTTCGGGTTATAGATACCCTGTGTTTGCATGATTGAAGCAGCTAACTCAACCAAGTTCTGCTCTTTTTGAGACATACCTGTTGAATAGTTGGCTTGACCAACAAGTTGGCGAAGTGCGTAGTTTGATTCCAAGCTTGCACGAGGAGAACCGATACCTAGAACTTTCTTACCTTTAAGCTGTGCAATGACTTGATCAAGTGCCTGATCAACACTCACAGTTGCAACAGTTTCACCGTTACGGAATTGAGGTTGGCGTGGACGATCTTCACGATTGACATAACCCGTACCGAAACGACCTTTATCGCAAAGGAAGTATTGGTTTACTGAACCATTAAAACGGTTTTCTACACGACGGATTTCACCATAACGCTCACCTGGAGAGATGTTACAGCCCGAAGAACAGCCATGACATACGCTCGGAGCATACTGCATATCCCATTTACGGTTATAACGTGCAGAGTGCGTTTTATCGGTAAATACACCTGTTGGGCAGACTTCAGTCAAGTTACCAGAGAATTCAGATTCTAAAGTACCTGATTCCGGACGACCGAAATAAACACGTGATGCATTCGCATAAACACCAAAGTCGGTACCACCCGCATAGTCTTTATAGTAACGAACACAACGGTAACAAGCGATACAACGGTTCATTTCATGTGCAATAAAAGAACCTAACTCTTGGTTATGATGTGTACGTTTCGTAAAGCGATAGCGACGACGATCGTGCTGAGTCATGACCGTCATATCTTGTAAATGACAGTGACCACCTTCTTCACAGACTGGACAGTCATGTGGGTGATTCGTCATCAAGAATTCGACAATCGATGCACGAAACTCTGTTGCTTCTTTGTCTTCAATCGAAATGTAAGTATTGTCAGCGGCTGGTGTCATACAAGACATTACCAAACGCCCACGTGTGTCCTCAGGATTCGCGTATTGAGTTACCGCACATTGACGACAAGAACCAACAGAACCTAAGGATGGGTGCCAACAAAAATACGGGATATCGATGCCAAGGCTTAAACATGCTTGTAGCAAGTTCTCTGAGCCATTGACTTCATACGATTTTCCATCGACATGAATTGTAGCCATAGTCGAATTCCTTAAACCTGTTCTACATCGCGAGTAGCTGCGTGGGTTTTAACCTTTGCCTCAAACTCATGACGGAAATATTTTAATGCGCCCATCAGTGGCTCCATCGCACCTGGTGCGTGGGCACAGAAAGTCTTACCAATCCACAACTTTTTAGTGAGTTCAGATAGATGTTGAATATCTTCCATCTTACCTTCACCACTTTCGAGTGCTTTCAGTGCTTTAACAGCCCATGGCAAACCATCACGGCATGGCGTACACCAACCACACGATTCACGCGCAAAGAATTCTTCTAAATTACGGGTCGCTGAAACCATACATTGGGTTTCATCTACGACCATCAACAAACATGTTCCTAAACGTGAACCTGCCTTCATGATGCTTTCAGCATCCATTGGTAAGTCAATATGTTCAGCAGCTAAAAAGTCTGTTGATGCCCCACCCGGCAACCATGCTTTCAGTGTTAAACCATCACGCATACCACCTGCATGATCTTCAATCACTTCACGTGCAGTTGTACCAAATGGCAACTCCCAAAGACCAGGGAATTTCACCTTACCTGATGCACCGTAGATCTTCGTACCAGGGTCTTTAGACTTATGTGCAGAAAGGTTGATATACCATTCTGGACCACGCAACATAATCGCTGGCAAGTTATTGTAGGTTTCTACGTTGTTTACAATCGTTGGACGACCCCATGCACCCGCAACTTGTGGGAATGGTGGTTTAGTACGTGGATTGGCACGACGACCTTCAAGCGAGTTGATTAATGCAGTTTCTTCACCGCAGATATAACGACCTGCACCTGTATGAACATACATTTCGAAGTTCCAGCCACTACCTAGGATGTTTTCACCTAGATAACCTTTGGCACGGATTTCCTCTAATGCTTCATTCAAGTATTGAGCAGCTTCGATATATTCACCACGAATGAAGATATAACCATGAGTTGCCTCTAGGGTATAACCAGCAATCAACATACCTTCGATCAATTGATGTGGAAGTTTTTCCATCAACAAACGGTCTTTGAATGTTCCAGGTTCCATTTCATCAGCATTACAGATCAAATATCGTGGACCACCATCATTTGGTGCCATCAATGACCATTTAATTCCTGCTGGGAAACCTGCACCACCACGACCTTTAACCGTTGCAGCTTTAATGACGTCGAGTACATCTTTTGGAGGCATACTAAGTGCTTTTTTAAAGCCTGCATAACCTTCTAAAGCTTCGTATTCATCAGCATTGCGTACTGCATCTTGCTTACTCAAACGCCAAGTTAGCGGATGAGTTTCTGGATTACCGTCGCCATAAATTGGTTTTGGTTCAGTATTCATACATACTTCTCCAATAACTGTTTAACTGATGATACATCCACTAAACCGTGAGTATCTTCATCAATCATTAACGTTGGACCTTTGTCACAATTGCCTAAACAGCAAATTGGAAGCAAGGTGAAACGACCATCTGCTGTAGTTTGTCCGTATTGAATGCCTAACTCGCGCTGAAATGCTTCTGCTAAAGTTTCAGCACCCATTAAGAAGCAAGCAATCGAATCACATAATAAAATTACGTGACGACCTACAGGTTGGCGATAAATACGGTTGTAGAACGTTGCTACACCCTCTAAATCAGCCACACTGATAGTCAGCAATTGCGCAATTGCATTCATTTGAGCGTCATCTACCCAACCATTACGGCGTTGTACACACTTTAAAGCATCCAAAGAAGCTGCGCGTGGATACGGATAGTGACCAATGTGATGTTCAATCTGATGGATTTCGTCAGCAGTCAAAATCCCTTCAACATTCACACGTGGTTTTTTATCAGTCAAAATCATCATAATCGTTTACCCCTAGCGATCCACGTCAGCCATAACTACGTCAATGGTCGCCAAATAAATGATCAAGTCAGATACTAAGCTGCCGTTAATAACAGAAGGCATTTGCTGTAAATGAGTGAATGTTGGCGTACGAATACGAGTACGGTAGCTCATTGTTGACTTATCAGAAGTGAGGTAATACGTACTCGCACCTTTCACTACTTCAGTCATGAATGAAGACTCACCTGCAGGCATAACAGGACCCCATGACACGCTCAAGAAGTGCGTAATCAAGGTTTCAATATCTTGTAATGTCTTATCTTTCGGTGGTGGAACTGCCAATGGATGATCCGCTTTATATGGACCAGAAGGCATATTATCCAAGCACTGTTGAATGATTTTTAGTGATTCAGTAATTTCACGGAAATGCACTAAAACACGCGCATATGCATCGCCTTCATACTCAACTGGAACATCAAAGTCGAAGTTCTCATAACCACTGTATGGACGATATTTACGGACATCAAAATCAATACCAGTTGCACGTAAACCAGTACCTGTCACACCCCAAGCTAACGCAGACTTAGCATCGTATTGCGCTACGTTACGCGTACGACCGATAAATACTGAGTTTTTAAGTGCAGCTGTGTAGTACTCGTTCAAACGTTTCGGCATCCACTCTAGCAACTCTTTAACAAGTTTTTGCCAGTTGTTTGGAAGGTCATGCGCCGTACCACCGATACGGAACCATGCTGGATGCATACGGTAGCCCGTAATCGCTTCAACGATGTCATAGACTTTCTGACGGTCTGCGAACATATAGAATACAGGCGTCATACCACCAGCATCCTGAATCGCTGTACCACAGAATAATAAGTGGTTATTGATACGGAACAATTCGTTCAACATCACACGAATCACTTGCGCACGTTCAGGTACTTTAATCCCTGCAAGCTGCTCAACTGCCATTACATATGGCATGTTTTGCGCACAACCACCTAAATAGTCAACACGATCCGTATAAGGAATGAATGAATGCCAAGTTTGACGTTCAGCCATCTTTTCCACACCACGGTGGTGATAACCGATATCAGGCACACAGTCTTTGACTTCTTCACCGTCCAACTGTAAAACCACACGGAAAGCACCATGTGCAGATGGATGGTTAGGACCTAAGTTGAGGAACATGAAGTCTTCATCAGCGTTACCGCGTTTTAGACCCCAGTCTTCTGGTACGAAACGTAAGTGTTCTTGTTCGAAATCTTGTTTCGCTTGATCTTGCATATATGGCGTATATTCTGTCGCACGCGCAGAATATTCTTTACGCAACGGATGACCTTCCCAATAAGTCGGCAACAAGATACGACGGAGCATTGGATGCCCTTCGAAATTGATCCCGAACATATCGTAAGCTTCACGTTCGTACCAGTTGGCATTTGGCCAAATGTTGGTTGCCGTTGGAATGTTTAAATCATTTTCATTCAACGCAACTTTGATACGGATATCACTATTACGCTCAAGCGATAATAGATGATAGAACACAGTGAAGTCAGATGGAGGCAACCCATCACGGTGAACACGTAAACGCTCATCAACCGCAGACAAGTCAAACAGCATCACATAAGGACGTTCCACTTTACGGAGGAACATGAGGACTTCTTGCACGCGTGCGCGCTCAACCCAGACTGTTGGAAACTCTTCAAAAGTCGCCTGCACATAGAAGTTCTCACCAAATTTGGTTTTGAGCTCTTCTACGATTGCAAATGCTGGGCGTGAATCAACTTGCGTTGACTCTGGCATAGCAATGTCAGTTTCAGCCATTGGCTTGGCTTCCTATTTAATACAAATTCTGGCAATTTTCCCGATGATCATGTCTCTTCAGACATGTCACAATTCATCGTTCAAATTATTTAATTTCATCCATAGAGCGTAAGTTTTTCACCGCAATACGTTCCGCATTTTTACGATCGCGTTCTGGCATCATCTTTGGCTTATACACAGGCTGAAGATCATCACCAATCACCGCTGAAAGTGGACGGCGCTCTAGTTGAATTTGGTCTTGAAGTAACATCAATGCTTGGATCAATGCTTCTGGACGAGGTGGACAACCTGGGATGTACACATCAACAGGAATAATTTTATCGACACCTTGTACTACAGAATAGATGTCGTACATACCACCAGAGTTCGCACAAGCACCCATAGAGATGACCCATTTAGGCTCAAGCATTTGTTCATACAAACGTTGAATTACAGGTGCCATTTTGACAAAGCAAGTTCCTGCAACGATCATCAAATCCGCTTGACGAGGTGAAGCTCGAATAACCTCTGCACCAAAACGTGATAAATCATGAACGCCAGTTAATGTAGTTGCATATTCAACGTAGCAGCATGATGTACCAAAGTTGAATGGCCACAAGGAGTTCTTACGCCCCCAGTTCACAGCTGTATGCAACACATCTTCAAGACGTGTCATCATCACACTTTTATTAACTTCTTCCTCTAATGGATCAGTTACGATCTGACGATCTTGCAATGGATATTGATCGGCATCTGGATTCGCACGGGTTAAAGTATATTTCATCCCGACTTACTCCTGTTTAAATGATGATGTAGTCGGTGTTTTAGATTTAACACGACCAGAAGACTGTGCTGGAATATGACCTGTAGGATCGACAACCAATTCTTCAATGTTATTGAATCGAGTGATCTCAGCAATATTCATATTTGGCGAACCAATTTTCATTGCAACACCTGCAGATTTACGACGATCTACTGGCGCCCAGTTCAACGCACCAACAGAAATGGCATAAATCAAGGCAATCAAGAGATCAACCACAAAAATCACAACCGTGGTAAATCCAAACCACCCTACTTCACGCACAGATGTAGACCACGCGTAGAGATAGAGAGCTTCAAGATCAAAAACAACAAAGAAAATGGCAACGAGATAGAATTTGGCTGACAAGCGAATACGAGCACCGCCCGCACCTACTACGCCTGATTCAAACTGCTCTTGCTTGGCACGCCCCCATGCTTTACCCCCAAGGAGTAAAGGGACTGTCAGCATAAAAACGCAAAGAAATGTAACGCCGATCACGAAAGCGATAATCGCCCAATCGTATGGAGTAATGGCACTCATGCGGGGATAACTCCTGGCAGGCCTATTTTTAACAAAGAATGTATGTATTGGCCTTCAAATACACCAAACACAAAATTAATCCCGCCAATTGTACCTGATTTCTAATTTCTCATGCTAGTTGAAGCGCTTTAGTCTTTCGGATGATTTTGTTCATAAATTTACTGATATATATAAGATCAGTGTTAATTCACCCTCAAAAATCGATTAATCAAATCACGTATAAGTTATTAATCATTTTTTTCTATATTTATGCGCCAAAAACATTCTTCTTTTACAAGCCATGCGCAAAAATATAACAACATGAACCAAATGATTGTATAAGCACAAATTTATGGTGAAATTTTAAACAAAATTTATATAATAGCGCCACTCAAAAGCCATCAGGAACAGCGTTAGAATGCCCTCACTTAAAGTCGCATCAAAATCTCTTTCGCTTTCCCAATTATTTCTATTGTTTAGTGCAGTTATCTTGCTCTGCTGCTTACTTGGCATCGCAACACGCCAACTTACATTTTTAGCTTCATTTTGGCCAGCGAACTCCGTTCTTTTAGGTATCCTGATTCGCTTTCCTCAAACACGCCACCCAATCAGTTTTATTGGCGCTATAGCAGGATATTTAATTGCAGATTCAATGCAAGACACCCCTTTTTTGCTGAATGTATGTTTAACCTCAGCCAATTTACTTTATGTCATCACTACATTATCGCTCTATATTTGATTTCGGAATTACATTCGGTCATTACATCAAGGTTACTTTTATCTATTTTTATTTAGCTTTTGCTGTATTGGGGCTTTATCTAGTTCATTATTCGCAGCGATTTCACTCCCCTATTTTAATACTAAATTTGCTTTGGGTACGTTTTGGATCGATTTTGGCTATTGGTTTACGGCTGAAATCCAAAATGCCCTCTTACTTCTTCCTGCACTACTTAGTGCACCAAACTTTAAAGAGTTAAAACAACAATTTATAGAATTTAAAACTCAAACTGTTCAACAGAGTTTTCCGCTATTTGCAGTTCTTATTTCAATTGTGATTGCATATTACGATACAGGACCAGGTTCGCTACTTTACCCAATTGCACCATTGATTTGGTGTGCGCTTGCTTATCGACATTTTTCTGTTGTGATCATTACTTCGATAACCTGTGCTTTTATCATTCATCATGTTTCAGAAAATTATTTACAACTCTATCCACATGAATATTTAAACAATACCATCTCTATTCGATTTGGCTTGATTATGATGACGATTGCACCTCTTACTGTGTCCAATATCAATATGGTAAGGTCAAAGCTCATTCAAGAATTACAACACATCATTGCACATGATGAACTCACCTCTAGTTTAACTCGACGACAATTCCTCCAGTCAGTACAACTTCTACATGCTCAAGCTCAAAAAGCACAACAAACCACAGCATTTTTGATGCTTGACCTCGACCACTTTAAAAAAGTGAATGATACCTATGGTCATCAAATGGGAGACAAAGCACTGAAATATTGCGTACAGGAGATTCATTCATTACTCAGACCAAATGACTTACTTGGACGTTTAGGTGGTGAAGAATTCGCAATTTTTATGAGTGATATCGACCCTGATACAGCTTTTCAATATGCTGAAAATATACGTTTAAACATCAGCAAGATGCCTATTCCACTCAATGATCAGCAGCAGTTTTACATACAAGTCAGCATTGGGATCTGTTTGTGTACTCCTGAAAATCAACAATCTATTGATGCACTATTTAAACAGGCTGACGATGCGTTGTATCAAGCCAAACATCAAGGGCGAAACCAAGTTGTGATATCGACATAATATGTTTCAATTCAGCTACATGCTTTAATTAAGTTTATACACTCTTGTCTTCATTCATCGGTATTCTAGAGTTATAAAACAAGGAGAAAAATATGCAGCTAGAATACACACATGACACAGACTATTTCTTTTTCTCACAACTCTTAATGCGTCATATCGAAACTTATATTCAAAAACATCCTGACGCAGACAATGCGATTTTTGACCTAAGAGATATTTATGAAGTTTTTAGAGAGGATTTTGCTGCGACCACAACAAATCTAGAAGGTATTCTAAATATTGCTGATACATATAAAGTCGAAACACTTGATGGAGATAAACCACTCATTCGAAATTATAAGATTGATGTAAAAAACAACTCTTTATTAATTGATTTTAATGCTGATGCATTACAGCGTTTAAAGTCGGGGTATCCACTCATCGAACCAGATGCTTCTGTGCAAGAATAATTAATTGTGACAAAGAGAAACCTCAGATATCTGAGGTTTATTTTTTTGCAGGCTGTTTATAACGTTTTGCAGGCCATGTCATGATAAAACGCGCCCCACCGAGATTTGGGCTTTGATCGACTTGTATATCACCACCAAACCAATATGCGATACGGCTTACAATTGACAACCCCAATCCATAACCACCTGAGGCACGAGTACGACTATCATCTAAGCGTGCAAACGCTTCGAAAATACGTGAGCGCTCTTGCTCTGGAATACCAGGACCATCATCTTCGACGCAGACATAGGCTTTACCATCCGCACGAACACCACCACTAATTCGCACTTTATTGTCACAATAGCGAACCGCATTCCCCACAAGATTTTGTACGACTCGATGTAAATAGCGTCTTTCAGCCTCGACACGAAGCGCTAAAGGAGGTGCAATGAGTTCGATCTCTTTTTGTGTTTTCAGTGCCTCTGTTTCCATCGCCACTTGATCCAACACTTCAACTAGCACGACATCTTCAAAATCTAATGATGGTGTACCCTGCTCCAATTTGGCATAAGTCATAATCTCATCAATCAAGGTATTCAGCGCTTCAATGTCTTTATCAATCATATCCACTTGCTGAATCCGATAATTATAATCATCTTCTTCGGCAAGCATTTCCATCCCAAAGCGTATACGAGCAACAGGTGTCCGCAACTCATGAGAAACCGCACGCATCAACTCACGTTGTGCCTCGATTAAACGCTGAATATGATCAGACATATTGTTATAGCTGGATGCCAAGTTTGCCATTTCATCGCTTCCCTCGATCGGGACACGCAATGACAGATCACCAGATTTCATTTTGT
>Ga0209426_1001663_pt1 | contig 12510 bp, 7 predicted proteins | sample Deesub1362B_J571_FD_187697 | JGI IMG/M metagenome (GOLD analysis project Ga0209426, IMG submission 187697) | Deep oceanic, basalt-hosted subsurface ecosystem from Juan de Fuca Ridge flank, Pacific Ocean, CORK Borehole 1362B_J2.571 (SPAdes)... ...
GCTCACAGATTGTGAGGTGTTGGTTGTGCGTTCCGTGAGTCGTGTCGATCGCTCGCTGTTGGAAGGTACGTCCGTGCGGATGGTCTGCACAACGACGACCGGGACGGACCATGTGGATCTTGATTATTTGAGAAAGTCAGGGATTGCTTTCGCGAACGCTGCCGGTTGCAATGCCGTTTCTGTGGTGGAGTACATTGCCGCGGCTCTGTTCGAACTGGCGGAGGAACTGGCATTTGCACTGGACCATATGACGCTGGGAATCGTTGGGGTGGGCAGGATTGGAAGCAGGGTATGGAAAATGGCAGAAGGGCTGGGAATAAAAACGGTACTGAATGACCCTCCGCTGGCAAGGAAAACCGGTAGCCCTCTCTATCGGCCTCTCAGTGAAACGCTTCAGGCGGACATTATCACCCTGCATGTACCGCTGACACACCAGGGGCCAGATGCAACCTACCATCTTTTTGGTGCAGATGTACTTTCAAAGATGAAACCTGGGAGCATCCTGATTAACACGTCACGGGGACCTGTGGTAGAAAACCAGGAATTAATAAAGTTTATTCGGAATGGGCATATTCGGGCGGCTGTTTTGGATGTCTGGGAAAATGAACCGCAAATTAACACGGCTCTTTTGAAAGAAGTAACCATTGGAACACCGCACATTGCAGGGCATTCTTTTGATGGGAAGGTGAGAGGAACGTGGTATGTTTACAAACATGTGTGCCGGCATTTTGGGATTGAACCCGTTTGGAAAATGGAAGACCACCTTCCGGTACCAGATCCGGAAATGCTGGAAACGGGAGGTGGGTACAGGAGCTGGCAGGAAGAGCTTGGTGATTTGATTCGGCAGGTTTACCGGATTCGCGAAGATGATCAGAATCTCCGGCAAATACTGAAAATTCCGGAGGAAGAAAGACCGGCATTTTTCGATAAGCTCCGAAATGAGTATCCTATTCGGCGGGAGTTCGGCGCCTATCGCGTAAAAGTACGGAAACATGACGCCTTGAAGGAGAAAATTGCAACGCTGGGGTTTGGAATTGCAGATTGAAAAGAGAGGAGAGAAGTTGAATAAGGGCAAAATTTATTTGAAATTGGAAAGATGCTAACATATATTTTTTGTCGTTTTGAATGGTGGGAGTAGCTCAATGGTAGAGCACCAGGTTGTGGCCCTGGTGGTTGCGGGTTCAAGTCCCGTCTCTCACCCAAAAATATGGAGCGTGTGTCCCCATCGTCTAGTGGCCTAGGACTCAGGATTTTCGATCCTGCAACGGGGGTTCGACTCCCCCTGGGGACGCAAAAAAGGCGGGCTATGCAAGCCCGCCTTTTTCTATTTGGTACCGTGATTTTTTGTTTTAAGCTGTAACATGCCTTCCGGGGTTAGCCGGCTGAGAATTTTTCTTCCAAGGGAGCCGGATTCATCATTTCATTCCAACGCAGGGAGGGTTTTCAAGTACAAATTCTGAAAAAAATATTTCTTGCCTTTTTTGCGCAAAAAGTGTATTTTGCGCAAGCATCTGTATTCCAGGGTCAATATTGAACAGGGAGGAGGTCATGGTTCGTGCCGTCCGTGTGGTCCGTTCAGTTCACGCCAAAAGATTTTTTATTTGTTTTGCAGTTGTCGGAATCCTGGGGGGGACATTCTTTGGAGGTGTTAACAAGCCCGTTTTTGGCCAGGTGGAAACCGCCATGGATACTGTTTTTGCTCGCAAAGTCCGCGAGTACACCACAGATCCGCGCTTTCTGAGCGATCTGGTAGATCATCTTCCGGAAGTCCCGGGAATCCCATCTCCGAGAGATTATTTTGGCGACATTATTGGTGCCCCCGGAGTGCTCCATTACACCGAAGAGATTTATGGCTATCTGGCTGCGCTGGCCAAAGCATCGCCCAGGGTGTTGTTCCGGGAGATTGGCGTTACAGAAGAAGGACGTAAGATGGTGGAATGCATTATTGCGGAAGAAGAGACCCTAAAGGAGCTGGAAAAATACAGGCGGTTCCTGAATCAGCTGGCAGATCCGCGGAAGATTTCTCCCGAACAGGCCCAAAAAATTATACAGAAGGGGAAGCCCATCTATTACGCCATGGGAGGGCTGCATTCTCCGGAGACGGGGAGTCCCGAAATGTTGATGGAACTGGCGTACCGGCTGGCGACTGAGGAATCGACGCTGATCCGGGAGATCCGGAAGAACCTGATTTTCATTTTTGTTCCAGTTGCCGAGCCGGACGGCCGGGACCGCATGGTGGATATCTATCAGTACAGAAAAGACCATAACGGTGTGGGACCCAGCCTGATTTACTGGGGGCACTATGTAGCCCACGACAACAACCGCGATGGTTTTGGTCTTGCCCTGAATCTGACGCGGAATGTGCTGCGCTCTTTTCTCTACTGGAAACCAACGGTTATGCATGACCTTCACGAATCGGTTCCCTACCTGTATGTTTCGACAGGTACGGGACCGTACAACGAATACATTGACGCCATTACCATCGATGAGTGGCACAATCTGGCTCATGAGGAGGTCACGGAATTGACCAAGCGAGGCATGCCCGGTGTTTGGACGCACGGTTTTTATACAGGCTGGGCCGCCAATTACCTTATGTGGATTGCCAACACCCGCAATGCGGTCGGGCGGTTTTACGAAACATTTGGAAACATGATCCCGGAGACGGTGGAACGCAAATTGCCCAGGCGGAGCACATCACGGGAATGGTACCGGCCCAACCCGCCGCTCAGGAAAGTTCAGTGGTCCATGCGTAACAATACGAACTACATGGAAACGGGAGTGCTCGTAGCTTTGCACTATGTGGCCCGACACCGGCAGAGATTTCTGGACAATTTTTACCGGAAAAGCAAAAAGGCGGTGGAAAAGGGAAGGAAAGAGAAGCCCTACGCTTATGTCATCCCGAAAGAACAGCGGCGCTACCTGGCTGCGGCCGATCTCGTTAACCTGCTGCTGGCTCAGGGGCTGGAAATCCATGTTGCAGATGAAAATTTTCGCTGGAAAGAACCAGGAAAGAAGGGAAAAGAAAAGAAAGAAAAATACCGCCGGGGAAAAAAGGGAGATTATATAATCCGGCTCGATCAGCCCTATCGGACGCTGGCCAGAATCCTGCTGGACCGCCAGAATTTTCCCGCTGATCAAAGGGCGCCGTACGATGACACCGGCTGGACGCTTCCGCTTTTGCGGCAGGTGCAATGTTTTGCAGTGAACGATTCGGCAATTTTGGCTGTAAAAATGCATGTATTGGCGGATTCCGTGCGGGTTGCCGGGCGGCTGAAGGGAAAAGGAAAATATTATCTGGTGAATAATACCACCGAGGACCATTTTGCTCTGTTACGCTTCCGGTTGGAAGGTGTAAAAGTGTGGGCGGCAGAAGAACCTTTCAAGGCAGCGAAAAGGGAATTTGCTGCGGGGTCCTATATTATTCCGGCAGAAGGCAATCCGCCGGGGCTTTACCAAAAACTGGCGTCTCTTGCCCGGGAGCTGGGGCTGGAAATTGTGGCTGTTTCGCGGAAACCGGAAGTGCCCACCCATGAAGTGGAACTTCCGCGGATTGCACTGGTTCACACGTGGGTTGCTACACCACAGGATGCCGGCTGGTGGAGGCTGGCGTTTGACAGAATTGGTATCCCGTACACTTACCTGGCCGAGCAAGATCTGGCACATACGGATCTGAGCCAGTTCGACGTAATTATTCTTCCAAGAACGTGGGCCAATACCCAGCGGCTGATTGCTGGAACGACGGATGTGGGCGATCCCATTCCCTGGAAGCGTACCGAGAAGTACCGGCATATCGGAACGATCGATGAAACGGATGATGTCCGCAAAGGCATGGGATACGACGGTGTGAAGAATCTGGCTCGTTTTATCCGCAGGGGAGGCGTATTCATTACGGAAGGCAGTACCTGCTCATTTCCCATCGATGTTGGGCTGGTGCGGAGGGTGAGCATCCGGCGGACCCAGAAACTTCTGGCGAGGGGGACCGTTTTGCGGTCAAAGATTGCTGATCCAAAAAGCCCCATTACTTACGGATTTCCGGATACCCTGGCGGTGTACTTCAACCGCGGGCCGGTGTTCCGCATCAACAAATCGGTTGGGAATTATCTGACGCCTGACTGGCTGAAAGATGAGATATGGTACAAAGAAGTGCCGCGGGTGGTTCTTTCTTTTCCCAAAAAGCGGCTGCTTCTGAGTGGGGTTTTGCGGGGTGAGCAGGAGATGGCAGGCGCACCGGCTGTAGTAGATGTTCCGGTTGGGGATGGCCATGTGGTACTTTTTGCAATCCGGCCGTTCTGGCGCTGGGAAACGCATGGAAGCCACGCCCTTGTCTGGAACACCATTCTGCATTGGAATGACCTCCGGACGGGATGGCCGGAGCGAAAGGAGGAAGAACAGGAGGAGCGGGGTTACCGGCCTGGTGATGCGGTTCACTGGGATCTGCTTCTGGCTCCCTGGATGCAGCAAGAGGAGCTCAAACAGTAGCAGGCAGAGAGGGCAGATGGGCTGCCATCAGGAAACGTCCTCATCCGGTGGAATGGGGGCTTTTTCTACAATAGGAAGGGTTACGACTTGAGGAGGGAGGGTGTAAAAATGAGGTGCAAAAGCCGTTTCGGGTATAAAAGTTTCGTCTTCGTCCTAGGATTGCTCGTTTGCGGGTTGCCCGTGGAGGCAAAGGACGGGCTGAAGGTGTACATTTCTGTGGATATGGAGGGCATTACCGGGGTGGTAACGCCGGATCAACTTGGGCCTTCAGGCTTCGAATATGCACGCTTTCGGAAGTTTATGACCCAGGAGGTGTTGGCGGCGATCCGCGGGGCACGCAAGGCAGGGGCCACCGATATTCTGGTTAGCGACAGCCATGGCAATGGGGAGAATCTTCTGATTGAGGAATTCCCCCCTGATGTGCGCATTATCCGTTCCTGGCCGCGTCGTTTTTCAATGATGGCGGGAATCGATTCCACATTTGATGCGGTTCTTTTTATTGGCTATCATGCCTCTACCAACAATCCGCGCGGGGTCCGGGCCCATACTTTTTCCAGCAGCCGGATTACCCGTGTGGCACTGAATGGCAAGGACGTTCCGGAGGCAGTTTTTAATGCCGCCATTGCTGGCCATTTTGGTGTGCCGGTTGTGTTTCTGGCTGGTGATGATGCCATCATTCAGGAAGTTGCACCTTTTCTCAAAAACATTGTTACGGTAGAAACGAAAAAAGCCCTCAGCTATCACGCGGCTGTGACACTAACGCCGCAGGAAGCACAGCGGCAGATTGAAAAAAAGGTCGAGGAGGCACTCAGAAATCTTGACCGCTTCCGTCCGTTCCGGCTCAAAAGTCCTGTTGAATTCATCCTGGGTCTGAAGCATTACCGGCCCGCCGAAATGCTGGCCTATCTGCCCTTTGTGGAAAGAGTGGACACGCACACAATCCGCTACGTGGGAAAGACCATGCTGGATGTGGCGGACTTTCTGTTTTTTATTACCAATTACCGGTGGGATCTTGAACCGTAGGAAAGACGTATCCCGTCCGGTTTTGCTGTTACCGTTTCGGATCGAAAGTATCGGTGGAACATGTATGCAGGCAGGGAGGAAAAAGCGATGATAAAACGTCTAATTGCTCTGGTTCTTTTATGGGTGCTTCTGGGACCGGCGGCGATATCGCGGGAGAAGGAGGACGCCCTGTGGCAAAAGGCGGTACAACTAACCCGCGAGGCTATTGTGGTGGATGGGCATGTGGATTTGCCCAGCCGGATTTTGCGTGAAAAAGTGGACATTGGCAGGCGACTGGAGGATGGACATACGGATATCCCGCGCATGCTGGAGGGGGGACTCAATGCACCCATCCTTTCCATTTACATCTCTGCAAAATATGCGGATGAGGGAGCCAAAAAAGCGCTGGAAATGATTGATGCGCTTATGGAAGCGGTGGACCGGAATGCCGGCCAGATCGAACTGGCCCGCAGCACGTCCGACGTGTACCGTATTACCGGCAAAGGAAAAATCGCGGCGATGATGGGGCTGGAAGGCGGCCACATCCTTCAGAGCAGCTTTGGCGTGCTGCGCATGCTCCACCGGTTGGGAATTGTGTACGTCACCCTAACACATTCTGCCACCACACGCTGGGCCGATTCATCTACCGATAAACCCAAGTGGGGGGGACTGAATGAGCTGGGCGAGCGGTTTGTCCGCGAAATGAACCGGATTGGGGTCATTGTGGATGTGGCCCATGTATCAGATAGCACCTTCTGGGATGTGATGCGGGTTTCAGAGGCACCGGTGATCGCCTCCCACAGTTCCTGCCGGGCCATTTGCAATATTCCACGGAATATGAGTGATGATATGATCAAAGCCATGGCGGAAAAAGGTGGCGTGATTATGATCAATTTCGGATCATCATTTGTCAGCCACAGCTGGGGAGAACGTGTGCGATTTATTCTTACAGAGATCCGCGATAAGTATAACGGCGATTTTTCTATGTGGGGCAAAATGTGGCGGGAAATGCAGAAAAAGGACCCATTGCCGCCACCCACTGTATCCGATCTGGTGGATCACATTGAACATGTTATTCAAATTGCCGGAGTGGATTATGTGGGATTGGGGTCCGATTTTGATGGTGTTGGGTCTCTGCCCGAGGGGCTGAAGGACGCCTCCGATCTGCCCGCCATCACCTATGAACTGCTCAAACGGGGTTACGATGAAGAGGCAGTCCGCAAAATTTTGGGGCTTAATTTTTTGCGCGTCCTAAGCGAAGTGGAGGCGCGGGCCGCCGAACTTCAGGCAATGGAAAGGCAAAAGGCCGTGAATCCGTAAATCAGCAACTTTGGACAGACAGTTTGGTTGGCTGCCTAAACCGAAGAGACTGCGCTGTGCGTGCGGCATGAAAAAATGGAATTGCAGTTCCTTGTGAAGGACATGTTCACAGAGGTTGGATGTGTACAGCGGGTGGAAAGGCGGGTTTTCTGTAAAACGTATTGGGGATAGAGGCGCAAGAAGGGTCTGAAAAAGGGATCGAATGCAGCGGAGGAAAGCCGGTTTCGGGGGACAATAGGTGCTCCCGCAGAGGTGTACGAAAACCGGCCATGTCTGACTGAGAAAACTGCTTGACATCAATCAAATCTCTTTTTACTTTGCCTTTGAGGGCATTGGGGGAGGAGATCAGCCAGCCGATGCAAAACATTCATGACGTTCCGCGGGTGATGCGGGCAGAGTTTGCACAATAAATGGTGCAAAATATTCTAAAATTTTCCTTGACATTTTTGGGGGAATGTTCTAATTTTTTGCACCATTTGTTGTGCAATTTTTCGGGGTAGGCATGCGCTCTGCGCGGGCAGGGGCAGAAAATTTTCGCTGAAATGGGGCAGGCGCATGTCTGTGTGTGGGGTTCCAGGTATGATCTGGATTAGGAGGGATTATGTTCCGTACGACGCTTTTTTACGACAATCTCACCGACTATCTGGTGGATCAGTGGAAGTATTACGCGTGGATCGGTGCGATGCTCATCCTGCTGGCCGTGATGATCTTCCTTCTTCCGGAGCTGCTGGCCTATCTTGTGGCTTTCTTTCTGTTTGTGGTTGGATTCCTTTTTATTCTGGCCGCCATGCGCCTGCGGCGACTGCGGGATGAGTACGAAACCTGGGTCAGGGATCTGTGGGAACCGTAATTCTGGCCCCTGTCCCCTTTTTCCGCTGGACTGAAAAAGGCTCTTTCTTTTCCAGTATATTTGTCCGTCCTTCCGGTAACCCTTCCTGAGAAGGCACGGGCCCAAAAATTTGCATTTGGTTCCGAAGTATGATAAACTTTTTATACAGGCAATTTTTGGAGACAGAAATTGGACAGGGCTGCACCGCAAACGGAATTACTCCGCTTAGCTGTCGATGTTGCCGATGCCATTCATGGCGTTGAGGATCTGAAAACCCTGGCAGAAAAAACCGTAGCAGCCCTTTCCCGCATCACCCGCTCTCCCAGAATCGCTTTCTATTTGTATCGTCCCGAAGAGCAACAGTTGCAGGTCATTTGGGCCCGGGGGTTTGACCGCGCTGTTTGCGATGTGTCTGCTGTTCTTCCGGTTGAAGGGTCGTTTTCCGGTTATGTTATGCGGTCAGGGCAGGTACAGGGCTGTGCGGACCTTGAGAAGTGCCGGCAGATGTCTTCCCATACAAAGCGGGCCCTTCTACAGGCGGGGTTCCGCTCGATTGTGGTGGTTCCTGTCCTCTACCGCGACGAACCGCTTGGGGTAATCGATCTTGTTTTTCGGGACAGCCGGCCGTTGCAAGAATCCGACCGGGTTTTCTATTTTTCCATCAGCCGGATTGTGGGAATGGCACTTAAGCATGTTCAGCATGTGCAGCGGCTTCGGGAAGAGATTCAGCTGCGAACCCGCCGGGAAAAAGAGCTGGAAAATTACCGCGAAATGCTGGAAGAAGCTGAAGAGCTGGCCGCTTTTGGAAGCTGGGTGTACGATTTTTCTACGGGCGAGATTCGCCGTTCCCGTGAAATCTTTCAGATTCTTGGGGTCCCGCCTGAGAAAGCACCGGCCTCTCTGGAAGATTTTTGGCCCTATATTCACGAAGCGGATCGAGAGCGGGTAAGGGCAGAGTTTCAGGAGGGAATCCGCTCCCGGGGTGAATCCCGGCTCCGTTTCCGAATTGTGCGGCCGGACAAACGTGTCCGGTGTATTGCAGTGCGTATGCGGGTTCAGCGAGACGAGGAAGGAAACCCGCGGTGCATGTACGGCAGTTTTCAGGATGTTACGGAGCTGGTGGAAGCGCAGGAGTCGGTTCGCCGCTATTCACAGCAGCTGGAAACCCTGCGGAATATCGACCGGCTAATTATCTCCGGGAAAAGCCTCGCGGAGATCGGTCATGCTTCGTTAAAAGGACTGGCGAAACTGATTCCGCTGCACCGGGGCAGCATCGTCAGGTTTCTCTGGGAGGAAAACCAGGTGGAAGTCTTGGCAGCTTACCGGCAACCGGTCGCGGGGCTGCAAAACGGTTCCATCCTGCCCATTGATCATTTTCCGGTTCCCAAATCCCTTTATTCGGGGAAAATTCAAATTGTGGACGACCTTTCTACCCGTGAGCAGCGGTCACCGGTAGAACAGCAGCTGCTGGATTCCGGAATCCGATCCTACATTAAGGTGCCCATTCTGGTGGGTTCGAATCTGCTGGGAACGCTGCACATTGCGCCGGTGAACTGGCAGGATGTGAAAAAGGAAGATCTGGAATTTTTGCAGGAAGTGGGAAACGTGCTGGGGATGGCGATCCGTCAGCAGCAGTTAATGGAAGAAAACCGCCGCAGCGCCGAAGAACTGGAACGAAAGGTCGAAGAAAAAACGGCCCATTTGCGGAAGATTTTGCGTGCCATGGCTGGCAGGGAAGTCCGGATGGCGGAATTGAAAGATGTGATCCGGCAGCTCCGGCGCCAGCTGCTCGACGCAGGACTGACTCCGGTGGCCGACGACCCTCTGACCACCGAAGAATAACCCGCTGGAACTTTTTCCATCTTCGCATCATTTATATCATTGGATTTGCAAAAGGAAAACAGACAACCTTCTGTTTTTGCTACGGTTACAGAAGCGGATCGTATTTCTTTCACGTTTTCGTAACGCCGGCTTTCTGAATCTATCTTGAGCGGATCAGGTGCACGATAGCGGGTGGAAAAAGGAGGTGAGGGGTATGAGAATCGAGATTCACACGGATGACCATGGGCTGAGGCCGGATGTTGAAAGAGCAGTGGAACGGAAAATTAGCAAGCTGGAACGCCGCCTGCAGCATTATCATCCCGATGCCTGCGAACTCCGCATTACGGTTGACCGTGACCGGAAAAACACCCTCTTCAAATGCACCCTTGATCTGAAAGTTCCCGGAAAAAATCTCGTGGTCCGCAAAGAATCGTTTGATCAGCGCGGATTGGTGGAAGACGCCTTCGACGCCCTCTTTAGGGAATGGGACAAGTATCGTCTGAAGGTGAACAAATCCCTGCGTTCTCGCAAGGTTCTCAAACCGGTACGGCTGGAGGCAGCAACTTCTGAAGTGGAAAATTGGGATGCCCTTTTCCGGGAAATTCTGCTGGAACAGCTGCCAGGACTGTACAGGGTGGCGCGTCACGAGCTCCTGAATTGCCAGATGATGGGGCTCATGGAACCGGGGCAACTTACGCCGGAAGAGATTGTGGATGAAGCCATTCTGGCCACCTACCCCTCTATGGATCCCGATAAAGGCAAGATGGAAATTGCGCGGATGCTTTACCGAAATTTGATCCAGGTGCTGAACCGTTATCTGAAGGAAGCCCGTGAAAAGGCTGGGCGGTTTGTCCCTGTGGAGGAAGAAACCCGGCCGTTGCCCGAAAAAGAAGAGACGGTATTGTTAGGCGAAGAGATTCTTCATTTCTGGGAACCCGATCAGGTAGTAAAGATTGAGGATGAAATTCCCGATCCAGCCGCAGTAAATCCGGCTGAATTGCTTGAGCGGGAGGATCTGCAAAAATTGCTGTACCGGCTCTTGGGTACGCTTCCCGATCAAGAACGGATGGCCTTTTTGCTGGTTGTAATGGAAGGCTTTACGCTGGAAGAAGCCGGAATGATTCTGAACGTTTCTCCGGAGAACGTTGGAGAGCTGGTGGAGAAGGCGACCGGACATCTTATCCGGCAGTTTTCCCGTTCGGGCGTGGAACTGGAAGCAGGGGAGCTGAAAGCGTTCTTCGCTCAACTTAAAGATCTGCCATTTGCGCTTCCGGTAGAAGAAGAGGTGGAATCAATCTTTGCGGAAATCAGGCACACGCCTCTTGGGGCCCAATAATTGCCCATTCTGGCTGGCGGTTTTGGGCCTGCCTGGCCAGGCGATTTCCGGGGCAGGCGGGCCTTTTTGTTATTCACTCAGGAAAAACTTGACCCCCATCCACACCTGGGGGCCGGATATCGATACCTCTTTCCGGTTTCCAGCCTGCCCAATGGTGAATTTCCCCACAATATAACGGGTCTGGGCGAAAAGTGTAACCTGGTTGGCTACCAACCGTTCGATTCCAGCAACCATGTGGAAAATCACTTCATTTACGGAACCGGAGGTCAAATTGACGGTGGGCAATGCATCAGTATCTTCGAGCAGGTAGTTGTAGCGGCTCACCTCCTGAGAAACAAAAACAATTCCGCCACCGCCGCCAGCGTACAGTCCAAAGCGGTTTTCCAGAGGGTCGGACCAGTAATAAAGCACAGACACCAGCACCGGTGTGAGAGAGTAGGCATAGGAGTAGATGATTTCGCTGGAGGACACCATTCCCGAGAGGGTAGCCTCTTTGTGCCATGCAGAAATTTCCGCCTGGAACGTCAGGTGATTGGAAACGCCATACTGAAAAAGGGCGCCAAACTGAACACCGCCGCCCATTTTTTCATCGCCCGAGAGGATCCCATTGCTGTTCCGGACGGTAAGCCGTAGCTCCTCGTTTATTTTGTCAAAACTGGGGACGTAATAGCCGCCAAGAACAGCAATCGCCTTTTTGCCCTGATGTCCCGCAAAAATGCCGCCGGGAAAAAAGACAATGGCACAGAAAAGAAAAGAAGCAATGGCACGCATGTTCTGCTCTCCCTGCGATGGTTTGAATACCCAACCTGTTTGTCTTAAGATAAACATGCCTGGACTGAAATGCAATGCAAGAACGGCGAAGTAGACTGCGGGGTGCCGCCCAGAAACGCGAAATGTGGCAGGGAGATGGTTTGCAGGTGCTCTTTCTACGGGAAAATCCGTTTCAGAAAGTCCTTGAATCTCTTGACAGCGAAAACTATATTGATCTAACCAAAAATTGAGCGGCCGATGATCAATCAATATAAACGTTCTGATGTTTTTCTGTGCCTCAACTCATCCCATGAACACTTCGGAAAGCGCGTTTCCGTTTATCATGTTCTGAAGGCAAAACAGTGTTTTCCCAATGGATGTGTGTATTTTCTCTGGCGCTGTAAAAAGCTGAATAAAGGAGAACGCTGTCCCCGGGGGTATGAGCATGTGGGCCGCAAATGTTTTGGTTGCAAGGAATTTTACGACAAAAAAATGACAAATCACCTTCAGGTAGCCCTTTCCGAAGACGAATGGCAGCGGTTTCAGGCGGATTTGCGCGAATTTGAGGATTGGCTTTCGGAAATCCGCGGCCGGATGCAGTGGATAAGGGGGGTGGTCTCTGCCATCAAGCCTCATTTTCTGTTGAATGGCCGGACGGGTTGCAGGCTGTCCCTGAAAGGATTCATTCTCACATTCAGGCAGTCGTTTATCGGGCAATTGCGGTTTGAGGACTATGCCTATGCACGGGTTACGTACGGCTTTCTTTCCCGATACGGTATTGTGGAAGGCGACGAATTGGAATTTGAGGCGCTGGTGCGTGAGGATCATGGGCGGATTGTGTTTTTCCGGCTTCGAAATGTCGAGCGGGTTGCGGCTGGAGGCGGAAGACCATGGTCATTGGATGCGGCCCGGCTGGCGGCCAGAACGGCCACTCCGCTTCCTGTTCAGCTGGAAAAATGCTACGCTTGCCCTC
>Ga0209426_1001666_pt1 | contig 12504 bp, 8 predicted proteins | sample Deesub1362B_J571_FD_187697 | JGI IMG/M metagenome (GOLD analysis project Ga0209426, IMG submission 187697) | Deep oceanic, basalt-hosted subsurface ecosystem from Juan de Fuca Ridge flank, Pacific Ocean, CORK Borehole 1362B_J2.571 (SPAdes)... ...
TTCCACTATGTCTTCCGTTCTGAACCATCCTTCGGTGAATTTCTCCCTCGTTTTCTCCTCGTCTCCGTAGTACTCAGCGGCGACCCAGGGACCCCTTACGAAAAGCTCCCCCCTTCTTTCGTCCAATGCCTCGATTTTGAAATCCAGAAGGGGGAGGAGCAATCCCTGCTTCCTCATGTGCTCGTAGTAAGCTTCGCCTTCAAGCTTCATGTAGCTCTTCGGTCTGTTAACCGTAAGCACGGGTGTCGTCTCTGTCAGACCGTAGGTATGGATTATCGTCACACCGAATTCCTCTCTGAAAGCCTTGAGCAGTGATGCGGGAGGTGGACTGCCGCCGGTGTAAGCCTCCTTCAGACTGCTGATGTCATAGCCGTCGTTCTCCTTCAGGAACTGATAGATCATGTACCAAACGGTTGGAACGCAGGCGATGAAATCAACCCTCTCGCTCTGGATCAGCTCAACGTAATCCTTCGGCGTTGGATGCTGTCCGGGGAAAACCTGCTTCGCTCCGACCATCGTAGCGGCGAAGGGGATCCCCCACGAGTTTACGTGGAACATCGGCACGACGTGCATAACAACCCTTCTCTCGCTCACGTTCATACCGTCGGGCATGGATATCGCGAGCGTGTGGAGGATCAAACCCCGATGGCTGTACACAACACCTTTCGGCAAGCCTGTTGTGCCGGAAGTGTAAGCCATGCCCGCGGCACTCCATTCATCTATATCAGGCCAGTCGTATTTTCCCTCCTTTCCCTTAATCAGCTCCTCGTAGGATACTGAAGGAAAAGCAGTTTCGTATTCCTTTTCCTTTCCAACGACAACGAACGTTTTAACGGTTCTGAGTTTTTCGTAGATCCCTTCGACCACCGGAATCTGATCGCTGTCCAAGAACAGAACTTTGTCCTCGGCGTGGTTCGTGATGTACGCTATTTGATCTGCGGAAAGCCTCAGGTTTACCGTGTGATACACAGCCCCCATGCATGCGGAGAAGTAGAGCTCCAAGTGGCGATGGGTGTTCCAGCACAGGGTTCCGATTCTGTCCCCTTGCCCGATCCCCAGCTCTTCGAGCGCATTCGCAAGCTTGCAGACTCGTTTATAGAACTCCGCATACGTATAGCGAAACACCTCTCCGTCTTCCTCTCTCGAAACTATCTCCTTTTTTGGAAACAGTTCCTTCGATCTTTTCAGAATTGAAAGCAGGTTGAGATTGTAGGTCATCATCTCCCTCACCTTTTTTAGGTCATCGCGTACCCTCCGAACTTTATTACTGTTTTTGTATCTTCCCGCATCCACCTTTTTATGAGTTTTATGATTTTTCGTGATTTCTTTTTATGAGTTTTCCGGTGGGGGAGCTAAAACCAAAAAATTAAAAATCTTCCTGAGGGAATCTGAGGGATATGTACTTCGCCGGTATCGACATAGGCTCCTTGGCGACGAAGGTATGCATCGTGGACGGAGATGGGAGGATAGTTGGATATCTGATAAAAAGAACCACGGCGAACATAGTTGAGATTGGAAAAGAGGCATACGGAGAATGCCTTAAGAAAAACGGGCTGGATGAAGGGGATATAGCGTACTCAATCGTAACCGGCTACGGCAGAAATCTTGCGGTGGCGACGCTTGCCGATGAGAAGATAACGGAGATCACCTGCCACTCCACCGGAGCGAAAAAACTTTTTCCGAACTGTCATACGGTTATAGATGTGGGTGGACAGGATTCAAAGGCTATGAGGCTCGACGATAGCGGGAAGGTTGTGAAATTCACGATGAACGACAAGTGTGCTGCGGGAACCGGGAGGTTTCTCGAAGTGATGGCGGGAGTGCTGGGGATGGAAATGGGGGAGATGGTGGAAGCCGCATTCCGATCGACGAACAGGGTACCTATTACAAGCACGTGCACGGTTTTCGCCGAGTCTGAGGTTATTTCGCTGATCGCATCTGGAAAGAAGCCTGAAGACATAGTTGCGGGGTTGAACGAGGCTATTGCGAAGCGTGTCAGCGGGCTCGTGAGGCAGATCGGCATAGAGGATGACGTTGTGATGACGGGTGGCGTTGCGAAGAACAGGGGTGTCGTTAAAGCGCTTGAAAAAGAATTGGGGCATGAGATAAAAGTTCCGGATGAACCGCAGATCGTAGGGGCTTTGGGTGCAGCGTTGATAGCCCTCAAAAAGTTTAAAAGTTTAAAAAAAGTTTAACCTTCCTCGGCCTCTTAATCTCACCGATCCCCATTCTTATTCCTCCTACACTTTCTGCTACCTGTTCTTCCAACCCCCCACTCTTCCTATTCTTCCATCTCCTGCTCTAACCCCTCAAAGAACACCGGCCAAAATGGATCTTGCTCTGGAATTGCCAGCTTAACGACGCTTCCGTCAATTCGCCTCATTATCCTCGTTTTTGGATCATCTGTAACCTTTCCTATGATTGATGCATCTATTCCCACCTTTTTTAGTTCGCGGATTATCCCTTCTGAATGGGTTGGCTTTGCGGTGATGAGCAACGAACCCTCAGCAATCGCCGCAACCGGATCGATGTTGAAAGCCTCGCAAACGATCTTCACCTCTTCGGGATACACGAATAAGCTCTCATCTACCTCCATTCCAACGTTACTCGCATTTGCGATCTCGAAAAGCCCTCCTATCACTCCCCCCTCTGTTGCGTCGTGCATCGCAGTAACACCTCCAACCTCCATCGCAGTTAATGCATCCTTCACGACCGTCATCTGTTTGCATAGGGCTTTTGCCCTCTCAACCAGCGATGCCGGGTAGTTTTCGAGCAATTCGTTCTCACGAAGGACTGCGAGTATTCCGGCAGTCTCGATGGCGGGACCCTTCGTCAAAATGATGTCATCTCCAGCCTTAGCACCGGCGGGTGTGACGTAGGCGTTCTTGTCAGCAATTGTAAATACCGTCACCCCGCCTATCGTGGGCGAGATGAATCCCGGATAGTAGCCCGTATGACCGCCAACTATCGCAATGTCGAGCTCTTCTGCCGTTCTGTGTATGGAATCCACGATCGTTTTGAAGTCCTCATCACTCGTCTCCGGAGGCATCAAGAGTGTGTAGGTCATGTACCTCGGTTTTACCCCCATCACGGCAATGTCACTCGCTCCTATGTGCACCGTATACCAGCCAAACATCTCAAGGGGTTGTTTCGGGATGGAGAATATCGGATCTTCTGCGATGATGAGAACTTTACCGTTGCCTATGTCTATAACGCCCGCATCTATGCCCGTGAATGGAGGCACGATGACGCTTTCATCCCTCTTACCCAACCTTTGCAACAAAAAGGATGTGAAGGTGTCGACGTCTATCTTACCAATCTTCGGCCTTGGTTGGAGGCTTTGAGCGTAAAGCTTTGCAATCTCACACGCCTCCTTAGCCACTTCAATCGGATCCTTTCCTACAAGCACGGTGATGTCTTCCTTTCCCACTGCACCGGTCTCGTAAAATACCTTTGGAACTCTACCTCCCGCCATCCTTATCGCCTCCTTCACCTTCCACGGCATTGATGCTCCCTCCTCTTCTTTAACTTCATCCGGCTCCTTTGTACGATCGATGACGCTGAACGTCCAGCCTTTGCTTCTGCAATAGTTCTCCAACCATCTTGCAAGCTCAGGATCGCTTGCGAAGTTTATGCCCGCTCTGATCGATGGATCGACTTTGCTTAGCTCTATGATCAGCCTTGCCATGTGACTCGATGCTCCAAACCTCGGCTTTCCCGCTGCACGGGGAGCGTTGTTCACGACCGTTATGCGCCCATCGATACCCAAAACATCCTCCACCCTTTGGGGATTTGGCTTTGCATAAACCAAATTCGTTCTCACTTCCGGAATCAGCGATGCGAATTCTTTACATCTCTCGATTAGCTCAAGTGCAACCATCATCCTTCCGTAAATCTCTATCTGGCTCGATACGTTTTCCATCATTGCACCTCCACACGATTACATCAAAAGTTACCCAAATTCAATTTTTTAAATTTAACGATGTTATCTACTTTCTCGATAGTTAAAAGAATTCGTAACAGATCCTTTTAATACATTACACAAAAGATCAAACCTATATAATAGGTAAAAGCACAGGTGATGGACTTTGGTTTGGAAGGAATGATCCGGTTACGTAAAGGTGAAGCGAATCTACGTAGACCTTGAAAAATTCGCAAGATTTAAATCCATGATTAATCCCCTGGAATTTATGTCAGAGGAAACGGAGTATAAGGATATTATATACGACAAAAACTGGTACGAGCACACGGCTTTGGTTGCAATAAACAGGCCGCATGAATACAATTCCTATACGCTGACGACGCTGCGAGAGATGGTCGATGCCATCGAGAGATCGATGTTCGATGACGACGTGCAGTTCATCGTGCTTAGCGGCGTGGGGGATAAAGCCTTCTGCACCGGCGGAAACGTGCACGAGTATGCAGAAGAGTACAACAAGAAGGCGTGGGATTTCTGGAAGTGGGGAGAGATCTACGGCAGGGTTTTCGATATGATCATGCATTGCGGTAAACCGGTTATAGCGAGGGTCAACGGAGTTACCGCCGGGGGCGGATTCGAGTTCGTTGCCGCGTGCGATTTGGCAATAGCGAGCGAGAATGCGAGATTCATCTCTCCTGGGCCGAGGGTGGGTATGACCTCCATCGGCGGACTCTCGCAGTGGCTTCCGTTGCACATGGGGCTTAAGAGGACGGCTGAGATAGTCATGCTGAGCGGTGAGATAGACGCGAAAACCGCTCTGGAATGGGGGGTTGTTAACGAAGTGGTTCCGCAGGAAAAGCTCGATGAGAAGGTGAAGGAGTACATCGATCGCATGCTCGATCTGTCTCCGTCGAGCCTGTGGTACTTTAAAGTTCACTTGAACTGGTGGAGGGATCTGGTATGGAGGCTTACCTGGGAGCATGGAAAGGCATGGTTCTCGCTGAACATCGGAAGCGCCGAGCCAACCGAGGGTTTGTGGTCGTTTAAGGAGAAGAGGAAGACCGAGATGAGGGAGATCAGAAACTTCATAGCGAAGGGTGGAGATCCCCGCTACCCGCATGGGGCTCTCAGGAAGAGATGTTCGAAGTGCGGAGCCAGGTATCTGCCCGAAGACTCCAAGTACTGCCTGAACTGCGGAGCTGAACTCGAATAAACTTTATTCTTTCTTTTGAGGCGAAGACGTGAATGGGCATCAGGTTTGGGCATCGGGTTTAGGCATTGGTTTGAGGCATTGAATTGAAAGCATTGGGTTGAGATATTGAGTGGTGTGGTGAAAGCATGAGTTATGAGAATTTGAAGGTTGAGTACGATGGAAAGGTTGCGTGGCTGAAGATCTCAAAGCCCCCGCTGAACATTCTGGATGTAAAAACGATGGAGGAGATGACCAAAGCTTTGAGAGAGATAGAGAAAGGGGATGCGGTTGTCACGGTTATCACGGCAGAGGGGAAGCACTTCAGTGCGGGGGCTGAAATCAAGGATCATTTTCCCGACAAGGCTCCTGAGATGATTGAAAAGTTCACCGAACTCATAAAAGCCATCCTAAATTCCGAAAAGATAACGGTTGCAGCTGTGAGGGGTGTCGCTCTCGGAGGGGGATTTGAGGTCGCCCTCGCATGCGATCTCGTACTTGCATCCGAAAGCTCGAAGCTTGGAAATCCGGAAATCCTCTTGGGCCACTATCCTCCCGTATCTCTTGCTGTCCTCCCGCAAATCATTCCCGCCAAACTGGCTTTTCAGATCGTCATAACAGGAGACAATCTCGATGCAAAGGCTGCGAAGGAGATGGGTGTTGTTAACGAGGTCTTTCCGGATGACGAATTTGATGAGGAGGTTAAAAAGTTCGTTGGAAAGCTGCTGGAGAAAAGCCCTATAGCTCTTAAACTTACTAAGAAGGCGTTTAGAACTTCGCTGACCCTTCAGTTCGATGAGAAGAGCAGAACCATAAACGACATCTATCTGCTGCAGCTTCTCAAAACGGAGGATGCTGTTGAAGGATTGAAGGCCTTCCTCGAAAAAAGAAAGCCGGAATGGAAGGGCAGATAGTTATAGCTTACGAACAGCGAGACCTCCCTATTTAAGTTCCTGAGTTGGAAATTCTTGAGTTGGAAATCCGAATAATTTGCTGAATGGTATTTTTCTTAGCTTTAGTTCTTTACAACACGCTCGGTACCGCTCGTACTTCCTCTGGTATCAAGATTTTTGGATGTGCATTTGAGTTACCGAAAAATAATCTTAGTTGGATTAGGAGGTAAAGTATTTAGTGTATCGGCACGAAAGGCGATTATATGGAAAAATATGATTTGATCATAATCGGTGGTGGAGCAGCGGGCTTTTCTGCTGCAATAAAGGCGGATGAACTGGGCGTGAAAGCTCTGCTGATCGACAACAGAAGGGTAGGGCTTGGAGGCACGTGCGTAAACGTGGGCTGCGTGCCGACCAAGTACCTGCTGAACGTGGCGAAGATCGTTCGTAAGCAGGAGTTTGAGGGAGTGGATGTTCGAGTTTCGACAGATTTCGGCAAGCTTATCGAGGGGAAGAACAGGATCGTGGAAAAACTGAGGAAGAGAAATTATGAGGATGTTCTTTCAAGGCTGAACGTTGATTTCTTGGAGGGAAACGCGAGATTCGTGTCAAATGAAAGGGTAAAGGTGGACGGCAGGGAGATAGCTGGGAAGAGTTTTGTGATCTGTACGGGCTCGTCTCCTGCAGTACCTCCGATTGAAGGTATAGATGATGTGGGGTACCTCACGAACATCGAGCTGCTGAGTTTGAAAAGCCTGCCATCTTCGCTGGCCGTGATAGGGGGAGGAGCTCTGGCTGTGGAGATGGCTCAGATATTTTCGAGATTCGGATCGAAGGTGTACGTGTTTGAACTCCTTCCCCGAATAGTTGGAAGGGAGGAACCTGAGCTGTCAATCCTGCTGCAAAAGTATCTGGAGGAGGAAGGAATAGAGATCCATACGAACTCCAAGGTTTTAAGGGTTTGGGAGGAGAGGGGTTCAAAGTTTGTAAGGGTTTTTAATGGTGGGGAGAGGACGTTTGAGGTGGAGGAAATCCTTCTTGCAGCGGGAAGGGTTCCGAATACCTCGGATATCGGCTTGGAAAATACCGATGTAAAGATAGGCAATCGCAGGGAAATTGTTGTGAATCATGAAATGCAGGCAGCGATGAACATTTGGGCTGCCGGCGATGTCACAGGTGAGCCCATGCTCGAAACGGTTGCGGCGAGAGAGGGAATGATTGCAGCAAACAATGCGACCTCGGAAGGCAAAATTAAGATGGACTACAGAGTTATCCCTCACGCCATCTTTACAGACCCCCAGCTCGCCTCAGTCGGCTTGACAGATGAGTCAGCGGTAAAACGGGGATATTCGTGCAGATGTACCACGCTTCCTATGGAATACGTTCCGAAGGCACAGGCGATTAAGGACGTGCGGGGAGCGATCAAGATGGTCATCGACGATGCGAGCGGAGAGGTATTGGGCGTACACGTTCTCTCTCCCGATGCAGCGGACGTAATCCATGAGGGAGTTATGATATTAAGAAACAGGATGACGATCGATGAAATAATCGAGACCGTTCACGTATTTCCAACCCTTTCGGAAGCGATAAAAATCGCCGCGCAATCTTTCAAAAAAGATGTTGGGAAGATGAGCTGCTGTGTGGAATGACAATGGCCCTTAACCTCCCTTTTTTCTTGGTTTGATGGCATCGACCGGACAAACTCTCGCACAAACTCCGCAACCGGCGCACTGCGATGCATCGATCCACACTTTTTCCCCATCGTAGATTATCGCCGGGCAGGCGAAGGATGCAACGCATTCCATGCATAGGTTGCAGTTATCCAGCACTTCGAATGGTCTTATCTCTATCCCCTTTGACTTCCTCTGTCTGTTCCATAGGATCGCGCACAGCTGCTTTGCAACTATCACAGCCACCCCTTCATGCTCAACGGCCCGTCTTATCGTTTCTTCCATCTTCTTTATGTTGTACGGCCTCACGACCTCGACGAATTCCACACCGAGCCCTCTTGCAAGATCCTCAACGCTAATGGCCTTCGTCTGAACACCGCATCCCCTTTCGGGCAATCCCGGATGTGGCTGATGGCCCGTCATGGCGGTTGTCGAGTTGTCGAGCACTATCAGCGTAAGATCAGCGTTCGTATGCACGGCATTTATCAACGCGGGAATGGCCGCATGGTAAAAGGTGGAATCTCCAACCGTTATGATGACCTTGTTCCTGACCACCCTCACCAATCCGTTCGAGACCCCTATCCCTCCACCCATGCAGAGGCAGATGTCCACCGCCTCGAAGGGTTTGTTAACACCCAGCGTGTAGCAGCCGATATCGCTCGGCAACGTCGCGCCTCCGTAATCTTCTGAAACTCTCTTCAATGCGTAAAACGATGCCGCGTGCGGACAACCGGGACAGAAAACGGGTGGCCTTGGTGGGGCTATTTTCTGGATCTCCGAAGCCCTCTGAATGGCGGAATCGTAGTCGGTGATCGGCTTCATCCCCAGCATCTTCGCGATTCCCTTCTCGACCGTCGGGATGTTTAGCTCGTAATGCATCGGAATGTATCCGTTGTACTTCCCGCAGATTTCCACTCCGTACTCCTTGGCCAGAGCCCTTACGTGGAGTTCGACGAAAGGATCAACCTCTTCGACGATCGCAACCTTGTCAAGTCCACTTATGAAATCCTCGACCATCTTCTCAGGAAGCGGATGAACGGTTGAGAGCTTTAAAACCGGTAGATTCACGTTGAGTTTCTCCAAAGCTTCGATCACGTAGACGTAATCCAGTCCGCATGCGATTACCCCCTCCCTCCTGTTTCCGTCAGTTACCCAGTTGAACGGTGAGTCGTTGAATGCCTTCCTGATCTTCTCCATTTTTTCAAGTACCACGAGCTTCCTTTGCCTTGCTACCGCCGGGACTATCACCTGTGAAAGGGGGTCCCTCTCCCAATCCACTTTTTCCAGCCTCTTCTCCGGAATCTCTCCCAGCTCGACTATCCCGCTTGCATGGTTCAGCCTCGTGCACGTTCTGTATATCACGGGCATCTCGAACTCTTCGGAAATTCTGAACGCCTCCTTAACAAGTTCCTTCGCCTCCGGGATCGATGAGGGTTCAACCACGGGAACCTTCGCGGCCTCTCCGTACCACCTGTTATCCTGCTCGTTCTGGCTGCTGTGCATCGTAGGATCGTCCGCGCTCACTACAACGAATCCCCCCTTCGCTCCGACGTAAGCAAAGCTGAAAAGCGCATCGGCAGCGACATTCAATCCGACGTGCTTCATCGCGCACATCCCGCGCTTGCCGGCCATTGAAACGCCTGCCGCAACTTCAAAGGCAACCTTCTCATTCGTGGAGTATTCCATGTAGAATTCCATCTTGTCGAGAAGTTTGCACACCTCCGAAAGTGTGTCGGAGATCTCTGACGAGGGAGTTCCGGGGTAGGTTGCGTACACATCGATAGCAGACTCTATCGCCCCCCTCGCAATCGCCTCGTTCCCAAGCAGGAACACCTTTTCGCCAACGGCATCCCTAACAACATCTTTAATCATAACCTTCCTACTGCCAAAAATCCTTAAAATAGTTTCTGATTTTGAGCTTGGTTTAGTCTCTAGGCTTAAAGTATGTGACAGAGAAACAAGGCTGCTGGAAATTTTAGTAAAATTGAAATACCTCATTTTCAAAAATTAAGAAAGATGAGCAAACTGAACATTCTTCTTGTTGGTGTTGGAGGTCAGGGAATCCTCACAACCTCCGGAATAATCGCCAGAGCTGCTTTGAGGGCTGGAGTTAATGTTGTAACGGCAGAAACACACGGAATGGCCCAGAGAGGTGGAAGCGTTGAGGTGCACGTAAGGCTCGGGGATGTGCACTCTCCGCTGATCCCGTATGCGGGAGCCGATGTACTCGTCGCCCTCGAACCGGTTGAGGCAGCGAGGTACGCGCAGTACCTGAACGAGAACACGGTCGTAATCCTCAACAACAGAAGCATAGTCCCAACAACCGTCTCGGCCGGGTTGGCGACCTATCCGAAGTTCGAGGAGATCGTCGCGAGCATAGAGAAAATAACGAAAAATATCAAGGTTGTTGAGGCATCAAAGATCGCCGAGGAGGTTGCAGGTAATGTCGTGGCAACGAATGTTGTCGTGATAGGGATGCTTCTGAAGCTCATAGACCTTCCCATTGCCTACGAGAAATTTGAGGAGACCATAAGGGACGTCTTTCCGGAGAAACTCCAGGAGGCAAATTTGAAAGCGCTAAAAGCGGGATTCGAGGCGGTTTGAATTTATTAGGGAGGGAAGACCTATGGAAATCAAGAACGTTTGTGTTTTGGGAGCAGGGGCGATGGGGCATGCAATCGCAGAACTCTGTGCCGTGTCGGGCTTCAACGTCGTTTTGAGGGACATAAGCGATGAACTCGTTAACAAGGGATACGAAAAGATCAGGGCAAGCCTGGAGAAGGATGAGAAGAGGGGCAGGCTTAAGGAAAAAGCTGAAGACATTCTCGCAAGGATAAAACCCGTTGTTGATTTGAAAGAAGCCGTTAAGGATGCGGATATAATTATCGAGGCAATTCCGGAAATTCTGGACCTGAAAGGTAAGGTTTTCCAGGAGTGCGAGGAATCCTGCCCGCCTCACACGATTTTCGCGACGAACACATCCTCGCTGAGCATAACCAAGCTCGCGGAATTCACGAAGAGACCGGAGAAGGTGATCGGCCTGCACTTCTTCAACCCACCGAAGTATATGCGGCTGATAGAGATCGTCTGGGGAGATAAAACGGCTGAAGATGTGGTCAAGCTCGCAGAAGAGTTCTCAAGGAAGCTGAACAGGGTTATAGTTCACGTCAGGAAGGACGTTCCAGGCTTCATCGTTAACCGAATTTTCGTCACGATGTCGAACGAGGCTGCATGGGCGCTGGAGAACGGAGAAGGAAGCGTAGAGGAGATAGATTCGGCGGTTAAGTACAAGATGGGCTTGCCAATGGGGCTGTTCGAGCTGCACGATTTGCTCGGAGGCGGGTGCGTGGATGTGAGCTATCACGTTCTGGAATACTTCCGGGAGACACTTGGAGAGAGTTACAGACCCGCTCCACCCTTCGTCAGGCTTTTCAAAGAAGGACATCTGGGCAAGAAGAGCGGGAAGGGCTTCTACGACTGGAGCGAAGGGAAGAGGAACGAGGTTAGCGTCAGAGCCGGAACCAAGTTCGATGAAATCAGACTGATCGTTCCGGCCGTTAACGAGGCGGCATGGCTCATCGAGAAGGGAGTTGCAACCGCCGAGGAGATAGATCTCGGAGTGATCCACGGGCTAAATTATCCAAGGGGCCTGCTAAGAATGGCCGACGACATAGGCATAGACAGGATAGTTGCAGAGCTTGAAAAGCTGTATGAGAGGTACAAAGAAGAAAGATACAAGCCTAATCCAGTTTTGCTGAAGATGCTCGAAGAAGGGAGGCTTGGAAGGAAAACGGCGAGGGGATTCTTCAACTACATTGGAGAATACGAATTCCTGGAGGTTAAGGTGGATAGGGAGAACAAAATCGCAACCGTAGTACTGAACCGCCCGCAGCGAGCAAACGCTTTGAATCCAACGTTTTTAGACGAGCTTAACTGTGCGCTGACGGAGCTTGAGGGGAACGATGAAGTTAGGTGCATAGTGATAACCGGTAAGGGTAGAAACTTCTGTGCGGGAGCGGATCTGGCGGTCTTCGCGAGAGGAAGCACCCAAGCTATGGTGGACTTCAGCGAGAAAGGCCATAACACCTTCACAAAAATTGAAACGCTTGCAAAGCCTGTAATCGCGGCGATAAATGGAGCCGCAATGGGTGGTGGTTTTGAGCTCGCTTTGGCCTGTGATCTGAGAGTTATGAGCAAGCGAGCGGTTTTGGCTTTACCAGAACTCAACCTTGGCCTATTTCCGGGTTGGGGAGGGACACAGAGGCTCGCCAGGCTAATAGGACTTTCGAGGGCGAAGCAGATAATTCTCATGAGAGAGCAGATCGACGCGGAAACGGCTCTGAACTACGGAATAGTGAACTACATCGCTGATGCGGATAAGTTTGAAGAAACGGTATTCGAAATCGCGAAGAAAATAGCTGATGGCCCACCGCTTGCTCACAAAATGCTCAAGAAGGTGATAAATTACGGATTCCAGCCGGAGATAAGAACGGGGCTGTTTCTGGAAGCTTCTGCCGGCGGGGACATCGTTCTCTCCGATGACATAGCGGAAGGCATCACGGCTTTTATGTACCGCAGAAAGCCGGAGTTCAGGGGAAGGTGACTTAGGTTGTAGAAGTTGGCTGACCGAGATTGATCGAGGTTGGTTGAGGTTGGTTGAGGTGAAAGCATGCGAAACGTTGCGATAGTTGCAGCGGGAATTACGAAGTTTGGTGTTCGTGAAGCGAGCTGGAAGGATCTTGTGCAGGAAGCCGGAAAGGCTGTTTTCGATGACTGTCCGAATCTTGACAGAAAGGACATCGACTCACTCTTCGTTGGGGCAGCACAGCCTGA
>Ga0209426_1001667_pt1 | contig 12503 bp, 10 predicted proteins | sample Deesub1362B_J571_FD_187697 | JGI IMG/M metagenome (GOLD analysis project Ga0209426, IMG submission 187697) | Deep oceanic, basalt-hosted subsurface ecosystem from Juan de Fuca Ridge flank, Pacific Ocean, CORK Borehole 1362B_J2.571 (SPAdes)... ...
GGGAATAGGGGAGCGCCCTGGGCTGGGCCTTCCACATCAACTGGGTGATGGCCCGCAGGAACGTCATCAATCCTACCGTGACCGCGATCTGGGTCACGTATTTCTGCCGCAGCGTCCCGTCGATGATGGCGTAGTAGGCCACCACGCCGACGATGAACAGTAGCGGGAAGGTGATGGCTGGCGTAAAGACCGCGTCCACCCCCCACATCGAGCCGATGAAGAAGGCGAAGTACATCGAGAGCATCACGAAGTCGCCGTGGGCGAAGTTGACCACGTTCATCACGCCGAAGATGAGGGACAGGCCCAGCGTGATGAGGGCGTAGACGCACCCCATCAACGCACCGTTCAGAAGACTCTGGACAACGGTATCCACCGTTCCTCCCATCCGATGCTACGAGCGTCTGTTTTCACTACGGAGACACGGAGGGCACAAGATCTCTGCGTTCCCTGTGTCTCTGTGGTTCTTTACCCGATCCGCTGGGGCACCCGCCCGACCGCCCCCTGCGCGGGAAGGCGATCGAGAGCGGCCGGGCGGATGCGCACCCGGACCTCCCTCCGATGCAGGCTGGAGGTCTAGTACTTGGCGTCCGGCCGCGGGAAGACGAACTCCGCCTCCGCGGCGTCGAACGGCCAGACGACCTTCGGCTCACCGTTGATGACCTGCATAATGGTAGCCACGGCGTAGGGGTTGTCCCCGGTCTCGGTGAAGGTGATCCGATCGCCGGGGTAGGTCTCCACCGCCGGGCCGGAGGTGAGGTCCAACTGGAGGAAGGCGTCCCGCAGATTGTCCGGGTTCAACGGGTCATCCGGATGCAACTGACCGGAGAGTTCCAGCGCCTCCTTCAGGACCCACATCGCGTAGTAGTTCATCCCGGCCGCCTCGGTGGGGATGTGGCCGGTCTCGGCGACGAAGTCCTCCACGAACCGGCGGTTCTGGGGGGTGTCCTTGGCCGGGTTGTAACTGTAGGTGTTGCTGTAGTACTCGGCCGTCTCCCCCAGGGCCTCGATCGACTCGGGGTCGGTGTAGCCGCACGCGCCCATGCCGGAGATGAACTTGGGGATCTCCCCGGTCTCGCGGAAGGTGTTGGCGAAGAGGATGGCGTCCATGAAGTAGGGGCAGTGAACCACCACGTCGGGCTGGGCCGCGGCGATCTCGTTGACGATGGAGGAGACGTCGGCGATGTCGAAGGGGTACTCCTTCTGGTAGACGATGGTGAGGCCGTTGTCCAGCGCGGCCTGCATCGCGCCGGTGGCGTTGCTCCGGCCGAAGGAGGAGTCCTCGTTCAGGATGGCGATCCGCTCAATCGGGACCCCGGTCCGCTCGGCCGCTTCGACGACGAACTGCACCGCGGACGCGCCGTGCTGGCTGGCCTTGGGGGCCGGGCGGAAGAGATACTGCCGCCCCATCGCCGTCACGCTGTCCACCAGGGCGTCGGCGATGAGGATGACCTTCTCCCGCTCGGTGACCTCGGAGGCGGCGACGGTCAGGCGGCTGATGTACAGGCCCAGGATGGCGACGGGGTGGTGCTTGCTGATGATGCTCTCCGCCCCCAGCCGCGCGCTGTCGGCCGTCTCACCGGCGTCCTCCACCACCAACTCCAGCGGGATGCCGCCCAGGGACTGGATGCCGCCCGCCTCGTTGATGTGGCGGATGGCGATCTCCATCCCGATCTTCGCCTCGGTGCCGAAGACGGCGTGCGCACCGGTGAGCGGCTCCAGGCAGCCCACTACGATCTTGTCGGGTAACTCGGCCGGGCCGGCCTCCTCGGTGGCCGGGCCGCCACAACCGGACAGCACGACGGCCACCAGAACGACGGGCACCAACAGCATTCGAACGACCTTCCCTCGCATGATCCTCCTCCTTGTCGCTACACTAGGAAATTCCTGCACAGAGAATCCGTTCACCGACTTTGAGCCCTCTCACGGTACCCTCGCGATCACCTCCTTCCATGGGAACTCATCTGACTCCCGTCCCAGCGTGCTGGGCTCCGCCCCGATCAGCGCGGAGATCCGACGCGCAGCCTGGCGACACAGGGCGACGAACTCCTGCGCCCGTTGCTCCGTGTAGCGGGAGCGGGGCCCGGCTACGCCGATCGCTGCTATCACCTCGCCACCCCGATCGAAGATCGGCGTCGCCACCCCCCACGCCCCCAGGTCGGTCTCCTCGTGGCTCTCGGCGTACCCCTGCTCCCGGATGCGGGCCAGTTCCTCCCACAACCGGTCGGGGTCCGTGATCGTGTTGACACACAGGCGTGGAAGGCCTTTGTCCTGAATGATCGCCCGAACCTCCTCCTCCGGGAGGTAGGCCATCAGGACCTTGGACGAGGCTCCTGCGTGCGGGGGGCGGCGGGTGCCCACGTGTAGCGTCATCCGCACCGGATGGTTGGTCTCCACCTTTTCGATGCAGACCACCTCCTGCTGGTAATACACCGTCAAGATCGCCGTCTCGCGGGTGGTCGCTACGAGTTCCTCCATGATGGGCCGAGCGACGTGGCGCAGACCGCTGCTCTCGGCCGCCAGGTTCCCCCAGATCAACAGGCGGTAGCCTAAACGCCACCGCCTGTCCCGAGGATCACATCGCAGAACGCCATGGGATTCCAGCGCAGTGAGGAAGCGATGAAGAGTGCTCTTCGGAAGACCTAGTTGCTGGCTCAGTTCGGTCAAAGACCAAGCGGGTCTCTCCGAGGAGAAGCAATCCAGCACGGCGACCAAGCGGTCGATTGTCTTTACCGAAGTGGTCTTCCCCATACTCCCCTCGCGGGAGGTTGATAGCCGCGCAAAGGACAACGGGGACGAGAGGTGTTCCATTATTTGGAACTTGTTCCCATTTATATGATACCATGGTTGAGCAGCCTTGTCAAGCAGTTTCACCTGGGATTTGGACAAGAGTTCGGCCATACCCAATCCGCCCCGCCGTAAACAGGCGGGGCTGGCGGGAAATCGATCCAGCCCGGCTCTTCAGACCGGTGCTGGACGAGCCGGGAAAGGGTTTCATTGGCGATGTCCGAACTCCTGTCCGAAGGTCAGGTTTCACACCCACTTGCGAGGGAGGGCTCTCCCCCCCACCCGAACCATTCATGCATTCGTGCCCATTCGCGGCTACGGTTGACATTGAGCCCCGCGGTGTTACAATGGTACGCCTATGCGAGCAGACCTGCATATCCATACCACTGCCTCCGACGGGCGTTGGACCCCCCAGGAGGTCGTCGAACGGGTGCGGGCCGCCGGGATCGGCCTCTTCGCCGTGGCCGACCACGACGCGGTGGACCACGTGCACCCCGCCGCGCGGGAGGCCCGTCGGGCAGGGCTTGCCTTCCTTCCGGCCGTCGAGGTCTCCGCCCGGCTGAACGGGACCGGCGTGCACATCCTCGCCTACGGGATCGATCCCGACCATCCCGACCTGAGACGGCTGGTGGAGACCAACCGGGCGCTGTTGGACTGGGTCAATGAGGAGACGCTGCGGCGGCTGGCTAGGGCCGGTTACCCCATCGACCTGGAGGCATACGCAGCCTATCAGCACGACCCCTCGCGGGGCGGCTGGAAGGCGCTGAACTATCTGATCGACCTGGGGATATGTCGGGACGTGCGGGACTTCTTCGACCGGATCTACGTCGATCCGTACCGTCCTCCCGATCCTCCGTTCCCCCATCCTGAGGAGGTCGTCGCCGTCGTTCGAGCCGCCGGTGGGGTGCCGGTGCTGGCCCACCCCGGCATGTCCCTCCGCAAGCAGGGCGTCACCCCGGAGACGCTGACCCCCTTCCTGGAAAGCGGCATCGCTGGCCTGGAGTGCTACTCCCCCTACCACGATCCTCAGACCATCCAGGCCTGCCTGGCGTTCTGCGCCCGGTGCGACCTGCTGGTCACCGGCGGCTCCGACTGTCACGGCGGGTTCGCCGGTCGCCAACTGGGCATCCCTCCCGTCCGCCTGGAGGACCTGCGGCTGGGTCCCCTGACGGAGTGCATCCTGCGGTAGGCCGATGAAGGAGCGAGAGTTTAACTACGGAGGTCAGGCGGTCATTGAAGGCGTGATGGTGCGAGGGGGAAGCCGGATGGCGGTCGCCGTGCGGGCCCCCTCAGGGGAGATCGTCGTGCACACCGAGCCCCTCAACCCCGCCCTCTACCAGGGACCCATCAGCCGGATCCCCTTCCTCCGCGGCCTGACGATGCTGTGGGACGCCCTGGGGCTGGGCCTGAAAGCGCTGATGTGGTCCGCCGACGTCGCCGTGGGCGAAGAGGAGACCGGAAAAGGGTTCTCGGAAGCGATGGGCTGGGTCAGTGGTGCGGTGGGGCTTGTGGTGGGGATCGGCCTCTTCATGGTCCTGCCCTCCCTCCTGGTCGGCCTGCTCCCCATCCCTCTCACTCCCCTGGCAGACAATCTGCTGGAGGGGTTGATCCGGCTGGCGATCATGGTGGGCTACATCTGGATCATCGGCCGCCTGCCCGACATCGCCCGCGTCTTCGCCTATCACGGCGCGGAGCACAAGACGATCAACGCCTATGAGGACGGCGCGCCCCTCACCGTGGAAGCGGTGCAGTCCTACCCCACTGCCCACACTCGCTGTGGCACCGCCTTCCTGCTGACCGTCGTGGCCGTGTCGATCCTGGTGCTGGCCCCTCTGGGGCAACCCTCCCTGCCGATGCGGGTGATCAGCCGGGTCCTGGCGATCCCCCTCATCGCCGGTATCTCCTACGAATGGCTCCGCTTCAGTGCGCGGCACGCCCACCGCCCGTGGATGCGCCCTCTTATCGGCCCCAGCCTCGCCCTCCAGCGGCTCACCACCCGGGAGCCGGACGACGGGATGGTGGAGGTGGCGATCCGCGCGCTGGAGACGGTGCTGGCGGAGGGCGGAGAAAACGACCGTCGGATGGAGGAGCAGGCTGTTGAGCCCTAGGACTCGAGCATCCGGTGAGCGCTTCGATCGGTGGTTTACACGCCGCAGAGACGCAGAGGACGCAAAGAATAAGGGAAAGACTCTGTGCCCTCTGCGTCTCTGTGGTGGAATTGCCCCCGCCTTGCTCCTCTTGCTGGCGCTGCTGAGCGGCTGCGGGGGGGTGATCACCCCGGAGCGGGAGACGACGACCCCCGTTCCCCCCCCACCCTCCCCGTCCCCTCCCCCTGTCCGTCCCACGGCCGGCCCTCTGTACCAGCCGACTCTCACCACGGCCACGCCCACCGTCACCCCCACCCCCATCATCCACGTGGTCCAGCGGGGGGAGACCCTCTCCGGCATCGCGGCCCTCTATGGGGTCAGCGTGGAGGCGCTGCAGGTGGTCAACGGGATCGAGAACCCGCTGCTGTTGCGGGAGGGGCAGGAGTTGATCATCCCCACCGGCGAGGAGGACGTGACGCCCGGAGGTGGCCTCCTCCTTCCCACGCCGACCCCTCTGCCCGTCGGTGTGCGGGGGATTGGCTTCTACGAGACCCCCGTGGGCAGCCTAGATTGCTACGGCGAGGTGGTCAACACCACCCCCTATACGGTGACGAACGTCCTGGTCCGCGTGACTCTCTTCGACGGTTCCGGCAACGCGCTGCTCGCCGGGGAGGCTTTCGCCGCCGTCGACCTCCTTCTTCCCTCCGGTCGGGCCCCCCTCGACCGCGCGCCGTTCCGCATCCTCTTCCTCTCCCCGCCGCCGGACTTCGCCAGCCACCAGGTAACGGTCCTGCGGTCCGAACTGGCTGGGGGCCTGGCGGAGGACTACGTCCCGCTGGTCGTCTCCGGCCCGGCGGGCGCGCCGTCGGGTTCCCAGTTCGAGGTAACGGGGGAGGTGCGCAACACTGACCCAGAGCGAACGGTCCAGCGGGTCGTCGTAGTGGTGACCACCTATGACGAGGAGGGCCGGGTGAACGGGTTCCGGCAACAGACGCTGGCAGCGGAGGCCCTGGCCCCCGGCGAGGCCTTCGCCTTCCGACTGCTCCTCACCACCTACGGGGAGCCGCCGGCCGATTTCTCGGTCGTCGCCTATGGGCGGACGCAGGCTGCCGGTGGGGAATGAGAAGGCGGGGGGCAGGCTGGAGGACGGGTTGGGACCTCTCTGCGCTCCCCGCGGCTCTGTGGTGAGGTCTTGCGCCGCCGTTGAAGCAATGCGAGTGGGAGGATGACGGTGTATCGTCTGCTCAAAGCGATCGTTCGGCTTCTGCTTCCCTTGCTGATGCGGATCGAGGTGATAGGCAAGGAGAACTTCCCCGAGAAGGGGCCCTACATCCTCGTCGTCAACCACCTCTCCGTCTTCGACGCCGTGGTGCTCCTCGCCGTGTGTCCCCACACCATCCGCGCCTTCGCCGCGGCCAAGCACCGGCGGAACCCCCTCTACGCGCCGCTGCTGGCGGCGGCTGGCTCCATCTGGGTGCGGCGGGGGGAGGTGGACCGGCAGGCGCTGCGCGGGGCGTTAGAAGTGCTGCGGCGGGGGGAGGTGCTGGGGCTGGCGCCGGAGGGCACCCGCGCCCGAGGGACCTACGCCCTCCAACGGGGGAAGACCGGCGCTGCCTACCTCGCCACCCGCGCCGATGCACTCATCCTGCCGGTGGGCCTGACGGGGACGGAAAAGGTCAAGGAATGCCTGCCACGGCTCCGACGGGCCCACGTGCGGGTGGTGGTGGGGAAGCCGTTCCGGTTGCCGGAGAGCGGCCGGGTGCGGGGGCACAAACTGCACGAGTACACCGACCTGATTATGTACCGCATCGCTGCCCTGCTCCCGCCTGAGTATCGAGGCGTCTACTCCCAGATTCCGGAGCAACTGTCCTCCGCCTCCGAGCAGGAGAGCGCGTGACGGGAAAGAGTTTTTGACACCCCCTCTCTCGGCGGATATAATGGGCGCAGGCGCGTCCAACCCCGCCAGGAGGAGGTCAAGATGGGCGGAGAGCCGTTGCCCCCCCGCGAGCACCGGGCGGTGATCCGATACCGCATTGGAGAGCAATCCCACGAACTCCCCATCCCTGAGCCCGACCGGAGCGTACAGGCGCATGGGCTTCGGGCGATCTGGCGGTGGCACGCAGAAGGGGAGGAGGGGTTCCGCATCTGGTTGCGGATCAACAACGTGGGGGGCGAGCCCGTCTACCTGGAGTCGGTGGATGTCCTCAGCGCTCCCTTGCCCGACCTGGGCTGTCCCTTAAGCCGGATGGCGGTCTATCAGAACGGGTGGATCTCGTGGACCCCCACCTTCGCCCGGCGGCCGGACGACGGCCTTTACGCCGACCCCGGTACGGAGACGTACCGGATGATGCACCAGCCTCACCCATACGATGAGGCGGTGGTCGCTTCGGAGTGGGTCACGGTGATTGGTGGTGGGGATGAGGGGATGTCCCTCTTGGTGGGCTTCGTGACGATGGCCGACCAACTGGCGGAGGTGCGGGTGCGGCGGGACGGGAAGGGGATGGTGGCCCGCTGCTACTTCGACGGCGCGCTCCTCCGCCCCGGCGACGCCCTCTCCACCGAGACCCTGCTCCTCCGGGTCGGGCCGGACCCGCTGGCGCTCCTGGAGACGTGGGCGGAGGTGGCCGGGCGAGAGATGGATGCCCGCGTGACGGTGCCTTCCCGCGTCCCCACCGGCTGGTGCACCTGGTACACCTACTACGGCGAGAACACCGCCGACGACATCCTCGCCAACCTGGAGGCCATCGACCGGTACGACCTGCCCCTGGAGGTGGTCCTCATCGACGACGGCTACCAGACCGCCATCGGGGATTGGTTCTCGCTGGACGAGGAAAAGTTCCCCGAGGGGATGGGGCCGGTGATGGAGGCGATCCGCAAGGCCGGGCGCCGGCCGGGGATCTGGACCGCCCCCTTCGGCGCGGCGGAGGATTCCCAACTCTTCGCCGACCACCCCGACTGGTTCCTCCGCGACGAAGCGGGGGAGCCGGTGGTGGGGTGGGTCCACTGGGGGACGACCTGCTACGCTCTCGACTGCACCCACCCGGAGGTGCTGGCCTGGCTGGGAGAGACCTTCCGGAGGATGCGGTCGGAGTGGGGGGTGGAGTTCTTCAAGATCGACTTCATCTTCGCCGCGGCCCGCCCCGGCCGCCGTCACGACCCCACCGCCACCCGCGCCCAGGCCCTCCGGCGGGGCGTGGAGGCGATCCGGGAGGCCATCGGCGACGACGCCTTCCTCCTGGGGTGCGGTGCGCCGCTGGGGGTGTGCGTGGGGCTGGTGGACGGGATGCGGGTGGGGCCCGACGTGGACCCCAACTGGCATCCCATCTGGCGCAACGACCTTTCGATGCCCTCCACCGAGAACGCGCTGCGCAACAGTATCGCCCGCGCCCCCTTCCACGGTCGGCTCTGGCTCAACGACCCCGATTGCCTCCTGGTCCGCCAGCGGGGGCCGGATATGGACCTGGTGCTCAACGAGATGCGGACCCTCTCGGCGGTGGTCGCGCTGCTGGGTGGGCTGACGATCAACTCCGACGATTTGACCTCCATCCGACCAGGGCGGCTCAAGTACCTCCGCCAGACGCTGCCCCCCACGGGGGTCACCGCTCGGCCAGTGGACCTCTTCGAGAACGAAATGCCGCGGTTGCTGGTGCTCCCGGTCGAGCGGGAGTGGGGCCGCTGGTGGGTGGTGGGGGTGATCAACTGGGAGGATCGGACCACCGAGACCACGGTCCGCCTGGCCGACCTGGGCCTCCCGCCGGGCCGGTACCACGCTTACCACTATTGGCGTCGCCGCTACCTCGGGGTGGTTGAGGAGACGGTCACCATCCGCCGCCACCAGCCCCACGAGACGGCGGTGTTGATCCTCAAGCCGGTCTCGGATCGGCCCGACCTGTTGGTGACGACGTTCCACGTCTGCGCGGGGGCGGTGGAAGTGGAAGCCGTCAGCCGTCAGGCGTCAGGCGTGGAAGTCGTGTTGCGGAAAGCGGGACAGCAGTTTGGGGAGGTGCTATTCACCGTCCCGGCGGGGTGGTGTCCGACCGAGGCGCGGGTGGACGGGGTGCGGCGGGATCTGCGGCAGGTGGCCCCCGGCGTGGTGGCGCTGGGGTTGACGCTGGAGGGAAGGGCGGTGGTGGAGGTGGGGTTCGTAGAGGAGCAGGGAATAAGGGGAGGGAAGTCGTAAGGTGAGTTCCGGAGTGAGTCGGGTCAGGGCCTCTCTCCTTGTGTTGGGAGGCGGGGGGATCGCAGCGCTTGTATTCGCCTGCGGTCTCTGCCTGGGGGCGGAGGGTTGACCTCCCCCCGCTTCGTGCTATACTCCCTTTGCTCCTCGCATCTTTCTGCTAACACCGGACGCAAAGGAGGGTCGAGATGTCCATCAAGGTCACCTGGTACGGTCACGCCTGCGTCGGCCTGGAGGTCGGCGAGCATCGGTTGCTGGTGGACCCCTTCCTCACCGGCAACCCGCTGGCAGCGGCCTCTCCGGATCAGTTCGAGCCGACGGCCATCCTGGTCTCTCACGGCCACGGCGACCACGTGGGGGACGCGCTGGAGATCGCCAAGCGGACCGGCGCGCTGGTCGTCAGCAACTTCGAGATCTGCAGCTGGTTCCAGTCCCAGGGCCACGACAATGTCCATCCTCAGCACATCGGCGGCGGGTTCCACTACCCCTTCGGCTATCTCAAACTGACCATCGCTCACCACGGCTCCGCCCTCCCCGATGGCTCCTACGGCGGCAACCCGTGTGGCTTCCTCCTCACCGCCGAGGGGAAGAAGATCTACCTGGCCTGCGACACTGGTCTCTTCTACGACATGAAACTGATCGGCGAGGAGGGGCTGGACTTCGCTGCGCTCCCCATTGGCGACAACTTCACGATGGGACCGGACGATGCGCTGCGGGCGGTGAAGCTCCTCCAGCCCAAGCGGGTGCTCCCCTACCACTACGACACCTTCGACGTCATCAAGCAGGACCCCCACGCCTGGGCGGAGCGGGTGCGGGCGGAGACGGGCGCCGAGCCGGTAGTGCTGAAGCCGGGGGAGAGCATCGTTTTGGAGGGGTAAGGAGACGGGGATGGATGAGAGGGCGATGGCGCGGGTCGTCGAGGTCCTGGAGACCGATCCGGATTTCTACGTCCCGGTCAAGAAACTATGGCTGATGCTCCAGGGGGAAGGGTTGGTCCTCGATATGGACCTGGAGACGTTCCAGGCCCAACTGGAGGCGGACGACCGGTTCGAGTTCATCGAGGGGATCGATCACACGGAAGGGTTCGAGGACGACCCGGAGTTCGAGGCGGAGATGGAGGCGTTGGGCTTCTTCAGCGGGCCGCGGGTGAAACTGGTCTCCCGCGAGATGACCGCCGAGGACGTCTTCGCCGGGCTGACCCGCAGCCTCCGCCAACTGAACGAGGCCCTGCGCGGCGCGTGGGAGACCCGCCCGGAGGACGACCCCGAGGCTGAGGCGATGCTCCTGGAGACGCTGGGCCTGGCCGAGCAACTGGAGCGGGAGATCCAGGAGATCATCGAGTCGAGCCAGGAGGAGGGATCTCCCGAAGAGACGGAGGAGTGAGCCGGAAGCCTTTGCCCTGGGCGGTGAGGCCGCCTTCCGGCGGCTTCTGTGCATCCTTGTAGGAGGGAAGCCCGGCGCAGGCCGGGCTTTGCCATTTGTAGCCCGCGACGGGGGTCGCAGGATTGGGGAGCCTGCAGGAAATGTCCGAGTCGGTGTCCCAAGACCCAAACCGAGAGTTGCGCTGGTACGACTATCTCACGCTCAACATCTACTGGCTGGGCCTCAACATTTCCGCAGGCACCATCACCCCGGTCCTCCTCCCCTACCTGGTCGCCCGCTTCGTGCCGCCGGAGCAGAAGAACTCCTACCTGGCCACCGCCCGCGTGGCCGGGCTCGCGGTGGCGATGCTGGTCCAGCCGATGGCCGGGCTGCTCAGCGACCGGAACACCTCCCGCTGGGGCCGTCGGCGCCCCTACATCTTCGCCGGCACGCTGCTCGATCTGGTGTTCCTGCTGGTCATCGGGGCCTCCCCCCTCTTCCTGGGCGCACCGTCCGACAGTTTTCTCCAATCCGCCCTCGGCTTCAACACCGCCTACGGCGTCCTCCTGGTGGGGATCGTCCTCCTGCAGTTCTCCTCCAACCTCGCCCAGGGAGCGACCCAGGGGTTGATCCCCGACCTGGTTCCGGAGGACCACCGAGGGCGGGCCTCCGGGGTGAAGGCGATGATGGAACTGGCCCCCGCCTTCCTGGCCGTCTTCATCGGCCCCCTGGTGGACACGGGACGGACGTGGGTGGCAGTGGGTCTCGTGATGGCCTCGTTGTTCCTGACGATGCTGGTCACCGTCCTCTTCGTCCGCGAGGAACCGCTGCGAGAGCCCCCCTCCGCTCCCCTCGCGGGGCCGGTGCTCCGTCTGGTGGCCCTCACAGCCGTCTTCGTCGGCGTGACCCAGGGGGCGGTCTATCTGGTCCGCTCCAGCGGGACCTGGTTGGCCGGGCTGGAGGCGGGGGTCGGTCAGCAGGTGGCCCTGGTGGGGCTGACGGGGCTGGTGGGGATGGCCGGTTCCATCCTGCTGGGCGTCTACTTCGGGGCCTGGGTCGGGATCGGCCCGGAGGCCCGTCAGCGGACCTCCTTCATCTGGTGGGTGGTCAACCGGCTGCTCTTCCTGGCCGCCGTCGGCTCCGTGGAGGGGTTCGCCCTCTACTTCCTGGCCGACGTCCTCCACATCCCCAACGCGGCCACGATGACGACGGTCCTCCTGGCGGTGGTGGGCGTCTTTCTCCTCACATTCGCCCTCCTCGGCGGCGTCCTCTCCGACCGGGTGGGCCGGAAGCGGCCGCTCTTCCTCGCCGGGCTGATCGGCGCGGCGGGGACGTTCGGGTTGCTCCTCTCCACCTCCTTCCCCCACGTCCTGATCAGCGGGTGTGTCATCGGCGTCGGGGCGGGGGTCTTCATGGCGACCAGTTGGGCGCTGGGGACCGACCTGGCACCGTCGGAAGCGGCGGGGAAGTACCTGGGGATCTCCAACCTGGCAGGGGCGGGGGCAGGGATCGTGGGGGCCGGCATCGGGGGCCCCCTGGCCGACTTCTTCAACGGCCTCCGACCCGGCCTGGGCTACCAGGTCATCTTCGCCATCTACGGGGCGCTGTTCCTGTTTTCCTCCCTCAGTCTGAGTCGGGTGCGGGAGGGGCGTTAAAGAAACCACAGAGACACAGAGGACGCAGGGAAATCTTTTTGAACTCTGTGTCCTCCGTGCCTCTGTGGTTTTACCTCACGGGCCCGCCGGGTGCAGGAGGGCGGCGAGGGCGCGGAGCTCTTCCTCCGTCAGCTCCCGCCACTGGCCCGGCTCCAGCCCCGCCAGCGTCAATGGACCGATGCCGACCCGGATCAGCCGGAGCGTCGGGTGACCGACGGCGGCGGTCATCCGACGCACCTGCCGCTTGCGCCCCTCGTAGAGGACCATCCGCAGCCAGGCGGTAGGGACGCTCTTCCGGTAGCGGACGGGCACGGGGCGGGGTGGTAGGTCCGGCTCCTCCGTCAGCAACTCCACCTCTGCCGGGCGGGTGCGGCGACCCTCGATGACCACGCCCCGCCGGAGGGCCTTCAGCGCGTCCTCGGAGGGGATCCGCTCCAC
>Ga0209426_1001668_pt1 | contig 12479 bp, 13 predicted proteins | sample Deesub1362B_J571_FD_187697 | JGI IMG/M metagenome (GOLD analysis project Ga0209426, IMG submission 187697) | Deep oceanic, basalt-hosted subsurface ecosystem from Juan de Fuca Ridge flank, Pacific Ocean, CORK Borehole 1362B_J2.571 (SPAdes)... ...
GACCAGCGAAAGCCGCTGATAACCTCGTCAATAACCAGTAAGGTGCCATACTTTTGGGTTAACTCTCGCGCTTTCTTGACCAGCTCAGGGGGCATGCCGATGGTGCCCCCGCTGGCTCCACCTCCCTCAATGAATAAAGCGGCGATGTCTCCCTTGGCCAGCGCCTTCTCCATGGCTGCCTCATCGTTGCAGGGGATAACCACCGTGGCGTCTGACACGGCATCCTCGGTCATAGGGGGCAGGCGGCCGGCTAGTGGCTTATCGTAAGGGGCAGCGTACCCAACGTACAGATGGTCGGACCAGCCAAAGAATTGGCGGGCGAACTTGAGGATTTTGTTTCTGCCGGTGTAAGCCCGAGCCAGCTGAGCGATCATGATGTTGGCTTCAGTGCCGGTGAGCACGAATTCCACCCTCTCCGCCGCCGGGATTAGCTGGCAGATGAGTTCCGCCCACTCAATGGCCAGTTCATTTTCGGTCCCGTAGTGGGTGCCTTTGGGGATCTGTTGCGAGACCGCCTCCACCAGAATGGGGTGGGCATGCCCCAGTATCAGGCTGCCGTGCCCCATGGTGTAGTCAATGTACTCGTTGCCATCAACATCCCATTTACGCGACCCCTGAGCCCGGGTGGTGTAAATGGGGAAGGGGAGGGAAAAGCGGGAATCGTGGTGGATGCCCCGGCTAACCTTGAGCGACCTTTCCCATAGCTCCTTGGACTTTTGGTGAGTGGCGATGAATCTGTCTAAGCTGCTTGTTGTCGTTGCCATTATGAGTACCTCCCTCGGCTGCCAGATTCCCCAGACCGCTCTGAGGCATAAACTTGGCTCTTGGCAGCATCTTAATTATATCAGGTAAGGGCCATTTCCCCAACTTTCCTAGCCGGAACTGTATTTCTTCCTCAGGTCTATTTGCTACCCTCCAAGTCCAGCCATAACCTGAGGCATTATCAGGCGGGGCAGGAACAGCGAGAGGTCAGGCCAGTAAGTGGTGATCAGCACCACCGGCAGGGCACCGAAAACCATGAAAATCAGCGCTGGCTTTATCATCTTATCAACACTGACGTTACCGATGCGCGCTGACAAATAGAGGATGGGCGCCGTGGGTGGTGTCACGTTCCCCAGCCCCAGGTTGGTGCCCAGAATAGCGGCGAAGTGAACAGGATGAACCCCGATGTGCTTCATCAACGGGAACAGGAGGGGCGCTGCCAGCAGGGTGCCGGTGAAGTCATCCACGATCATGCCGAGAAGGATGAGGAACAGGTTTACCAGAAGCAGCGTTAGGTAGTAGTTATCCGTAACCCCGCTTATCATGGCGATCAGGTTCTGCGGGATATTCTGCATGGTCATCACCCGGCTCAAAACGAGCACGAAGATGACCATCAGCACCACCACGCCAGTGGTAACGGCTTGGGATACAAAGACCTTACCGATGTCTCTAACCGTCAGGTTGCGGTAGACGAACAGCCCGATGATTATGGCGTACACCAGGGCTACGGCGGCTGCCTCAGTGGGGGTGAAGATGCCGCCATAAATACCTCCCAGCAGGAGAATGGGCATGAGCAGGGCAAAGAAGCCGCGGTACAGGGCGTTGCCAAGCTGCCGAACTTGCTGCTTGACAGGGACCGGCGGTAACACCTTGATATTGGGATTATTCCGCACCATAAAATAGTTGACGATGCAGTAAATGATTATGGTGAGGATGCCTGGACCAACCCCGGCCAGGAAGCAGGCCGTGATCGGCGTCATGGTGACAAAGCCATAGAGTATCATGGGCACGCTGGGCGGGATAAGCTGCCCGAGCACGGAAGAGACCGCCAGCATCCCGGTGGCGTAGCCTCTGGAGTAGCCCTGTTTTTCCATCTGCGGCACCACGATGCCGCCGACAGCTGCCACTGCCGCCGAGCAGGTACCGGCGATAGCCCCAACCATGGCGCAGGCTACTATGGTAACTGCACCTAGTCCCCCCTTGATCCTGCCCACCACGGCATCAGCGATGGCTACGAAACGGTCGGAAATGCCGCCTAAACTCATAAACCCACCCAGCATGATGAAGAAGGGAACCGCAAGCAGGGTGAGTGACTTCATCTTGTGGAAGGCCGTGGGCAGCTGCGCCCCGACCTCAAAACCATAGGTATAGACCAGAAACACCAGCGCCGCCATGAAAGCAAAGGGGGCGGGCACGCCCAGCAGAAGCAAGCCGACAAGGATGATCAGGTCAACGAATATGCCCAGGTTTGGTATGCCGAATAAAGCGGTTTCCAATTCGCTCTATGCCTCCTTCCTCTCAAGTAGCGGAGCTTTACCCCAGAATAGCTGGCGTGCCAGGTCAATCGTCTCAACCCAGAAATAAAAACCCCCCAGTATCCCGGCGCCGAAGAAGAAGGAACTGCGCCCGTAGATCATGGGGAATCTCAAGGTCATCGTCTGCGGATTCATTTTAAGGTCCCAAGTGAAGAACTGATAGCCCCACCAGACAAAAAGCATAGCCAGTCCAAGTGTAATGAGGGAAGCGATGAATCTGACCCATAGTCGCTTCTTCGGGGATTTAATGGCGATGTCCATTATGTCTACTTTAATGTGGGACCGCTCGTAGGTAGCATAAGCTGCTCCCATCATGTACATCCAGAAGGCGGGGACAATGGCTACTTCTTCTACCCAGAGTAGGGGAAGGTGCAGGATGTAACGCATCCATACTTGGCTGAAGATCAGAAGAACGAGGGGGATACAGGCTAGCAGCAGGGCATACCACATCAGCGTTGGCAGCCACCGGAAAGTCAAAGCCGACAAAGCACGGGAAAGGCGATTACTCACACGTATACCCTTTCTATATCTCTTATAACTCCTCTCTCAATTCCTTCCTATGAGGGGGCTTGGTTTGCCCCCTCATAGGAAAAGTCTCAAATTAGTGCGTTAAAGTTTAAGCCCTTAGGAAGGACGCTCCAGCCCCAGGGCATCGTAGAGCTGGTAGATAATGGCTTTACCGATTTGTGGGGCGAGCTCTGGCCAGACGTCCTTGCGGATGACGTCAGCCATTCTCTGCCACTCCTCATCGGTGGGCACGATTATCGTCCAGCCATAGTCCTCCAGCATCTTCATGTACTTCTCATCCATGGCTTCCGCATACTTGAACTGCTCGTTCTGGATCTCTTGGGCAACCTCGGTGAGAATCTGCTGGTCTTCCTCGGTGAGCGAGGCCCAGGCATCGTTATTGACGGAGAACCAGATGGGCTCAATGTAGTCCTTGTAGTGAATCCAGACGCTGTTTAGGTCTCTGAAGATGTAGGCCTGCATTGTTCCGCCGCCCTGCTGTCCGTCAATGATGCCGGTCTGCATGGCGGTATAGACCTCGCCGAAGGGCATGGCTGTGACCATGTAGCCCAGGCGCTCAAAGGTGAGCCGGCAGGCGGTCAGTGCCATGGTTCGGATCTTGATGTTCTTGGGCACGTCAGGGTCAAAGGGGCTGGGGGGAACTTCCTTCAGGCTCAACCCCGAGATTCCTGCGGTCCAGGCACCGAGCACCCGGTAGTTCAGGCCATTCACCACATCGTTCAGAATGTTGTAGACCAGGCCGCCTGGTTTCCAGAATTCCGCCGCGGCATCGTAGCTGTGATATACGAAGGGGATATAATAGCCTACGGCGATTCTGGGGTCAAAACTGTCATCCAGGGCTTCAAACATCATCTCAATGTCGCCCCGGATAATCATCTCATTGATCAGGTCCCAACCTCCCAGCACGGCATCCGGGTAGGGGGTGATGTCAACGCGGCCGTTAGTCCGCTCTCTTACCAGTTCAGTGAAGCGGATCATAGCCTGAGCACCTTCGGTGTCACCCGGGTAATTAGTGCTTATCCGCCATTTATACTGATATTCAGTTCCAGGTGGTGCTGCTGTTGGCGCTGCACCTGGAGCCGGTGCTGGTGCGGGGGCGGGTTTGGCACAGCTAACAGCCACCAGGCTCAAGGCTACCAGCAATGCCAGTGAAACCAACAATATTTTATTTTTCACCGATTTACCTCCTTCGGAGTATTAAACCAAGCTAGGTTAAAGCCCTTTTCTTTTGAAAACCATCACCCCCTTTTCCTCGCACATCTTCAGGTTAAGCGATAATTGTTTCCGAAATATTTCCGGCAGGTTAAATTCAGGTTACAATACAAGACAAGATGAAAACAGTAAGCTTATAATAAATAGTAGCACACGATATGCGGATACTTTAAGATACTTTAGTATTATAGCACTATTGTCAAGTCTTGTGGCTATGTTCCTGGGAAGTTTTTGATTATCAATATGCTGGAGCCGTTCCCTTTCTCCCTCTGGTCTTGGTTGCTTGGTTGACAAGTTGCCCCCCTTTTTCTTAGTATGCTATCAGCCGCCTGCCCCTGGCGAAGTGCATCCGGACCTGCCGGAAGGGGAATCCCGAATCAGGGTGGTACTTCAGAATTTTTGTTGATAAGGAGGTGGAACATCATAACGCTTGAAGGGAAGATTAATAAAGGCATTGTCTTGGCTGCTGGTGATGGTGACCGTTTAGGACATCTGACTATCACCCGTCCCAAGGTTCTGCTGTCTGTGAATGAGGATGCACCACTGATCAGTTATCCCATTAAGGCACTGGCTGCTGCTGGTATCACTGATATTGCGGTTGTGGTTGGTTATCTGGGAGATAAAGTCATAGAGGTACTGGGCGATGGCGGTGACTTTGGTGTGAGACTGCAGTATATCAATAACTCCGATTATCTCGGGGGCAACGCCGTCTCGGTGTATAAGGCTAGGGAGTGGGTGCAGGGAGAGCCGGTTATTTTATGCATGGGAGACCACTTGATTGATGGGGAGATAGTAAAGCGCCTTCTGGATAGACAAGTCATTAATGAGACGCTCTGTATTGATTATGCGCCGGCTACCCACCATGAACTGGCTGAGGCAACCAAGGTCGCTGTTGATGGTGCTGGTTGTATTAAGGACATTGGCAAAGACCTTGCTCACTGGGATGCCGTTGATACCGGAGTCTTCCTCCTGACCGAGAACTTCTTTCGGGCTCTGGATGAGCTTGTTCAGGACCGCGGCACTGACGTTGAAATCAGTGATGTCATCCGCTTCCTGGTCAGCCGGGGGCATCGTTTTGATACCTGCGATGTTACCGGCTGCTTCTGGGCAGATTTAGATACCGAGGAAGATTTGGACCTGGTGAAGGGGGTAGGGGATGGGAGCTGTGTATGATGGCTACATTTCCAAGCACATTAACCGTAAGCTCTCAGAGCCAGTGGCCGGGCTGCTGGCAAAGACAAAGGTAACCCCCAATCAGATGACTTGGGCGGCATTCGGCATCGCGCTGCTCGCTTTTGTTAGCTTCATTTTGGGCCACAATATAGTAGCCGGCATCTTGGTCCAGCTATCATCCATCGTTGATGGTGTGGATGGTGGTCTGGCCCGGCTCAAAGGCATGGCCTCGGAGTTCGGTGGCTTCCTGGACTCTGTGCTTGACCGGTATGCGGATATCTTGATAGTGCTGGGGCTTACCTTGTGGTCTCTGTCCCATGAGGCATACCCCGGCATATGGCTGGTTGGCCTCTTGGCCGTCAGTGGCGTTACCTGCATCAGCTATACTAGGGCTCGCATTGGTGCGGACCACCGCCATCTCTTTGATAAGGGGCTGAAATCGCTGGCCTCACGTGATATAAGGCTCTTCCTGATAATGCTCGGAGCGGTCATCGGGCAGGCTTATCTCTGTCTTATCGTCATAGCCGCCTTGACCAACCTGGTGGTTTTCTACAGACTTATCTATATGTATAGATACCTGGGGCGGAGGGGTGATCAATCTGAGCCTGTCTCTCAAGGCGGCGAGGTCCCGTAAAGACATCACTCGCCCTGCTTTCATATTCTGGCGCCTTGAGGCTGACTTGGCTTTTTCCTCGTAAATTGCTGCGGGGGCTATCTGATTTTTCTCTTTTTCCCCATCAAATGAACTGGCTCCCCGAGTAGGATTCGAACCTACAACCTAGCGGTTAACAGCCGCCCGCTCTACCATTGAGCTATCGGGGAGCGATTGGGGTGGGCACTTAAATATTATCGCTTTTGTCAGCGGCGAAGTCAAGCTGGTTACTCCTGATTTCCGAAGGACCAGATTGCCAGCAGAATCATTATGCCGCCGAATATGGCCAGTATGGCAACCTCATTCCAGACGGTGAGGGTTTGTCCGAAAAGGCTGATGCTGTAGGCTGAGCTTGACTCGGCTCCCAGCACCACCTGGCGGATGGGGGCGATGCCGTAGGTGGCTGGATTGAGCTTGACCAGGACATTCATCCAGGTGGGCAGCCCCTGTAAGGGGAAGAAGGCGCCGGATAAAAACACCATGGGAAACATCAGCATCTGCATTGCCGCCTGAAAGGCTTCCATGGACCTGATGCGCGTGGCCATAAGCACGCCGAAGGAGCCCAGGGAGACGGCGAGCAGAAACATCAGCGGCACCAGCATTAGCACCGTCCCCGCCGACAGGGAAACGCCAATCAGGGGGGCAAATAGCAGGATAACCATACCCTGGAGCAGGGCTATCGTCGCTGAACCCAGTGTCTTCCCCACGGCGACTGCGGCGCGGCTGATTGGAGCCACCAGCACTTCCTTGAGAAAGCCAAACTCCCGGTCCCAGACCACGGACACCCCGGCCATAAACGAGCTCATCAGCACGGTCATACCAATAATGCCCGGGAAGATGAACTGGGTGAAATCAACGCCCGGGCCAAGGGCGCCCATTCTGGCGCTGAGACCACTGCCAAACACGAACAGAAACAGCAGGGGAAAGGTCAGTGAGCCGACCAAGCGCATCCTATCATGCCAGAAGCGAAGGATATCACGGTACCAGATGGTGTACACGCCACGCAGGTGATTCATTTCTCCCTCCTAACGCCGCATGCGGCGGACGTGCTGGCGGATCATGGCTCGGAAGGTATCACTGGTTTCCTCCTCCCGTATTTCCCGCCCGGTGAGCTTGAGGAAAACGTCATCCAGGCTCGGGCGGCGCAGACTGACCGTCAGTATCCTGGTGCCAAATTCCTTGAGGAAGATGGGGAGGAATTCCTCTCCGTTGGCTACCTCAAAGGAGAGCCCATCACCATCACGCCTGGCCTCAATCTGGTAGCGGAGTTTGATCTCGGCGGCGGCTTTATCATTATCATCAGTTTTCACCGAGATAATGTCCTTGCCCACCATTTTCTTGAGCCTCTCTGGAGTGTCCATGGCGATGAGCTTCCCGTAATCAATGATGGCGATGCGGTCTGCTTTCTCTGCCTCATCCATATAGTGGGTGGTCAGGAAGATGGTGGTTCCTTCACGCTCCCGCAGCTCAAGGATGTACTCCCATATGCGGTTTCGGGTCTGCGGGTCGAGCCCCAGCGTTGGCTCATCCAGGAACAGCACCTTGGGGTGGTGCAGCAGGCCTCTGGCTAGCTCCAGGCGGCGCTTCATGCCTCCGGAGTAGGTCTGCACTTTACTACGGCGCTTGTCCCAGAGTTCCACCATGCGGAGCAGCTGCTCAATCCGCGGCTCACGGACGGAAGAGGGCATGCCGTACACGAGGCCGTGAAAGCGCAGATTCTGCAGTCCGCTGAGCCGTTCATCCAGACTTGGGTCCTGAAAGACCAGACCAATCAGCTGGCGCACCTGGCTCTGCTGGCGCACCACGTCCAGACCAGCAATGATGGCTCGTCCTGAGGTTGGTTTGGTCAGGGTGCACAGGATGTTGATGGTGGTTGTCTTTCCCGCCCCATTTGGTCCTAAGAAGCCAAAGATTTCCCCCGGTGCCACGCTGAAGCTGATGTTATCCACCGCCACCAGTTCGCCGAATCTCTTGACTAAGTTCTCCACTTCAATGATAGGCTTGTTCATGGTCGCTCCAAGCTATTCTAGCATTTCGGGCGCTTCATTGTTTAGTCACCCGAAATCCTGTAATATGGAAGAACAGGTTCTGGTGTGAGGAGAATTCAAGCTAAAACATGAGAGTGAGATATGTGGTAAGGCATCAGCGCTACCCGGGTTTTGGCCCGAGCCCGATATTGGTTCTGGTAATAATCAACTTTCTGGTGTTCATCGCCACCATTATCTTTCGTGAGCTTATCTTCCTTCTCGGGCTGGCGCCAGCCGGTTTCCTATCCCGTCCCTGGACAATTTTGACCAGCATATTCGTCCATACTGGCTTCTGGCACATCTTTGCCAACATGATAACTCTTTATTTCTTCGGGAACTACTTATCCAGACTGGTGGGGAATGGCAGGTTCTTAATCGTTTATTTTGGTGGTGGCATACTGGGTGGTTTACTGTTCATACTTCTGGCTCCACCTTTTTCGGTAGCGGTGGGCGCTTCTGGGGCGGTCTTTGCCCTGGCGGGAGCGCTGGTGGTGATGCGGCCCAAGCTGCCGGTGGTTATCTTCCCCATACCTCTCCCCATCCCCCTCTGGGTGGCGGTGATTGGCGGTTTTATCATTCTCTCCTTTCTGCCCTTTGTCGCCTGGCAGGCGCACCTCGGGGGCTTGGCTTTCGGACTGGTGGCTGGCTATATCTTCCGCCGGCGGGAGCGGTATTCCTTCTTTTAGGCTTGGGTAGCTCAGCTTGACTTTTGCCCGGCTCGTTTTTTATAATACCTACGCTGATTGCGTTTTTTTGAAGCCCGCGCTGGCAGAGACAGTGCCCGAGTGGCGCAATGGTAGCGCAACCGACTTGTAATCGGTAGGTTAGTGGGTTCGAATCCCCTCTCGGGCTGGTTGCTGGCGGGTGCTGGCTCATTGGGAGGGGTGCCGGAGTGGTTAATCGGAGCAGTCTGTAAAACTGCCGCCCTAAGGGCTACGCAGGTTCGAATCCTGCCCCCTCCACCATGAAGCATTTTCCTTGGAAAATAAAGAACGGGGGCAAGTGTTTGACTTTTCCTCGGATTTACCTTAAAATTAGCTTTGAAACTGTGCCCACATAGCTCAGTTGGTAGAGCACGTTCTTGGTAAGAACGGGGTCACCAGTTCGAATCTGGTTGTGGGCTCGGAATAAACGGAGGTTGAAATGGCAAAACAGAAATTTGAGCGGACTAAACCACACGTCAATGTAGGTACCATTGGCCATGTTGACCATGGCAAGACAACTCTGACCTCAGCGATAACGCTGGTACTGTCCAAGGCGGTTGGCAACACCAATTTCCGCCCCTTTGAGAGCATTGACAATGCGCCAGAGGAGAAGGCGCGAGGATTGACCATTGCCATCGCACATATTGAGTATGAGACTGAAAAGCGGCATTATGCCCATATTGATTGTCCCGGACATGCTGACTACATTAAGAACATGATCACCGGTGCCGCCCAGATGGATGGCGCCATACTGGTGGTGAGTGCCCCTGATGGCCCCATGCCCCAGACCAGAGAGCACGTCCTGCTGGCGCGCCAGGTGGAGGTTCCTCGAATAGTCGTGGCGCTGAATAAGGTGGATGCCATGGAGGACGAGGAGCTTCTGGAGCTGGTGGAGGTGGAGGTCAGGGAGCTGCTCAGCAAGTATGAGTTCCCCGGAGATGAGATACCGATAGTGCGGGTGAGCGCTCTCAAGGCGCTGGAGTGTGGATGCGGCAAGCGGGAGTGCCAGTGGTGTGGCGCAATCCTGAAGCTGATGGATGCAGTTGATGACTATGTCCCGGTGCCGGTGCGCCCCAAGGATCTGCCGTTCCTGATGCCCGTGGAGGATGTGTTCAGCATCAAAGGGCGAGGCACGGTGGCGACGGGCAGAGTGGAGCGAGGAGTGATCAAAGCCGGGGATGAGGTTGAGATAGTTGGTCTGCATCATGAGCCCCGCAAGGTGGTGGCGACCAGTCTGGAGATGTTCCACAAGATGCTGGATTACGCTGAGCCCGGTGACGCGGTGGGCATCCTCCTCAGAGGCGTGGAGCGTGAGGATATTGAGCGAGGTCAGGTGCTGGCGTTGCCCGGGTCAATCAAGCCACACACCTATGCCGAAGCCAGAGTATACGTTTTGACCAAGGAGGAAGGGGGCAGACACACGCCTTTCTTCAACGGCTATAAGCCCCAGTTCTACATCAGAACTACCGATGTTACCGGCAGCATCGAGCTGCCGGAAGGGGTGGAGATGGTCATGCCCGGTGACAACGTCACCATGAAGATAAAACTTATCTATCCGGTAGCTCTGGAAGAGGGTCTGCGTTTTGCCATTCGTGAAGGAGGTAGGACGGTGGGTGCTGGTAGATTTACCCGCATCCTAGAGTAGATTTATGGCGAAAAAGGGTGAAGTAAGGGGTATCATTTATCTCGCCTGCACCGAGTGCCGGGAGAGAACGTATACCACAACCAAGAACCGGAAGAATGACCCACAGCGGTTAGAGCTGAATAAATATTGCCCTCGGTGTCGTACTACCCGGCTTCATCGGGAAGTGAAGTAGTATTATGCGCTTGAGAGGGCAGAGATTCCGGTCGTGACACAGCATACGGCTACCAAGCGTGCCAGGTTTAAGTTTATCGGCGAGACCATTGCCGAGTTGAGGAAGGTGGTTTGGCTCTCCAGACGGGAGGTCATCTATCTCTCGGCACTGGTGCTCATTGTTTCCATTGCTGCCGGGATATTCCTGGGAGCACTTGACTACGGTTTTACCGCTCTCGTTGAGAAGATTTTTGTGGGTGGATAGAAGAAATTTATCTCGTTTCCATATCGTATTGAAGCGGCGTCGTTTGCTTTTGCCAAAACTCTAGTTAGCGAGGTTATTCGTGGCAGAGAACGGAGTACACTGGTTTGTCATTCATACCTACTCGGGATATGAGGAACGAGTGAAGAAGAACTTGGAGCAGCGCATCAAGTTCATGGATTCCGGAAATGAGATACTCCAAGTGGTGATACCCACTGAGGATGAAATTGAGGTTAAGAACGGGCAGCGGCGAACCGTAACCAAGAAAATCCTGCCCGGCTACGTCTTGGTCCAGATGAAGCTGACCGACCAGAGCTGGAGCGTGGTGCGTAATACCCCCGGCGTTACCGGTTTTGTGGGCAGCGGGGGCAAGCCAACGCCGCTCAGCGAGGAGGAGGTTAACCAGATTCTGCGCCAGATGGAGGCTGAGACACCCAAGGTTAAGGTCGGCTTCCGTAAGGGGCAGAGCGTCCGGGTAACCGATGGTCCGTTTATTGACTTTGTGGGCGTGGTGGATGAGATAAATCCCAGTAAGGGCAAGGTCAAGGTGCTTCTGTCCCTTTTCGGTCAGGAGACACCGGTGGAGCTTGACTTTTTGCAGGTGGAGAAACTTTAAACTTTGAGAGGACAGGATGGCGAAGAAGGTTAGAGCGATAATTAAACTGCAGATTCCGGCGGGACAGGCGAATCCGGCGCCACCGGTCGGTCCGGCTTTGGGTCAGCACGGAATCAATATCATGGCTTTTTGCAAAGAGTATAATGACCGCACCGCATCCCAGGCTGGGTCTATCATCCCGGTGGAGATAACCGTTTATGAGGACCGGTCATTTACCTTTATCACCAAAACACCACCGGCGACTGATCTGCTGAAGAAGGCAGCGGGTGTGGAGAAGGGAAGCAGCAGTGCCGGTCATGAGGTGGTTGGCACCTTATCCCGCGAGAAGCTGCGCGAGATAGCTCAGATTAAAGCCAAGGATTTGAGCGCCAACAGCATTGAGGAGGCGGAGAAAATAATCGAGGGCACTGCCCGCAGTATGGGAATCAAGGTGGAGTAAAAATGGCAAAACACGGTAAGAAATATCAGGCCGCCGCTCAGGTGGTGGATAAGACGAAGGCTTACTCCCCTGAGGAGGCGATTGAGCTAGCCAAGCAGGCGGCGCACGCTAATTTTGATGAGACGGTTGAGCTGCATCTGCGCATGGGCCTTGACCCGCGCAACGCGCAGCAGCAGGTGCGTGGCGTGGCGCTGCTGCCCCACGGTCTGGGGAAGAAGGTGCGGGTTCTGGTTTTTGCCCAAGGAGAGGCAGCCAGAATCGCCGAATCGGCTGGAGCCGATTTTGTCGGCGGGGATGAGCTGATTAAGAAAATAGAGGAAGGCTGGCTGGATTTTGATATCGCCATTGCCACCCCGGATATGATGGGTAAGGTGGGCAAGCTGGGTAAGATTTTGGGCAGAAGAGGACTGATGCCCAACCCCAAGTCAGGAACCGTCGTCCCGGCTGAGGACCTGCCCCGGGTGATAGAGGATGCCCGCAAGGGGCGGGTGGAATTCAGGCTGGACCGAACGGCCATCATCCATGTGCCCCTGGGCAAGGTCAGCTTTGAAAAAGAGATGCTGATGGAGAATCTGGCGGCGCTGGTGGAGGCGGTGGTGAAGGCCAAGCCTGCGGGGGCTAAGGGGCAGTATGTGAAATCAGCGGTTCTGGCGACGACCATGGGACCCGGGATAAAGCTTGACCTCAAACCCACCCTGGCGCTGAGTACAGCTTAGGATTTTACTTTCTTACCAAAAACTGGTAAAATTAGGCGAAAATCGAATATCGAATTCC
>Ga0209426_1001669_pt1 | contig 12473 bp, 13 predicted proteins | sample Deesub1362B_J571_FD_187697 | JGI IMG/M metagenome (GOLD analysis project Ga0209426, IMG submission 187697) | Deep oceanic, basalt-hosted subsurface ecosystem from Juan de Fuca Ridge flank, Pacific Ocean, CORK Borehole 1362B_J2.571 (SPAdes)... ...
ACTGCTGCTCCTAAAGCTAATAGGATTGTGGCTGTCAGTAATGCCAATTGTAATGTTCCAGAAACTATCGTGGACAGCATTATCATAATAAAAGCTATAATACCAACACCTAACCCAATCGTCAGAAGTCTTTCCATATTCTTACCTCCTTTCTTTTAGAAACTCGTTGGATCCCTCCGACCTCCAACTATCCATTATACATCCCTATCAATAATCTGTCAAGGTTTAAAGCTCTCCAACCAATTGACTTGGAAAGGAACAATTGTTAAAATATTAATGAAATTGGGCCCGTAGCTCAGTTGGTAGAGCGTCTGATCGGCATTCAGGAGGTCAGGGGTTCGAGTCCCCTCGGGTCCACTGTCCTCTGTAGCTTTAGTGAAGGACTGTCCCGTAAAGGTCCATTTTAATTTCTTAAAATAAAAAATCCAAAGTCAGCTGACTTTGGATTTTGCGGTTGTGACATTGCCCGAAAAAGATTTTTGTAAACAAAAAAGGAAGTCCTTTCGGAACTTCCTATTCTTTTTTAATCTTCCGCAATTTCCTTAGCAAAAAAAATGTGTAATATATTTACCCTTAAAGCTAAAATGCGCAGTATCCATCCTATTCCCTTCGGGCAACTCTAGATTAATATAAATAACATAGTAATCTTCTTTCTTTTCAAGAATTAAAGCCTCACAGTTACCAGGGCCAGAAGATATTATGTAAATCCTTTCGATGCCGGACAGGGTGTCCATAAAACTTCCTTCGAGCGTTCCATCTGCATTATACATTTCGCCCCTAAGCCCATCGATCCCTCTTCTTAAAAAGACTACATAAGCCACTATCTCCTTGCTGTAATTATAAAGAACTGTATAGACTGGTGAATATCCTTCTTTCAGTTGCTTAAGAGATAGCTCTCTGGGAGCGCTTAAATCTTTCTTCCGGGACTCAGTAACCATGGGAATACACGGTAGCAGCTCTCGGATATTTCCTGTTTCAATTACAGTCGTCAAGCGATCTTCAGTGGGACTTACAATTTCTTCTAATTTAAATCGAGCTAATTCTCTTTCTGCCCATTTTTGAATTAAGGTTTTTTCCACCTCTTTCCTCCTTTTTTCTTTCGGGGTTTGCCGAGCCAGATAGCCTAATCTCTCTACTTCTTCAAGAAGTTCTGAAAGAGAATATTTCTCGCCACAGTTATGGCAAGCTACTGTTCGGTCTCTGGCCATGATAACCCCTCGACATTTTTCTCCTTTGCGTTTACCCGTTTTAAGGGTCCCCCTTCCACATCGGATATTCCCTTTTTCGTCAATCTGGAAAGGCTTTAATGGTTCAACCACTTCGCGCCTCCTTCTTAATATACTATCAGCAATTTATGCTAACCTTATTATTATACACCCGTAATTAAATTTCTGTCAATAGCGCTCTTTTTAAATGTGCTTCACTAGCTCAAAATAAGAAATTGAAGCTAAATCCTTGGCGATCATCCTGATTTCCTGAACAAAGGTTTTCCATCTGTTTCCTGGTGGTCTACCTCTGCCCGACTAAAAAACAAAAAGTCAAAGAGTTTTCGGATTTCGGACTTTTGGAACATTCTTTCAAAAAGGTTCTCGTATTTCAAATATGGTGTGGTTGTATAACCATACTGTCCTTCGCCAAGGCTTCGGATGGCAAGCCACATAAAATTAATAACGATTTTACTTTCTACAAAAGTCCGAAGCTCTTGGCGAAGAACGTCCTCCGTAGCTTTAGTGAAGGACTGTCCCGTAAAGGTCCACTTTAATTTCTTAAAATAAAAAATCCAAAGTCAGCTGACTTTGGATTTTTTGATCTTAATTAAATTACATTTAAAGTTGTCAAAGCTGCCATTGTCCAGCCTAGTGCTGCCATCCCAAAAAAGATAGCTAATCTTTTTGGGCCAATCTTACCTGTCACCAATACGGCCCCAGTTAATAAAATGGAAAACCCAGCAAGGAGAGCAAAGATAATAGCCAGAATAAAAAGCTTCGACTCCATCTCACCTCCTTTCCTTTATCTAGCATAATAAACTGCTGCTATTGCAAAAAACATTGCTCCTATACCCCAACCTATAGCCTTGGATTTTTCATTATTGAGAGCATAGAAGATGGAAACGCCAACATATACTCCCACACCAAAAAGACAAAGTAAAGAGGGTATAGTCATTTTCCTCCTTTCCTTTTAAACTATACCATTATACTATAGTTTAAAAATTTGTCAATAGTTTAAAAATTTGTCAATCCATTCGACTCTGCTCAGGGTTGACACTGAGCAGCAAGTCTTAAAAAATAAATCATAATTATCAGTCTGACTTAGGACAGACTTGACTTTGTTTCCCCACCGCAATGGTTCGACAAGCTCACCATCCTAAGTTTACCGAAGGAGCGGTGGGGCTTGCCGTCGAAGTGTCAAGAAAAAGTGCCCCCAGAAGGATTCGAACCCTCATCTTGTCCTTAGGACGGACCTGCTCTATCCATTGAGCTATGGGGGCTCAAATTTTAGCATATCAAAAAATCCCTTTTTTGTCTACTTGACTGAGTTTCTCTTAAATCCTATTCTAAAAAGATTGGCACTTTACCAAGGAGGAAAAATGATTCCGGAAATAGTGAAGATGATTTTCCTTGCTGCCGGAGGATTGACCTTCCTTTTTTTTGGGGTGATCTGTCTTTCGGAAGGATTGCAAAAAGCCAGCACCGCAAGATTTAAAAGGGTTCTGGAGGTTTTTACCAAAAAACCTTATCAGGGTTTAATTTTTGGAAGCTTGGTAACCTGTCTCTTGCAATCCAGTTCAGTGGTTACTTCAAATTTGGTAGTCTTTGCCAATGCTGGGCTAATGAGGCTAAGACAGACCATTGGCATGGTTTTGGGAGCAAATGTTGGCACCACCTTTACTGCCTGGCTGGTCTCAGCCATTGCAGTTTTGGCCTTATTTAAAATCACCCATTATATTTTGCCAGCCATTGCTGTAGGATTTTTAATCATGCGACTTTCCAAAGAGCCAAAGTGGCAGGAAGGTTATGGTAAAGCCATCTTTGGTTTTGGACTTTTGCTTTTGGGACTAAGCTTTCTTAAAGATGTCTCTGAACCTTTGAAGGTAATGGGGGTTTTTGAAAGATGGTTTTTAATCCCCTCCCCTTTTTTGGCCATTCCCATTGGGATGGTAGCCTGCTGGATTTTACAATCTAGTTCAGCAACTATTGCTCTAGTTCAATTTTTAGCCTTTCAGGGAATGATTCCTCTGCCAGTAGCCTTAGGGTTGGCTTTGGGAGCGGATATGGGAACTCCCCTTACCGCCGAGATTGCCGCTCTGATTGGAAACAAAACTGCAAGACAAACGGCAAGATCCCACACGGTGTTTAATTTTTTGGGACCGGTTTATATGATTCCCTTAATTGGTTTTGGGGTTTATCCCCAATTAATTGAAAATCTGATTCCCGGACCAATAACTCAGGCAAACATTGCTTTGCACATTGCCCTGGCCCACAGTATTTATAATGTTTTTAATGCTTTGCTATTTTTACCCCTGGTTGGGGTTTTAGAAAAAATTTCAATTTTGGCTACCAATTTTACTGATCGAATTGGCTCCAGTTTGGCTAAAATTTTTGGAAAAGAGTGGCCCAAAAAGGAAATTGAAATTGAATACCTTACTTTAGAGGAAAAGCTTTTCTTAACTCCTTCCTTGGCCTTAGAGCAGACCTCCCGAGGAATGATCCAGATGGCCTCCTTAGCCAAAGAGGCAATCAAAAATTCAATGGAAGCTCTATTTAAAAGGAAAATTTCCCTACTTTCTGAGATTAAGGAAAAAGAAAATGCTATTGATCTTTTGCAATATAAACTTACCCAATATCTTTCCGGTCTAATCCAGTATAGTCCCGATGCCCGCACTGCCAAAAAGATTCCGAGTTTTATCCACTCCATCAACGATATTGAAAAATTAGGAGACTATGCTGAAAATTTAGCTCACTTTACCCAAAAGGCAATTGATGAAAATATCCGTTTTCCAAATGAAGTCTTGGGAGAACTGCGCCAGATGTACAAGGAGGCAGACAAGATGATGGAGGAAATTATTGATTCAATGAGAAAAAACGATAAGGCTTTGGCCAGGAGTGTTCTTGAGCGAGAAAAAAAGCTAAATCAATTCAAAATTGATTTAAGAGAAAAAAATATTCAGCGAATGAACAATCAGACCTATTCCGCCGAAGCTGGAATTTTAATCTTTGATATGATCAATAATTTTGAGAAAATCGGAGATCATTTGGAAAATATTGCCCAGGGAATTTTGGAGACAAAAGAAAATCAAAATCAAACCCACTAAAGTGGGTTTTATTTTTTTAATGGTGTGTTATAGTGAAGATAGTATGGAAAAATCACCAATCGTTCAAACCATTAAAAAAGTTTTACCGGCGGTAGTTTCAATTATTGTTTCCAAATATTTAGAAATTTTGGAAAGTCCCTTTCCACCCTTTTCTCCCTTTTTTGAATTTCGGGAATTTTTTGGAGTACCAAGAAAAAGGAAGATTCAGATTGGAGGAGGATCTGGATTTATTGTCAGTCCTTCTGGAATAATTTTAACCAACCGTCATGTAGTGGCCGATCCCCGAGCTGAATATCTAGTGGTGCTAAGCGATGATCGAAAATTTAAGGCTGAGATTTTGGCCCGAGATCCAATTAATGATGTGGCCATCATTAAAATTAAAGCCAAAAATTTACCGGTAGTGGAGCTGGGAGATTCGGATCGACTGGATCTTGGTCAGACCGCTATTGCCATTGGCAATGTTTTGGGAACTTTCCGAAATACAGTTTCGGTGGGAGTAGTTTCTGGTCTCTCCCGGGAGATCGCGGCAGTAAGTGTGATGGAAAGAAAAATTACTAGACTTCGAGGTCTAATCCAGACTGATGCTGCGATCAACCCTGGAAATTCTGGTGGTCCCTTGGTTGATCTTGAGGGAAGGGCAATTGGAATTAATGCCGCCATGGTTTTTGGAGCAGAAAATGTTGGTTTTGCCTTGCCTATCAATGTAGCCAAAAAAGATTTACAAGACCTAAAAAAATATGGAAGAATCAGACAACCCTTCTTGGGAGTAAGATATGTGTTGCTAAATAAAGAACTCAAGGAAAGGTACCATCTTCCCTCTGAGCAGGGGGCTCTGGTAATTTCTGAAGCCATTCCCGGAGGAGTAGCGGTGGTTCCGGGAAGCCCGGCGGCCAAGGCAGGAATCAAAGAGCTCGATATTATTTTAGAAATTCAAAAAGAAAAAATTACTGAAAAAAATCCCCTAGAAGCAATCTTACAAAAATTTAAGGTTGGCCAAAAAATTAATCTTAAGATTTTGAGAGAGGGAAAGGAATTTGAACTTTTGGTTACTTTGGGTGAAAAAAAATAACCCCTAGGGGTTATTTTTTGGCCTCTCTTAAAATCCGCTCCACCTCTCTCATTACCTCCCCCTTATCTAAGGGAGGAATTTTTTTAATTGCCTCAACTAAAACTTTGAGCATCCTTTTAATAGCCCGGGTAGAATAACGATCAAAATCAAAAGCTTTCAATTTTTTAACTAAAATTCGATACCATTCCGGATTAAGATTTCTTAGTTCCTGATCAATTTCCTGCCAAAATCTCTTTCCCCTTTCCTCCCTAGCCCTCTCAATTTTATAAAAGATCTCTTTGGAAATATAGGGAATCTGACGATTGGCAGAAAAGATGGCCAGTATCCCAAACAGCATCACTGACAAAAATTCCCTTTTTAGAGCCTGAGTTTTTAAATCCTCCCCTCCCAGGCTCTCGCAAAATTCTTTAAATCTTTGATAAAAAAGTGGAGTTTCCTCTTCTAGTTCCTGCCTGATTTTCAGCAGGGGACATTCCAACATCTCTTTGGTTATTTTCTCAAATCCTTCAAAATTCCAAATCATTTTATATCTTCCTAGATAGGACTGATAGAAATAAAGTTTTAAATTGCGGGGACATTCCGTTGGCCGAGGTCTCCCAAAAAAACAGCGGGGAGCATCGGAGCAGATAATAGCCCATTCTCCATAGATTTTTAAAGCATAGGCCAGGTCTTTGGGTAAAATTTTAAGCATCTTTCCTCCAAATGAAAAGAACTTCTTTTAAAATATCAAAATTTTCTTAAAAATAAAAGCCGGAGTTTTTCCGGTTTTTGGGGTGACCGACCGGGCTCGAACCGGCAAACCTCCAGGGCCACAACCTGGTGCTCTAACCAATTGAGCTACGGCCACCGTAAAGCGTCCCCGGTGTGACTCGAACACACAACCTACTCCTTAGAAGGGAGTTGCTCTATCCAGTTGAGCTACGGGGACCTTTTTTATTTTAATTCATTTTTTCTTTTTAGTCAATCCCCAAAAAGGGATTGGGGTAGATTTTATCGAAAGCCTCCTTGCTTCTTTTTTCTCTCTCCTGCCAGGTGGCTAAAATCTGCTGATAGGTTTTTTCCTTAAATTTTTGAGCAGGGGGCAAAAAAACCTCAATTTTCTTTTTTTCTACCAGAAAACTGTAATGATAAAAAAGCCAGGCTCCAAAAACCAGAGTTAAAAAAACAAAAGCTAAAAAACACAAAAAAGCATGTCTGGCCAAAATTCGAGGCAGTAAAATTACAAATTCTTTAATTTTTTTTATTTTTATCTTTCTCATTTGGCAAAAACTTTAATTAAAAGTTGACCATCGATATTACCTACTGAAAGATCTCGGTATCTTGGTTTGAGTAGATCATCTTTGCCAATTCTTTTTAATTGCAAGGAGGAGATCTCAATTAGGTAATCTGAATTTTCTAATCTTTCCAAAAATCCCAAAAATCTGGAAAAGGAGCCCAACAAACTTATTTTGAAGGCGGCAAAATCCCAGGGGTCGGTTTTCTCCCTTTCTATCTTGGCCGGTTCAATTTCCAAAAAAAGATTAAAGCTTTTGGCACTTTCTTCTAAAAATTCAATAAAATCAATGGGAGTTTCTTTATCAATTAAAAGTTTCTCCAGCTTTTCGAAATTTTGCCGATACAAAGAATAGTTTTGCTTGAATTTTTCTAGACTTTCCCTTTTTTGTTGAAGTAAAATTAAATTTTCCCGATCCAAAAGAAGGTTTTTTGAATTTTTTTTAATTTCTGAAATTTGGGGTAAAATCCAAAACCAAACCAAAACCAAAGAGGCTGCTCCAAAAATTACACAAATTAAATAAATTTTGGTCTGGGGCTTCATTTTAATTGGAAAGTTAAATAAAAATCAATAGCCTGAGGTTTAATCCAATTTTCGGGAGGAAAATAAACCTCTCTGAAATTTTCCTGAGCTTCCAGTTTCTCTTTTAAAGAAAGTAAAATCTCCCTGGTTTGGGCAAAGCCAGAAAGAATAAAGGTTTTCTCAACTTTCTGATAATTGAGGCTTTTAAGATAGGTTCCCGGAGGTAAAAGTTCTGAAATCTGTTCCAAAATTTCAGTTAAGAAAAATTGCTGTTGATAAAAATTGGAAATTTGAACCATCTTTCGATTAAGATTTTGAATTTCTTTCTGCAGTTTTTCATATTCTAATTTTTTAAATTCCTGCTCCTCGGTTTCAGCCAGGATTTTGGTACTTTCACTCTTCCCCAAAAGATGAATGTTAATTGAATATAAAATTAAAATTAGACAAAAAAGATTAAGTAAAACCAAAAGGCCAAGGATAATTATCATCCTTTTTTTTCTTTCCAAAATTAGAGCTTTTTTTTCCTCTTCAGGTAAAAGATTAATCATTTTTCCTCAATTCCCCGGAGGGCTAGCCCTAGGGCGGTACTAAATCCTAAAGATTTCTCAAAAGGAAGCTCCGGCACCTCTTTAAGGGGAGCAGGTAAAATATTAATCCAGGGATTACCAAGCTCAACCGGAAGTTTAAGTTCCAAACTTAAAAACTGATCCAGACCTTTTAAATTTGCTCCCCCTCCGCAAAGTAAAATTCTCTGCACCCCCCTACCATCGGGAGGCAAATGTTCGTGTTTGGCATGGGTCTGATAAAAAGCGAGGTATTTTTTGATCTGCTCTATCAAATCAGTCAAAACTGGAATCAAGGCTTCAAAAACTTTCTTTCCCTCTTTCCCTTTTTTGGTTAAACCGTATTTAATTTTTAATTTTTCAGCTTTGGCTAAATTAAGATTTAAGGTCTTGGCAATCAATTGACTGAAACCCTGACCAGAAATAGGGAGGGAGGTGGTAAAGCGCAAGGCAAAACCAGAAAAAACAATAAAGCTGGTTCGGGTTGCACCAAGATCCATTAATAAAACTGGAACCGGACTCATTCCATTTTTGATTAAAGCTCGAGAGACGGCCGAAGATTCAATCTCCAAGGCCTTAATGATCAACCCAGTCTTTTTCATCAGAGAAATATAGGGAGCGGCAATCTTTTTTGGCAGGGCGGCAATTAAAACATCGAGGTGATCGAGTTTATCTACCACCGGGGGGACAATCTGAGAATCAAAATAAACTTCTTTAATTGGTAAGGGAATGTAATTTTCGGCTTCGTATAAAACTGCCTTTTTTAATTCCTCCTCAGACATCTTTGGCATCTGGATGACCTGCAAAAAAGTTTTCTCCTCAGGGAGGGACAAGACTACATATCTAGTTTTAAGTTTCTCCCCCTTAATTTTTTTTATCGATTCTTTCAAAATTTTAATTAAAGGTTTCTCATCCTTAATTTCTCCCCTCTCAATTAAACCGGGAGGGATTGGGCTTTCTCCAAAAGAGGCCAAAGAAAAAATCCCTCCCTTCTTTTTGAGTTTTAAAATTTTAAGAGATAAATCAGAAAGATCCAACCCAAAAGCTTCCTGTTTTAAGCTCAAAAACTCAAGCATATTTATTTTATTTTAACATTTAAAAAATTTCTACTCTATTTCTTTCCAGCTTGCCACCTGCCAACTTCCTCCAGTTCCGGAAGAAAAAGCGGCATCGGCCAGCCCAGCCTCATAGATAATTTCGGCATTGGGTTCAAGATAAACCCGGTAAGCAGTAATCTCTCTGGCTCGAACTTTATTTCTTAAAACAATTACTCCCCGGGAGGCGTAAAAGATGGCAGCCTCGGTGGTATTATCAACATCAATAGCTGGATTTTTATAATCTTTGGCTTCCGGATTAGTAGAAAGGATCATTAAATAACTTCCTTTTTTACCTGTTCCCTTAAGATAAGTAGTGGGTCTAATTTTGGTTTTTCCATCAACAATTAAAACCCCACTAGTTGAACCATAGACATCCTGATCCAGCTTAATGGTTGCTCGGCTGTCCACAGTTAAATCTCCAACCACCCAGATGGTGCCGGTCATGTTTAAAGTAGCCTGGTTATCAACAATTAAATCTCCAGCAAATTTTACCGGTCCTAGATTTACTGTAGTTCGACCGGAAATAACATAGGGATCCTCACTAATCAGGCAGGCTGGATCATCATTACAACTTGCCTCATTTTTCCATTTATCAATTTGAGCCTGAGAGATGGGCAAATCTTTAGGAGCAATTTCTTCTTCCTGAACCAAAACTTCATCAGCCGAGCATTTAATTACACTTCCTCCCGAAACATAGGTTAGATCATCTTCAATTCGGGAATTGTAACAGTTGGCTACTTTAGCATCCTCTCCAATGTCCAAACCCTCAATTCGATTGGTATTTCTTGCTACCACAATTGAATCGTCAATGAAGCCTTTAATTGCTCCACTCAAATTAACTACACTTCCATTGGAAAAAACATTTCCTTTTACCCTGGCATTGTTATCAATCTCCATTCCCCCATCTCCAATCTGAGCTCCAAAATAAAAAGAAATCTCCTGAGTTGAGGTCTGAAAGATTACCTGAATTTTTCTGATCCGGTTTTTAATCTCTCCCTGAGAGGTAATGGTTCGAGTTCCTCCCACCAGATCCGAAACCTCGATGGTGGCCTGACCCCCATTAACCTCCAGAGTGTAGGAACTCTGCCAGTTTAAATTTTTGTTTAGTCTTAAAAGAATGTCCTCAATTCCTGCCTCGGCAATATAGTAGGCCTGGGTGGTACTAACCAAATTTCTTTGAATTTTTTGTTTCAGAAAAGTCAAAATGGTAATTGAGGCAGTCATTCCTAAAATTACCATCATTACCAGGATGGTTAAATAGAGGGCGGCAAAACCTTGTTTTTGATTTTTGAAAATCATTGGTATCTTAAGGTGGCGGAAGATCTTAAAGTGGTGGTTGATTGATATTCTGGTTTGGGAGAGGGAGCATTATAAATCAGGGTTAGATCAACTTGAATTGAGGTTGAGGTGGCATTAACAATTCTTGAAAAAACCAGATTTTTAACTTTAACCCGGTTGGAGGTTAAAGCTAGGGGAGGTTGACCTTCTTTTTTTAAACATAAATGGTTATCACAAAAATAAAAATCAATATAGGAAGAAGTCTCTCCAGTAGGTAGATATTTGGTTACCTCCAAAGAGAGTTGTCCAGGATGTTGATCAAAAATTGAGGTTGGAGTGTAAACTCCCTTGGCCTCCTTAATTTCATGGGTAATAATCTCCATTGCTCTTCGGGCATTATCTAAAGTTTCAGTCATCACCTTGGATTTGGTGCTAGATTTTATGGTCCAGAGGAAAAAAATTCCCACCGCCAAAATTATCAGGGCCAAAGTCCCAACATAGATTAAAGCCTCGGTTAAAGTGAAACCTTTTTTCATTGTCGCCAATTGGTAAGATAGGTTACAATGATAAATTCTCTTTCTTTCCAAGAGACAGTAACTTTCATCTTTAGAGTATCAGGGTCAACTGTTCCTCCACTTTCTACAATATTTCCATTCCCATCTCGCTGAACCTGATAAAAATTAATTTTTCTTTTAAAAATGCCAATACTTTCCACCCCTCCTATCAGTTGCCATCGGGGAGGAGAAACACTGGTATCTTTTTTAGGGTAATAATCAGCCTCAGTGCTTAAAGTAGAAAGGCCATCACTTTCCCAATCGGTTCCATCCCGAAAAGATCTTACCGCCTCAATTGCCTCCTGGGCTAGATCTCTGGCTCGGTTGGTCTGCTCTACCAAATGAGAAGCCTCCAAAGAAAAGGTAGCCAGTCCCAAAACTGAAATTAAAGTTATCCCAATAATGGCCACAATTACTAAAATCTCAACTACCGAAATTCCTTTATTGGAGTTCGGGTTCAGAAACATAGGCGGAAGTGCCCTGGGTTACCTCACCCCCAGCACTATAATTGATTAAGTTTTCATTATCAAGATCAATTCTCAAAGCCTTATCATTAAATCTACGATCCCGATGGATGCAAAACTGGGCAGCGCTGGAAGAGAGGGAGTGGGTGTGAATTTTTAATTTTTGTTCAGTTTTTTGGCCGGTTGGTCCTACCAGAACCGTTCCCTCCCAGAAAAACTCAGTTCGGTCTGGATTTAAATTGGCCTGAAAATCAATATCATAATTATCGGCTGGATAATCAGGAAAAATTAGATGCAAGGTTAGGGCATCCTGGGCATTGGCATTGTAGTTAAAATGGACATGTCTTGAATCGGTCTGGGTGGGAGGGCCACAAGGAGACCCAATCAATCGAAAAGAAAAATCATATTGGTGAAGTTCCTGATACCAGCCACTTCCCTGATAATCGATGAATCGATAGGCAATTCCTCCACCATAGCCAGGAGGAACATAGGCAGTGTGGATATAGCCCCAATGGATTCGGGGTTGGGTGGCAGAGTAAACCACGGTGGAATCTGGTTGAGAGCGTAATCTTAAAAAATATTGGGTATTGGGCTGCAGGGGAACCGGCTGTAAAAACTCAAATTCAATCCAGGTAAGCTCGGTTGGTAAATTTCCAGAATCAATTAAAGAAGTTCTACCCAGAACAGTTCCCAAGGGATTGTCACTTCTTATCTCAAGATAAATATCGGAAGGATCTTCGGTTGCCTTTTTAATATAAAGTTCGGCTTTGGCAACATTAATCGGATCATCTGGGGTGGTAAAACTTTGACCGGGATCTCCCCAACCTTGACCGGGATCGGAAGGAAAACTAGGAAGATTGGCATCGGTAGTCCCTCCAGTATATTCGATCTTCTCCCCTACCCCCTCCATCCCCAGGGTAATTTTTCCTGAGGCATCCACTCCAATCACTCTAGTCTTTTGAGTTCCTCTCAATTGTAAAGTGATGCTTCCAAACTGATCAGTGGTACCATCAACTTTTTTAAAAACCACTTCAGAAGCTTCACCAGCCAAAGAAAGATCTGAAATCTCAATTAGTTCAGAAAGTTTGTAAATCTGATCATAATCAGTATTTCTCTGAGCATAGCTTTGGCCGGCAAACAATATATACTGAGGAGGGGTACTGCTCTGATCAAAATAGACTCCCCATTGACTTCCATGTTGAGAAGCCAGGGTTTTGTTTTGAGCTAATCTCAAAGTTGAAATAATCTCCTCAGCCGAATCAACCAGCTCAGTTTCTTTTTGGTAGGAACGGTAGGCTGGAACAGCCAGGGCAATTAAAATAACCATCGTTCCGATGATTA
>Ga0209426_1001672_pt1 | contig 12466 bp, 14 predicted proteins | sample Deesub1362B_J571_FD_187697 | JGI IMG/M metagenome (GOLD analysis project Ga0209426, IMG submission 187697) | Deep oceanic, basalt-hosted subsurface ecosystem from Juan de Fuca Ridge flank, Pacific Ocean, CORK Borehole 1362B_J2.571 (SPAdes)... ...
CCCAGCAGGGACCTTCTATCGCTTCGGTATGGCTAAGTCGTTGCTGCGCCGCAAGCGTCCAGCGCCAGTGGAGGTTGGGGCAAGATGAAAAGAATTAGTATTGACCCTATAACTAGACTTGAGGGACACGGTAAGATAGAAATTTTTCTCAACGATGAGGGTGAGGTTGAGAATGCCTATCTTCAGATACCTGAGCTTCGTGGTTTTGAGAAATTCTGCGAAGGAAGGCCAGTTGAAGAGATGCCTCGGATAACCCCGCGCATCTGTGGCGTTTGCCCCGCAGCCCATCATCTGGCATCGACCAAGGCAACCGACGCCGTTTATCATGTCGACCCACCGCCAGCAGCCAAGAAGCTGAGAGAATTATTCTACTGCGCGCACATGATCCACTCCCACATTGCTCACTTCTATGCCCTAGCTGCTCCCGACTTTGTTCTCGGACCCAGCAGCGACCCTGCCCAGAGAAACATTCTAGGGGTGATCGCCAAGGTTGGGCTTGAAGTTGGTGGTGAGGTGATCAAACATCGAGCTTATGCCCAGGATATTCAGGCCGTCATCGGTGGTAAGGCGACTCATCCTGTCTGTGGTTTGCCGGGAGGGATGACCAAGGCAATTACTGAGGAGGAGCGGCAAGACTTCGAGGAGAAAGCCAAATCATCAGTGGAGTTCGCCAAATTCAGCCTAAAGGTGTTCAACGACCTAGTACTGGCCAACAAGGAATACCTGGAACTGATAACCGGAGATATCTATACCATGAAGAGCTACTATATGGGCTTGGTTGATGGCAATAACCGGGTGAACTTTTACGACGGTGATATCCGTGTGGTTGACCCTGATGGGAAAGAGGTCACCAAATTTAAACCAGCTGATTATCTCGACTATATCGCCGAGCACACTGAACCTTGGTCTTATCTCAAGTTTCCTTTCTTGAAAAAGGTGGGCTGGAAGGGACTGGTTGAAGGCAAGGACAGCGGGGTTTACCGGGTGAACTCACTAGCTCGGCTTAACGTGGCTGACGGCATGACAACACCTTTGGCTCAAGCTGAGTACGAGAAGATGTTTGACAGCCTGGGGGGTAAGCCGGTACATGCGACACTAGCATTCCACTGGGCAAGGCTAATCGAACTATTATATGCCGCTGAGCGCCTCTTGGAGCTTTGTCAGGACGAGGAGATTACCAGTCCCGAAGTTAGAACTATCCCAACCGCCACTCCCGATGAGGGAGTTGGCGTGGTTGAGGCTCCCCGCGGCACCTTAATCCACCACTATCAAACAGATGAAAAGGGCATTATTCAAAAGGTAAACCTGATTGTGGCCACAGTTCACAATAACCCGGCGATGAATATATCAGTTAAAAAGGCAGCCCAGGGGTTAATTAAGAGGGGGAAGGTGATATCGGAAGGACTACTAAACATGGTCGAGATGGCATTTCGTGCCTATGATCCCTGTATGGCTTGCGCTTCCCATACCTTGCCGGGGCAGATGCCTTTGGAAGTGACGATCTACAATAGCCAGGGAAATATAGTTGAGAAGCTTAGTCAGCACTTGCCTTCAGGTTCACTTGAAGTAAGGACAACTGTAGTTCCCAAAAGGACCGGGGAATGAAAACACTAGTTTTGGGGTTGGGCAACCAGATTCTCAGTGATGATGGAGTAGGCATTCGTGTTACCGAAGAACTCGAAGGTAAGCTCAACCAACAAGAGGTAACTGTGATGGAGACAAGCCTGGCCGGTCTGAGCTTATTGGACCTGCTAGTTGGCTATGATAGAGTCATCATCATTGATACTATTCAGACCCGGGAGGGAAGGGTTGGTCAGATTTATCGGCTTGAGCCTGGGGCATTTGCTACTACCCATCATGCGGCTACACCTCATGATGTCAACTTTGCCACTGCTCTTGAGCTTGGCAACAGACTTGGCTTGTCCTTACCCCGACAAATTACTATCTTTGCCATTGAAGTGGAGGATGTAACTACTTTCAGTGAGAGATGCACACCCAAAGTGGAGCAGGCGATCCCGCTAGTTACTGAGATGGTGATTCAGGAACTAAACGCAGGGTGAGAACCCGGGCTAATCTATCTCCGTAGTTCGTTTGCTTTTGAATCTCAGTTGGAAACTTGACTGCGGATACCACTATTGAGATAGCTTCTGCTGAGAGCACTAGTAAGGCGTGGGTCTACATTCTGTTCGCCTCCACATTCCGGCCGATAGCAGGTGACATTTCGGAAGCTACACACCTGCTGACAATAGGGACATTGTTCTGGCGGCCTCGAGACATTAAGACAGTGCCCACAGAATTGGCACATCCAGAATGGCATCTTTTCACCCTCTTGTAACTCTTGTAACTTATGAAGAATGTAAATCCCTCCAAATACCTATCATAGTAGCCCCTGACAGCGGATTTGGAAACAGGATAAGCACCTGTCTTCAACCACAAAATGACCTATTTTATGTGCAAAATCATACCTTTTTACTTATATAGGTACTTATATAGGTGTCCCTAGTAGTCAGATTCTTTTGAAAGAGTGGGTCTATAGAACACCGAAGGCGGCAAGGTAGACTAGTACTGTTAACAGTAGGGGAGGACTAGGGGGTGCCATGTGAACTGCACATTCCATCGAAATGTTGATAGAGAGGAGCTTATTTAGTAGACTAACGCGAAGGTCTTCTGAAAAGTTTTACCTTTTGTACGATTTGTTCAGGTCGTACCTTTTTCCACGCGTTTCCCAATTCGGCGGAGCGCCACGTTGAGAATCCGGCTTGTTCCAGGTAGGAAATCCTTACGCCCCTATTTGATGCCCTATTCGGCGCGGAATCACGGGGGCATGTGGGGGCCTGCCACCGCTCCGGCCCAGTTTTTTGCGGGCTGTATTCGGGTTTTTCGGCAAGCAGCGTTGTAAAAAAGGAAAGGGCGCTTTCAGCGCCCAAATATTCAACATATGGTAGCGGGGGTTGGATTCGAACCAACGACCTTCGGGTTATGAGCCCGACGAGCTGCCACTGCTCCACCCCGCGTCGTGACTGCATCTTTAGTATAATGCCTGATGGGGCAGGGTGTCAAGACGGCCCTAACTCCATGAACCTTATAGTAACATCCTGGCTTTTTCCTTTTTGAGGGCTCTCCGCCTCTTTACTTTTTGCCGGAGTGCTAGCTGGAAGCATTGACCAAGCAGGATAAATGGGTTACACTAGAGACATGTTATATCTTGGTACTTCGGGGTTTAGCTATGATGACTGGGTGGGCAGTTTCTACCCGCCCGGTATGCCCAAGCGGGAATGGTTGAGCTACTACGCCCGTGAGTTCAATGCCTGTGAGATAAACTCAACTTATTACGCCCTGCCCAAGCCATCCACCCTAAAGGCTATGGCTGAGAAGACGGGTGAAGGCTTTCTCTTCTCCGTCAAGGCAAATCAAGCCATGACGCACCAGCGGGAAGATAACGCCCCGGTTTTTGAGGCTTTCGGCGAGGTGCTGGAGTCTCTCATTGACGCTGGTAAGCTGGGGTGTGTCCTGGCTCAATTTCCGTATAGTTTTGAGTTCAATCGCCGTAACTGGGAGTACCTGGCGCTATTCAAGGAACGGCTGGGCAAATTGCCGGCCGTGATTGAGTTCCGTAACGCCCGGTGGCTGAGGAAAGAGGTGTTTGACTGGCTTCGTCAGCATGAACTGGGCTTCTGCTGCGTTGATGAGCCGCCCTTACCCAATCTCATTCCACCGCTGGCTGAGGTAACCAGCAAGATAGCCTACATCCGCTTCCACGGGCGCAATAGCGCTAAGTGGTGGCAGCATGAGCACGCCTATGAGCGCTATGATTATAGCTATACCCCGGAAGAGCTCGCCGAGTGGCTCCCCAGGATTCGGAAGCTGGATAGCGTCGCGGAGAAGACCTTCATCTTTGCCAATAATCACTGGCGGGGACAATCAATCGGTACCATCCGCCAGTTACGGGTGATGCTGGATTAGACCATCCTGTCTTTTATTGCTTTCTTGAATGACGTAAGTATAATGTATAATAACATAATAACATATGCGTGAGTCGAAGAGGAAAAATCACAACCTATCTCAAACTTTGAGAGTAGGGGAGGGGGAAAATGACTACTAATTTCAACATACTTCGGTCGCGTTTGGAGGGGGAGCGCAAGCGTCTGGTTGATGAGCTGGAACAGCTGAAAGCTAACGCTAGTCCCAAAGATGAAAGACGGGAAGGCAGCCCTTTTGGCAAGAGAGAGGAAGAGGCTACTGAGACCCTTGAGCTGGAGAAGCGGCTGGTCTTGGAGAAACGCATCAATGAGCAACTGGCTGACGTGGAGCATGCTTTACATAAATTTGAGGAAGGCACTTACGGCTTGTGCGATAACTGCGGTCAGCAGATAGACCCGGCTCGGCTGGAGGCCCTCCCACAGGCAAGCTTATGTATGCAATGCAAAGCTCAGCAGGCAAAGAATGCGAAAGGTAAATCACCTCCAGGCTAAGTGGCGGAGTGCGGTCTTTTCCCTCACCGGGCTATTGATCGTGGTTGCTGACCAGCTCAGCAAGGAGTGGATACGGAGCAATCTACCTGAGGGGCAGTCTCTATTTCAGCTGGGATTCTTCCGGATAACCCATATCCACAATACGGGAGCTGCCTTTGGCTTATTCCAGGGACAATCATTCGTGCTCACCATTGTTGCCAGCATCGCGGTCACGGTTATTCTGGCTTACGCCCTGGTCAGCTATCGTTACTTTCCCTGGCTTGACAGCATGCTGAGCAAGTCAGCTCTCGGCCTGATGCTGGGTGGCACCGCAGGCAATTTGATTGACCGGCTCCGCTTCGGCTATGTTACCGACTTCATCAATTTCGGTTACTGGCCAGCGTTTAACGTTGCCGACTCCGCGGTAACGGTTGGAGTTATTATCTTTGCTATCTCTCTCCTTTCCCTATCTCAACCAGAGAAGCAATGATATGGACAAAACGTATAGTCTGGTAGCCGATAAGCCAGGAACACGGCTGGATAAGTTTGCCAGCGAAAAATGCCCGGAGCTCTCCCGAACCCTTGCCCAGAGGCTTATCGCTGATGGCTATATTACGGTGAATGGTCAGCCGGCCAAGCCAAGCCTCAAGCTCGCTATGGGTGATAGGGTAGATATCACCATACCTCCCACTCCACCCAGTCCCTTATCGCCTGAACCAATCCCACTGAATATTGTTTATGAAGATGATGACCTTCTGGTGGTGGATAAGCCGGCTGGGCTCACGGTTCATCCCGCACCGGGACACCCTGACCATACGCTGGTTAACGCCATTCTGGCTCACTGTCCGCACCTGGCTGAGCTCAGCAGCTCACTAAGGCCGGGGATTGTGCATCGGCTGGACAAGGATACCTCAGGTCTGATGCTGGTAGCCAAGAACAGGGTTGCCCAGGCTGACCTGACCAGCCAGTTCAGGGCTCGCACCATCGTCAAAGCTTACCTGGTACTGGTGAGGGGGCAGCTTACCCCGGAGCGGGGTATCATTGAGGCGGCGATCGGGCGTGACCCTCGCAACCGAAAGCGCATGGCAGTGGTCACAGAGGGAAGGGAAGCCCGCACCCAGTATCAGGTGCTCAAGTATATAGACAACTATACGCTGCTTGAAGTCATCCCTGAGACAGGGCGTACTCACCAAATACGGGTTCACTTTTCAGCCATCGGCTATCCGGTGGTGGGAGACCCGGTGTACGGGGTGCGCTCACCCCATCTATCCCGGCAGTTCCTGCACGCCTGCCGTCTGGGATTCAAGCTACCATCCACCGGTGAATACGTTGAGTTCACCTCTGAGCTTCCTGCGGACCTAGCGCGGGCACTGGAAGAGATAAGCTAGCGTCTGAGGCGGTGAGGGTGGTAGAATAGTCAAAAAGGAACGCAAAAACATGAAAAGGGTTCTGCTGCTTTTGGCCAATGGTTTTGAGGCTTTTGAGGCGGCTGCGTTTACCGATGTCCTCGGCTGGGCCAGCGCCTTTGGCTCCGAGCCAATTGAGGTTATCACCGCCGGTCTTCATGAGAAACTCAAGTGCACCTTCGCTCTCGAAGTCGTGCCCGGGCTCCAGTTGTCTGAGATTAAGGTTGAGGAGTTTGACGCCCTCGCCGTTCCGGGAGGATTTGAGAAGGCGGGGTTTTATGAGGATGCCTACTCGCCAGAGTTTCTGGATATTATTCGCAAGTTTGCCGAGCTGGGCAAGCCGATTGCCTCGGTCTGCGTTGGCGCCCTTCCTTTGGGGAAGAGCGGCATCTTGAAAGACCGGTGCGCCACGACCTATCACCTGCTGGAGGGCAGGCGGCGGAAAGAACTGGCGGCCATGGGAGTTGAAGTTATAGATGCGCAGCTGGTTCAGGATGGCAACCTCATTACCTCAACTTCACCGGCCACCGCCACTGACGTGGCGTTTGTGCTTCTGGAAAAGCTGACCACGCGTGATAACGCCGAGGCAATCAGAAGATGGATGGGGTTTGAGCCCAGCACAGGTGCTTAAATTTAGTTGGAAGAGGGTCACATGAACAAATCAGTTAGAGTTCGCTTTGCGCCCAGTCCCACTGGCTACCCCCATGTGGGCAATATCCGGACGGCTTTGTTCAACTGGCTCTTTGCCCGCCACACCGGGGGCACCTTCATTGTCCGCATTGAGGACACTGATGTTGCCCGCAGAGTGGAGGGAGCGCTGGAGGCTATCCTTGATGGCTTGCGCTGGCTGGGGCTGGACTGGGATGAGGGGCCAGAGGTGGGGGGAGATTATGGGCCTTATTTCCAGTCGCAGCGGTTGGAGCTATATCGGGAAGCTGCCCAGCGTCTGGTCTCGCAGGGGGATGCCTATTATTGCTACTGCTCTCCACAGCGTCTGGAGGAGATGCGAAAGGAGCAGGCGAGACGCAAACAGCCGCCGGGCTATGACCGGCGCTGCCGCGATTTGAGTGCCGCCGAGCGCGCGCAAAAGGAGGCGGAAGGCATTACGCCGGTGGTGCGCTTCAAGACGCCGCTTGAGGGGCAGACCAGGTTCAATGACCTGATCTGGGGTGAGGTGGTGGTGGAAAACAGCACCATTGATGATTTTGTTCTGCTCAAGTCAGATGGTTACCCTACTTATCATCTGGCCAACGTGGTTGATGACCATTTAATGGAGATAAGCCATGTCCTGCGGGCTGAGGAGTGGCTGCCCAGCGTTCCCCGCCACAAGCTCCTCTACCAGGCTCTGGGATATGAGATGCCGCTGCTTGCTCATCTGCCGATGATACTGGGTCCCGACCGGTCCAAGCTGAGCAAGCGACACGGGGCGGTGTCCATCACCGAGTATCAGGAGCAGGGCTATCTCCCTGAAGCCATGGTCAACTTCCTCGCCCTGCTCGGCTGGTCTCTGGATGATAAAACCGAGATTATGTCCAGAGAGGAGCTGGTGAAGAATTTCTCTCTAGAGCGGGTAAGCAAAACTGCCGCCATCTTCAATTCAGAGAAGCTCAACTGGATGAATGGGGTGTATATCCGTAACTTAAGCTTGGAAGATTTCACCCAGCGATCCTTACCGTTTTTGGAGAGGGGGTTACCGCCTGAGGTAGCGCGCCCTCTACCCATTGACTATGTCCGGCGGATTATGCCCCTCATCCAGGAGCGTGCCCGTACCCTGGCTGAGGTTCCTGAGCTAGCCGAGTTCTTCTTTATCACCGAGCTTGAGTATGACCCCAGCTTGCTGATTGGCAAGGGCATGACTCAGGAGTCAGCCATTGAAGCGCTGGAAGCAGCCCAGCAGCGCCTGGGTCAATTAGAGGCATTTGATGAAGAGCCCCTGGAGGCGGTGCTCCGTCCCCTGGCTGAGGAGCTGGGTCTGAAGACAGGGCAGCTCTTTGGCGTGCTGAGGGTGGCGGTCACCGGGCGGACAGCAGCACCTCCGTTATTTCAGACCATGGCGGTGCTGGGTAAGGAAAAATGCCTGAGCCGAATCAAAACGGCGCTGGAAAAGCTGCGCCAAAATTATCCTGATAGAAAGGAATAGCGGTATGGCAGGTCCGGAACATTCGCAGATTCCTGCGGAGAAGCTGGTTGAGCTGTGCTCGAGGAGTGCTTATACGCTTGACGGCTTGTGGTTTACCCTGGTTGAGGAGAAGTTTGGGCTGGACACAGCTCTGGAAATAGACGTGGAGGTCTGGCGGAGGCTCTGCCTGGTTCAGGCGAGGCGGGTGCAAAAGTACTTTCCCATTGATGAGAGTAGCCCGATTCGCAAGCTGATCAAGGTGATTGAGCTTGACCCGCTGCTGGCTATTTTCAAGCCCGAAGCGGTTGAGCTTACAGACAAACGAGCGGTGCTGCGCTTCACTGATTGCCCGCCGCAGAAAGCCAGAATAAGGGACGGCAGGGGTGAGTTTCCCTGCAAGGCAGTGGGGCTAGCCTTCCTTAACTCCTATATTGAGGTGATTGACCCTGAGATCAAGCTGAGCTGTCTTGCCTGTCCACCCGATGACCACCCGGCACAATACTGGTGCGAGTGGCAGTTTGAACTCCGAGATGGCGAGAAAACTTGACATAAAGCAGCAACAGGAAAGGACGTGAAGACCACTATCAAAGATTGGCTTAGAGTCCTGGTATTGCTGCTGGATGAGGCGGCGGCGATAGTTTTGGTGCTACTGGCTCTGTGGTTTTTCCACATACGAATCCCGCTCTCGGTGGCGATTGTTTTGGCGCTGCTGCTTGGTGTGCTCATCTTCATCATCCACAGGGCGGTTTTACCCAGTTTCCACGTAAAGCAGTTAACCGGCTCGGAGGGGATGATTGGTCTGGAAGGGGAGGTGATAGAGCCGCTGACGCCAAAAGGGGTGGTCCGCGTTGAGGGCGAATACTGGAAGGCAAAGTCAGTTGATGGGGATATAGCGGCGGGGGAAAGTGTGGAGATTCTGGGCTTAAATAAGCTTACCCTGGAGGTCAAGCACAAAAACCCGCCGTCAAGGGATTGAGATTGTCAGTAATGGAAACTATGGAACCTGAATATATAGCGCTTTACCGCTCGGGCGAGCTGGAGCGCCGTGCTCAAGTGCTGGAGGCACGGTTGCGCTCATGTGATATCTGCCCGAGGGAATGCGGCGTTAACCGGCTGGAGGGGGAGCTGGGGTTTTGCCGCTCCGCGCATCTACCCATCGTGGCGGCGGTCTGCGCTCACCACGGCGAGGAGCCGGCTATTTCCGGAAGCAAAGGGTCAGGGACGATATTCTTCGCCAACTGCAATCTGCGCTGCGTCTACTGCCAGAACCACCAGATAAGCCAGGATTTCGGCAAGCAGCAAGCCAATGCAGTTACCCCTCACGCTCTGGCTGAGCGCATGCTCTACCTTCAGGACGAACTGGGGTGTCATAATATCAACTTCGTTTCGCCCTCGCACTTTGTGCCGCAGTTGGTCCGCGCCGTGCTGGAAGCGGTGCCGATGGGGCTCCGGCTGCCACTGGTCTACAATACCAGCAGCTATGATTCGGTCAGCACCTTAAAAGAGCTTGAGGGGATAATAAGCGTTTACCTAGCGGATTTGAGGTACGCCGCTGATAAATGGGGCAGGAGATTCTCCCGGGTTCCAGATTACGTGGAGCGAGCTCGGGCGGCGATTCGGGAGATGCATCGGCAAGTCGGAGACCTAGTGGTGGATGAAGAGGGTATCGCCCGGAAGGGGCTGGTGGTGCGTCATCTCATACTGCCCAACCGGATAGCCGGAAGCCGGGACTCGCTCACTTGGCTAGTGAATGAAGTTTCGCCCACGGTTACCGTCAGCATCATGGCTCAATATTTCCCCACCCATCATGCCCGGCAGGTACCCCTTCTGGCCAGGGAAATCACCTGGGAGGAGTACGCTGAGGTCATCGGGCTGCTGGAGGAGCTGGGGATAGAAAATGGATGGGTGCAGGAAATGGGGGCATCAGGAAGCTATCTGCCTGATTTTACCCGTGAAGGTCACCCCTTTGAATCAGCCGTGGGCAATCTGGGGTGAGACCTGCCATCCCTGGCGCTATTTCCCCTTTCGCCTCGACCAGGAAAAGCGAATCTTCTTGCCGTTGAGCTTATCCTTCTTATTTACGTTTTCAATAAAGGTCTTGAGGTCAGTAAGCGGTTTATCAGCCATGGCAAATATCCTTCTGCTGCTTGAATCCAAAATCCAGACTAATTATATCATACCCGCGGGCACAAAGCCAAATGTAGGTATGAGTTTATTGATTCCAAACATATCAAGATGCTACACTGTTAGCTGAAGCATGAGCTACACCGTAACCCAAGAGAGCTTTGACCGCCTCACTTCATACTGGGCTGACTCAAGCCACCGTTTGAAGTGGGGCTCGGTTTTTGTTTTACCCCGCTGGCTGGAAGTCTGGTGGCGGGTGTTTCAGCCCGGGACTGAGCTTTATTTAGGTGTGGTTAGAGACCGGTCAGAGATCATCGGCATTGCGCCGCTTCAGGTAAGTGGGAGAAGAGCTTTCTTTATCGGCAGCCCTGACGTCTGCGATTATCTGGACTTCATCGCCGCTCCGGGAAGAGAAGGCGATTTCTTCAACGCCCTGCTTGATGAGCTGCGAAAGCAAGGCATCGAGCACCTGGACTTGAGGGCACTGCGGCCTGACTCCACCGTGGTCACCAGTCTAGTGGAGGTAGCACGCAGCCGGGATTTTGAGGTCCTCTGCCGTGAGAAGGAAGTTAGCATGGAGCTGGATTTACCGGCTAGCTGGGAGGAGTATCTGGCGGGACTGGACAAAAAGCAGCGCCATGAGGTGAGGCGCAAGCTGAGGCGGCTGTGGGAGGCAGGTAAGGTGGCGTACCGCTGTCACGAGGTCAACGAGCAGGAGGTAGGTAGCCTAACTGACACCTTTTTAAAGCTCTTTGCGTTGAGCCGGGAGGAGAAAGCCCGTTTTCTGACCGCGCAGATGGAGTCCTTCTTCCGGTCACTGGCTGAGGCTATGGCTGAGCTCAGGCTGCTCCGGTTTGGCATCCTGGAGGTGAACGAGCAGCCGGCAGCCATGACCATGGTCTTTGACTATAACGGGTCAATGTACCTCTACAACAGTGGCTATGACCCCCAATATAATTCCTTAAGCGTGGGACTACTTTCCAAGGTCCTCGGCATCAAAGAGAGCATCGAGCGGGGCAGGAAGAAATGGGATTTCTTGAAGGGAGCGGAGAAATATAAATACCAATTGGGCGGTAGTGAAATACCGCTTTATAATTGTCAGATAACTTTAAGGTGATATGGAGAAGAAAGATTCAGCCAGAAATGGACAGATGAGAATCGCCATGCTCAGCGCGCACAGCTGTCCGCTGGGCAAACTGGGGACGAGGGATACCGGGGGGATGAGTGTTTATGTTCTGGAGCTGGCGCGTGAGCTGGGGAAGTGCGGGCACTTGGTCGATGTCTACACTCGCGTCCATGACCCCAAAGATAAGCTGATTTATGAACTGGGACCCAACGCCCGGCTCATTCACCTCCGAGCGGGGAAAGATGGGGAGATACATAAGCTAGCCGTCTATCCTCACCTGCCCGACTTCGCCAGACATCTGGAGAATTTCCGGAGGCGTAACCACCTCCAGTATGATTTGGTCTACAGCCACTACTGGCTCTCGGCCTGGGTGGGGAGGCATTTGCAGGTCTGGTGGGGAGTGCCCCATATGGTGATGTTCCACACGCTTGGCGCCGTCAAAAACGCGCTCGGCGTTGGTGAAGCTGAGCCTGAGCTGCGCCTCAGGACTGAGGAATGTCTGGTCAGGAACTGTCATCGCATCGTGGCAGCGACGCCGAGGGAGAAGGAGCACCTCATCAGCTACTATGGCGCTCCGCCAGAGAACATCAGCATTATTCCCTGTGGTGTGAACTTGGAGCTATTCCGGCCCGTGGACAAAGAGATAGCCAGACAACAGCTGGGCCTGGATGGCGGTAAGTATATTCTGTTTGTCGGCCGGATTGAGCCACTGAAGGGCGTGGATAAATTGCTGAGGGCGATGACCTATCTCACCAGTGAGCCAAGACCCAAACTTCTGGTCATTGGCGGTGAGAACAGCCGGGACGAGGTGGAGCGGCTGCGGAGGCTCTCCCGGGAGCTTAAAATAGCGGACTCGGTCAGCTTTCTCGGTGTAGTGAGACAGGAGGAATTACCCCGCTTTTACAGCGCCGCCGATGTCTGTGTGGTTCCCTCTCATTACGAAAGTTTTGGCCTGGTAACCCTGGAGTCCCTGGCCTGCGGGACGCCGGTGGTGGCAACCAGAGTTGGTGGCAACGAGAGCATCATCCGGCAGGGGGAGACCGGGTATGTGGTCCCGGATAATACCCCCCATCTTCTGGCGGAGAAGATCGCGCTCATCCTCTCCCGCTCAAACGGCAACGCTGAATCGGCCGAGCTGATACGGGCATCGGTAGAGGGCTTCGGCTGGCCAACCATCGCGGAGGCAGTGGCGAGGGAGTGCCAGGCGCTGCTGGCGAACTAACCCGCCGGAAGGCGCTAG
>Ga0209426_1001673_pt1 | contig 12461 bp, 10 predicted proteins | sample Deesub1362B_J571_FD_187697 | JGI IMG/M metagenome (GOLD analysis project Ga0209426, IMG submission 187697) | Deep oceanic, basalt-hosted subsurface ecosystem from Juan de Fuca Ridge flank, Pacific Ocean, CORK Borehole 1362B_J2.571 (SPAdes)... ...
GCAGGAAGCGCCGCCAACGGGCCAGCGTCCGCCACACCCGTCGCTCCGGCTGCCCGCTGTGGGCTGCCAGCCACGCCGCCGTTACCGGCTCTCCTGCTGCGCCCAGCGCCGCCAGGACGGGCCGGACCCGCTTCTCCCACCGTTCCCATTCCTCGTCCGGCGCGTCCGGCGCCGGAGCCATCCGCGCCCAGAAGGTCTCGTAGTAACCCATCAGGCCCCGGGGCAGCCGGTCCAGGTCGAGGGGGTCGAAGCCCGGCTCCTTTGCCGCGATGTCCGCCAGGATGTACTCCAGGTACTTGAAGTTGCCCTCGCTGGCCTCCTTCAGCGCCCCCACGAACCGGTCCACCGGAACGGGCGGCTTCGCCCCCTCCAACGCGCGGCGGATCTCGGGCCGCCCCGCCTGCTTCCGCAGGAACCTCTCGATGTCCTCCTGCTGGCGGGGATCGTTCCAGGCGAGGGCCATCTCCTCCACTGGCGTGTCAGGCTCGGTGACGAGGGGGTAATCGCCGGGGCGGTGGGTGAGAAGGACATAGGCTCCCTCGGGCAGACGGGAGGGGAGGAGAAGCCAGTTGGCCCCCGGCGGGACCGGGTCGGCCTCGTCCAGGCCGTCGATGACCACCAGTACCGGCTTTCCCCCGGTCCGCTCCACCGCCTCCCCCAAGAGTTGGCGGAAGAAGGCCGAGTCCTGCCCCGCCCGCTCGGGCAGGTGGTCGTGGGGGAGGCCGTAGCGGGCGATGAGGCGGGCGCAGAGGTGGTTGAGACACTGGTCGGGCCGGGTGACGCCCATCGAGGCGTCCACGAAGTGGACTGGAGCGTTGTATCGTTGGGCAACGGCGGCGGCGAGGGCCGTCTTGCCCAGCCCGGCGGCGGCAACGACCCGGAGGTAGGCGCAGGGACGGTGGGCGAACACCCCCTCCAGCCACTCGAAGACGAACTCGCGCCCCACGAACTTCCCGGTGTGCCGCTCGATCTCTTCGGCGACCTCGTAGACGTAGTCCTTCATCGAGGGATAGCGCTGGAGGATGACCTGGTAGACAGTGTTGTGGTCGCCGGTGATGAGGATACTCTGAATAGCATCGCGGCCGATGGAGATGCTTCGCCCGCCGGAGGGCTCTCTGGGCTTCTCCGGCGTGTGCAGTTTGAGGGGGTTCAGGCACAGATCCCGCAGCGTCTCAGCGGGGATGGCGTAGGCGTAGCGCACCTCCGGCGCGCCCTCGGGGCGCTCCACGTCACGGTAGCGGGTGAGCATCCCGACCACACGCCCGGTGGCGGCATCCAGCACCGGCGCACCGCTGAGGCCTTTATCTACCTCAGCCCCCTGGATCTGGAGCAGGGGGAAGGGCCAACCCCGTACCGGCACCAGTCCGCCGATCTTCCCCTGCGGCCAGCGGGCATCCACAGGGCCATCCTGGGGGTAGCCCAGCGCCTGATAGGGGTGGCCGTTGCCCCCCTCGGCCGGGCCCAACGCGGCAGGGCGTGCTCTCTCCGGCAATGGCCCGGCGAGCCGCAGGAAGGCCACGTCGGCCTCCGGGTGCCAGCCGTCGAGGAGGACCTCCGCCTCCACCGGCTCACCCCCGACATGGAAGGCCAGCCGCACCCGGTCGCCCGGCCCGGCCCCGGCGGCTTCGACCACGTGCGCGCAGGTCACCGCCAGGTCCGGGCGCACCAGGAAGCCCGTGCCCCACGTCCGGCCTTCTGCATCCTCCACGCGGACGACGCAGGCGGCCAGATCACCCGGCTTCATCCCGCACCTCCTTCTTGCCGCGTCCCGCCCATCGTAGAGCGTCCCCTGGCAACTGACTCCACATCAACCCACCCCTGCAGGCCACAACTCCGTGACGGGTACGTTCACCACCACCTTCCATCGTCCGTCGTAGGGGCCTGCGCGAGGACGGCCGGGGTCCAGTTTGACCGGCCCGGCGGAGCGGATCAGTCCCTCGACAGGACGGTCCAGGCTCTCCAGCAGGTAGCCCAGCCGCGACCCCAGGCTCTTGTCCCCCATCCGATTGGCGTACTCGACCAGGGTGGATTCGTCTACCTCCTCCAGCGCCGCCCGCAATGCTTTGGCCACCTCGGCGACACCCCCCGCGTAGCGGGGCTGATGCAGGCTGTCCACGATGGCCTTCGCCTCGTCGGCGATGAGCACCGGCAGACCGTCTATGATCTCACGCCGGTAGCCGAAGAACTTGTGCGGCTTGAGGGTGACGAAGCGGAAGCGGAGGTCCCGGAAGGCCACGGGCCGCTTCTTCTTCGTCGTCGCCACGAAGGTGGTGAGGGGGACCTGTTCGATAAAGCCGTAGAAATGAAGCGCGGACCAAAAGGAGACGTAGGCCGGGGTGACCAGATGGCTGGCGATGAAAAGGGGATTGGAAAGCACCCTCTCCGGTTCCAGGCCCAGCAGGAGGTATTTGCCTTTCTCGACCTCGGCGACGAGATCCTCGGCCTTGAGGCGGGCGATCAGGCGGTAGGCCTGCCTGCGCTTCAGACCGAAGAGGTCCATCAGGAGAGAAGGGGTGAAGTAGAAGAGATCGCGCTGGCGTAGCCCCCGGGCAAGGGAGATTGGGGACAGATGTTCCGCCATCTGCGGGCATTCTCCTCCTGGCTTACATCCATTTTATCATCGCAGGCTGCGGGGGGCAAATTGCCCCCGTTTCATTCCTTCACCATTGCCTGCCAGATCTTGCCTTCTTCCAGTCCCCATGTCCTCAGTTTTTCTTCCCGTTCCTGTGGATCTAACATAGCCAGCGGGAGTAGCACATCGTTGAGCCACTGGAGAACCCGATAGGCCTCGAGAGAGCGCAGGCCAAAAGCCACGACAGTTAACAGCGTTACCAGGAGTAGGCCACCCACCATCGCAAACAGTAACACCCACAACACTATGGATGCTACTCCCAATGCCATCAATGTCACAATTAGTCCACCCAGGCATAAGACCAACGCCGGTCCACTGAGCATACTTATGGACCCCTCAGAGGGAATCTGCTGGACCCGCTGGACAAGGTGACGTATCCGAGGATCAAGCAAGAGGCCATGCAGTTGAGCCCTCCTTGCTGTCTCCTTGATCTTTTTGAAGGGAAGCGACCACCCGAAAGGTGGGCGGCTTTGTTTTCTAATCCTTGGTGGCCTCTTCACCATGCAGCGGAACGGACGGGCCTCCAGATCTCCCCCATACCAGTTGTATCGCCAAATGAAACGCCACTTTTCTGGCCCTTGCTCCTGCAGTTGCTCTGCCGCAAATCGCAGCCACAGAGGCGGCACCCGATAGACCGGCTCCTCTTCCGGCTCATCTGCCAGCCGAAGCACCCCCCACCGCTGCTGCAGGTCCTCCACGTCTACCGGCTCCACGATGCCGTACCCGGCTAGGGTCCGTAGCACGGCGCGTCCCTTGGTCACATCTCCCCGCCGTCCCATCAGCGCGGCCATCAGAGGCCCGTCCACGTAGGGCACACGGCTTGCCACGATAGCCAAGGCCCGCACCGCGCGCTGGGTCTCCGGATCCAGCCGTCGGTAGGTCGCGTTCATCACCGCCCGAACGCTCGCTTGCTGCGAGCCCTTTTCCTCTCCCCCATCGCTGGGCTCAACCGCCAGCGTCCCCACCCCCCTCTGCTCCCCGGCAACGTCCTCCAGCACCGAGGGGAGGTCGCTCTGGTTGACCAGATAGGCGGCGATGGTCAGGGCCTGCGCATACCGCCCCACCACCCGCGCCAGTCGGCAGGCCTCCTCCCGCCGATACTTCGGCCTGTCGATCGTCCGATGCAGCAGGCGCAGCGCTTCTTCCTCCGCCATTTCCCCGAGGTGGACGGCCAGGCCGCCGATCTCGTAAGCGACCCGTGCGGCGGGGCACGTGACGAGCAGGCCCATATGTCGGCCTCCTCGTAGGAGCGGGGCGACCACCTCGCCCGATTCCACTCCGTCCACGATCACCAGATACCGTCCTTCGGTGATCCTCCGCGCTACCGCCGCCTGCCGTCGTGCCGGGTCCTCCTCTCTCACCCCCAGAACCCTTGCCCACACGTCCAGCCAATCCTTCTCGTTCCACCCCTCCCCGAGTTCGACCCACAGCACGCCGTCCGGGAAGAAGTAGCGGACCTCCGGCCGATGCGCAAGCCGCTTCACCAAAGTGGTCTTCCCCACGCCCTCAACTCCCCATATGGCCACCGGCCCCTCTCCCGCGACCAGCGCTGCCCAGGCCTGTTCCTCTTCCCCGCGCTCCACCGCCCACGCCGGCGGGCGGGGCGCCTGCTGGACGAAAGGCGGCGGGTCGAACACCTCCCAGACCACCCGAAGGTGCTCAACGCTCCCCAGTACCCGCACCCACTCCCAGGTCGGGTCGAAGCCGGTCAGCACCTTTTTCCTGACCAGCACCTTCACCAGTAGCGTCCGCAGGGCCTGCGGCGGCAACAGCCGCTTCCCGTCGAGGAAGGCTTTGATCGTGTTCTCTGTGTACCCCAGCACATCAGACAGCGGCTTGAGGGGCAGCCACACGATGCGCTCCCCCTTCGCTCCCACTGCCCTCCCCTGATACGCCTGCATTACGAACCGTTTCAGTAGATCGGCGAATAGTTTCATCCGCTCTGGTGGCACGCGACCCATTTTTGTACCTCTTTGTACCTTCGGCCCGCGATATGATGTTAGCGGAAAGGGCTAGCCCTCTCTAGCAACGTGTGGAAAGTTTAACCTATGGCTCGCCGGCGGGCAAATCTCCCAGAGGAGGTTTGCCAATGGCCAAGAAGCAGCAGCCGTCCGGGGCCGACCGGCGGGATGCTTTCCTCCGCAAGGTGGTGGAGATCCGGCGCAAGCAGCCCAACGGACGGCCGAAGAAGGGGAAGTAGCCAATGAGCCGGTCGGGGCCTGGGCCCACCCCGACCGGCCTTTTTCTCGGCACGGAATGCGATGGGGGGTAGGAGCACACAAGACTGTGGCTGGAGGTTGGGGAAGGATCGGATTCTACCGCGGAGGCGCAGAGGGCGCAGAGGAACTGCAAAAGTCTCTGCGCTCTCCGCGGTGAGAGGGGTAAGATCGGGGGAGCGACGCGCGCTAGGGGGTGTCGCCCCCGCGCTTTCCGGTTCGGCAAGAGGCGGGTATAATACCCCGCGGGCCCGTCGGCCCCGCAGGAGGTGAGATGACCCGCGTTGCGACCTATGCCCGCGTCTCCACCGATATGCAGGCGGAGGGGGGAAAGTCCATCGCCGCCCAGCAGGCGGAGATGCGCGAGTTCGCCGCGGCCCGCGGCTGGGAGATCGTCGCCGAGTTTGTCGACCCCGGCTACTCCGGCACCACCCTCGACCGCCCCGGCCTCAACGCCCTCCGTGCCGCTGCAAAGGAGCACGCCTTCGACGTCCTCCTGGTCCACGAACTCTCCCGTCTTTCCCGCCGCATCTTCGACACCTTCCGCATCTTCGAGGAACTGGGCCGAGAGGGGATCGGCTTCGCCTCGGTCAAGGAGCCCAACTTCGACTTCTCCACTCCTACCGGTCGGCTCTTCCTCACCATCCTCGCCGCCCTGAACCAGTACTACGTGGATATGCTCAAGATGCACACGGCGAAGGCGAAGCGGGAGCGGGCGCGGGAGGGGCTGTACAACGCCTCCATCACCCCCTACGGCTACCGCCACGCCGGCGACGCCAACACGCCACCGGTCATCGTCGAGGAGGAGGCCAAGGTGGTGCGGGAGATGTTCCAGCGGTACGCCACGGGTCGGTACTCCTTCTTCGAGATCGCCGAGTGGTTGAACGACGCTGGCTACCGGACCCGCTCGGGGCGGCGGTTCTCGAAGGACACGGTGGCCGATATGCTGCGCAACCCCTTCTACAAGGGGTACGTGGTCTACCGACGGGGAAGCCGGGACCAGTCGGCGGGGGAGATCTATCCGGGCAAGCACGAGCCCATCGTCAGCCCGGAACTGTGGGAGATGTGTCGCCGCGTGCGGGAGCAGCGGCGGACAGCGCCGCGGACGTACCAGCCCAAGTACCAGGTCTACCTGCTCAACGGGATCGCGACGTGCGACCTGTGCGGGCGGAAGTTGCGGGCACAGGGGGCGAAGAGCGGACGGTACTACCGGGAGGTGTCCCGCCAGCGGGGGTTCACCGACTGTCCGGTGGCGGGGCGAGGGGTGCGGACGGAGGTGATCGACCGGCAGGTGGGGACGATCTTCCGCTCGCTGCGGCTACCGCCGGACTGGCAGGAGCGGCTGGAGGAGTTGGTGGAGACGGAGGACGACCGGGAGACGCTGGAGAACCGGCGGGCGCGGCTGCAGGCGGAGCGGCGACGGCTGCTGGAGGCGTATGTGCGGGGGGACTTCGAGGGGGCAGAGGAGACGTACCGGCGGGAATTGGCGCGGATCAACCGGGAGTTGGCCGAACTGCCGGCGCCGGCCGATATGGAGACGATCGAGCGGGCAGCGAAAACGATCGAGGAGTTGTCGGAGGTGTGGGACCAGGCGAGCGAGGCAGACCGGCGGGACCTGCTGCGGTTGGCACTGCGGGAGGTGAAGGTGGATGTGGTACAGGGGCGGGTGGTGACGGTGGAGCCGTACCCGGTGTTCGTGCCGCTGTTTCGGCAGGTTCCGGTGTTGCAGGAGGTCACCTTTGGGGTGTTCGTGCCGGTCTGGCCACCGGAGGAGGTGGGGGAGGTGACGTCGCTGCCGGTCCTTCCCCCGCTGGAGGCGGTGCCCGCACCGGAGTCGGCGCCCGACTGGCCACTGGTACCGGAGATGCCGAAGGAAATGGTGGGGGAGCGGACCACGCCCATCCTGGGCCGGTGGTTGAGGGAACGTCGGAAAGCAGGGCGGGCGGTGGGACGGGTCGTGGAGGTGGCGCGGCGGGGTGTCCCACCGCTGAAGGCGGACCGGCGGAAGTGGCCGGAGGTGGCGGTGGAGAGGGTGAGGGCGGTGGAAGAGGTGGGAGAGGGGAAAGTGTCGTTTCTATGGACGCCGTTCGCGCTCCAGCGGTCGGAGGAGAGGGAGGAATGGGTAGAACGGGCACGGCGGGTGGTGGAGCAAGGCGGGGTGTGGGCGTTCGTGGACGTGCTGCCGACGTCGATGGCGGGGCACTGGCTGTACCGGTTCTTTCCGGAGGTGTGGGAGAACGAGGAGACGCGGACGTGGGACGGGGCGCGGATGTACAACTTGTTGAAGGAGGCGGGGTTTGAGGTACGGTTGGCGCGGCGGAGCTTCTACCAACCGGTGCGGTTAGGGGTTGCGCTGGAGATGGCGCGGGAGAGGGAGGCAAGCCCCCAGTTGCGGGTCTTGCCGGAGGAGGTGTACGCGGCGGGGCTGGCGCGGCTGGAGGAGGTGGTGAAGGAAAAGGGGGAGGAAACGCTGACTGGCTCGGAGTTCTGCCTGGTGGAGGTGCTGGCGGAGCGAAAGTGAGGGGTGGCAGAGCGAGTTGACAAGTTACTCTCGCTGTAGTACAATGGGGCCAACCATTGGGGGAAACGGGAAGAAATCCGTGCCGATGGCCGTTTGCACCTTAACGTGGTGATCCGTTGTTAGAGCGGGGACGAGGGGAAAGGAAAGAGCCATCCCCCACTGCCGCCAAGCACGTCGGGATGGCTCTCGAACCGAGTCTCCGCGCGTGAGGCTACGGGCCTCTCTGTCGCGCAGAGTTACTCGCTGCGGGGCCGACGGGCGACAACGGTTGTCAATGACTGACACCGGCTGCCCCACCCGTTAGCCTCACCCCGGCTGCTCCATTTTTTACCATACCCCCCTGAAAACCGCAGGTTGCCCCTGGACGCTGACACGCTCTCAGGAAAGGAGGCGTGTCAGATGTCCATAAGTCTATCCTCCCGGCTGAGCAATTCCATATTCCCCATCCGTGCACGGCGTGCACGGTCTTCCCGCGTCCCCCGCCTGCCGGCTCGGCGTCGGACCTCTCCGGACAGGGAGGTGGTCCGATGATCGAGCAGGTCGGCATCGACGAACGGCGGCGGGGGTTCTTCTGGGGCCCCAACGAACTGATCCGGCAGTGGGCTCCCCTCATCGGCCTCGACGGCATCGGGCTGCTCATCTCGTACGACGTCTGGTGTGACCGACGGGAGGGGTCCGCCACCGAGGGGTATGCTTTCCCCACCCGCGACCAGGAGGCCACTTTCTACGGCATCCGCAAGGAGACGTTAGGGGTGCTGACCTCCATCCTTGAAGCGACGGGGTGGCTCCGGGTCGAGCGGGTGAGGCGGCCCGTGGGCCGCGGACGGGGCGGTGGCGGTGTCGTGTACCGGCAGAAGAACCTGTACCGGCTTCTCGACCGGGACTGGGAACTGACGCCGGACGACGTGCTGAACGTGCTGCGGCTGGCCGACGAGGACCCCCGGGTCTTCAAGCGCATCCGCCATCTGTTCCGGCCCGATTTCCAACCGATCGACGGGAAGGACAACCCGTGGAAGGTCATCCTTCCTCAACTCCGTCAACACCCCCTTTGGCAGAAGTTAGCGGCGCGGGAGCGGGCCCACGCGGCCAACATCCGGCGCCGCTTTGACCATCAGAGGGAAGACCCCCAAGAGAACCGATCGTCCATATCAAGGACCGCCGGTTCGGAGGAGGAGTCGAACCGGTCGTCCATATTACGGACCACCGGTTCGGAGGAGGAATCGAACCGGCAGTCCATACCAGTGACCGCCGGTTCCAACCGGTCGTCCATATTACGGACCGCCGGTCAACCGGTCGTCACTGGTAGGGACGGTAAGCATGATGATGCTGATGATGAGGCCGACGAGGAGGATGAGGATGAGGTTTTCCGTCTCTTCGCCTCGCTGGCCGGGCACGATACTTATGAACCTTCCACGCGAGACGTATCGGCCCTGAGGGCCCTGCGGGCCGAAGGATATACGACCGCCGAGATCCTGGCCGGCATCGAGCGGGCCGTCGCCGGAGCCAGGGCGCGCGGGACGATCCCCCGCCAGTTCACCTATTGCGTCCCCGCCGTCCGGGACGTTCCCCCACAACGGCGGATGCCTGCCGCCAACCCGGCCCCGGCCGTGGGGCGGGCTGCCGTGCCCGTGGCTGCCGTACTACCGGGTTTCTCCGCCGTGCCTAGCCGGGCCGCCGCGCCCGCCGCCGCGCCGTCGGATTCGCAGGCCTCGCCCCGTGCCACCGGGCGAGCCCTCCCCGAACTTCCGGCCGCCTCGCCGGACCCGCTTGCCTCCACTGTTAACGCGCTGGCCCGCTTTGCCGAAGGGCGGGGCCTGGCGCTCGATGAGGCGACCCTGCGTGACCTGGCCCGCCTGGCCCAGGACTTCGACGAGGTCGCCGCGGAGCACGGGAGCTCCGGCCTCGACTGGGTCCAGCGCGCGCTGCGGAAGGTGGACAGCCGAGTGGCGCAGCCCGCCCGCTACGTCCGCGCCATCCTGGAGGACTGGGAGCAGGAAGCCTGCAGCACACTGAGACAGGCTGCCTCTCTACCGCTACCGGAGCAGGAAACGGCCGCAGGGGAGCCGTCGAAGGAACAGGAGGTGCTCTGGAGAAGGGCGCTGGAGGCGCTCCGGCTGGAGATGACGGCGAGCACCTTCAACACCTGGTTCGCCCGCAGCCGACTGCTGGACCTGCGCCGGGAGGACGAAGGGACCGTATGGGTGGTGGGGGTCCACAGCCAGTACGCTAGGGAGTGGCTGGAGGCCCGCCTTCTGCCTGTCCTCGAGCGTGTCCTCACCCAATTGATCCCCGAGACGACGGGGGTGGAATTCGTCGTTCCCGAGGAAGGAGGGATGGACGATGCGTGATCGACCGGCTCGTCTGTTCACCGTCGGCGAGGTGGCCGACCTGTTCCAGGTCTCGCCGCGGACGGTGTTTCGGTGGATGGCCCAGGGGCGGTTGCCGGCCATCCGCGTCGGCAACATCACCCGCATCCGTCCGGAGGACCTGGAGGCGTTCTTCGAAGCGCACCTATCGACCCAGACGCGGGGGCGGCCGGGGCAGCGGAGGGAGGTGGGGGGATGATCTTTCCGGATCTCACCTCCCCGCTCCGGCCCGTGATCGCTGCTTTCTACCGCACCACCTACCGCATCCGGCCGGAATCAGGGCCGGGGGAGTGGGCTCGCGTGCTGCGCCAGCTGCTGGTCGGCGAGGGGCTGCAGGTGGAGCGGGCGACGGTCCTCCACCTCGACCTGGTGGTGGAGAAGCGGATCGGGGTGGCCATCCTGCCCTCGACGGAGGATCTGACCGAGGCGACGCGCTGTCGGATCCGGGAGGCGCTGGCCGCCAACGGGGGACCGGAGGTGGTGCTGCTGATGGCCTTCGTCCCCCGCCCCCGCCTGGGGCGGGTGGACGCGCCGTTGCACGTCGTGAGGGGGTCGGTTCGACGTGGGATGCAAGATGGAGCGAAAGATCGGCGCTGGCGTTGACGATTATCCCTGCCCCTCCGGGTCCTCCCGTGAGGCGTGGAGGAGTTCGTCGGCGGTGACGCCGCTTTCGGCCAGCGACCTGGAGAGGCGAAGCACCTGGAGGTACGCCTGCACCCGGCGGAGTTCCTCGTACTTCTCAGGCGCGATGAGGACACCGACGGGCTTCCCCCGTCGGGTGATGGGGCCCTCTTTGAGCCGCCTCAGCCAGTGGGAGAGGCCACGGCGGGCTTCGACGACGGAGATGTGTATCCTTTGCTTCACGCTGTGGGTCCTCACAGCAGGGGGCTATGCCCCGGCAGTGGGGCGGCTGCTATCCCTCCTGCGCCAGCCGCTCCATCACCCACATCCGGATCAACGTCTGATAGCCGATCCCCTTCCGAGCCGCGATGGCCTTCAGCCGCTCGATCACGTCCGGGTCCAATCGGAGGGAGATCTGCTTCTTCGGCGGACGGGCGTCCACGAAGGTCACCTCCACCGGCTCCGTGTCCTCCAAGAACTCCGTCGAGTCGTGGGTATCCCAGAACTCTGCCTCTTCCCTGTCGTCCTTGAACTTCGGCAACCGACCCATCTTCCACCTCACTTTTGCTCGAAGTACCGACGCTCGGCAGGGGACATATCCCAGGCCGTGATGATCCGGACCGCCACCCAGTCGTGTATCGGTTGCATACGCATTGTATACCGCGACGGGCATCTGTCAACTTGTGGAAGGCCCGGCGAAAGACCTGGCATACGAGGTATATCGAGGTGAAGACGGACAAGGGAGGGAGGAAGACCGGTGAAAGGCCTCTTACGCAAGGCCCATACCTCCGGCGACGATGCCGCCTTGGATTCGGCAAAGGGGGTGCAAGATGATGCTGCCTGTTGAGTTCTCCGCGACAGGGACCCTCGCCCTGGTGGGGATCGCTGCCGTTCTCCTGGGCTGGCTGCTGGCCCGCGTCGGGAGGGCCTTAGGGGTGCTTCTGCTTGCCGCTGGCGCGGTGGCCCTGGTGGGCCTCCTGGCTCTGACGCTGTTTCACCAGAGCCGGGCCACAGCCGCAACGGCGACCGCCGCAGCGGTGGCCACTACGGGGCAGGCGGTGAGCAGCGTCGCCGTGACAGTGCTGGCGGTGCTGCTGCTGATCGCCGTCCTCGGCGGCGGAGGGGTGATCGGCTACCTCTACCTCCGCCTCCGCCGGGCCGAGCGGCAGGGCCGTTGGCTCCCCGGCCCCAACGCACGCTGGGGACGGGCAGGAGAGATGCCATCTGTCCCTTGGTGGATGTACGTGCCGCCTCCACCGGCCTGGTGGGGGTATCCTCCACCGTTGCCGATGGTCCGCACCGCAAACACCGGGTACGTGGTGATCGATGAGGACGAGGAGGTAGACCTGGAGGCGCTGCCCTGGGAGGAGGATTGGGGATGGTGAGGCGCACAGCGCTTTTCACAGTTATGGTCTGCGGGACGTCGGTGGCGCTGCTCGTCCTCTCGGCCTGCGCCGGGACTTACACGACCCGCTCCGCGGCCTCCCTCCCGCCCGCCGTCACCTCCACCGCCCTCCGCCCCACCGTGGAGCAGGCACAGGTCGAGTTGTACCTGCACGGCGTACAGGCCGAGGAAACCCTGACAGCGGTCCGCGCCCTGCAGACGGCCACCGCCGTCGCGGGCCGGGCGACGGCAACGGCGTGGGCGTGGCGGGCCACGGTGACCGCCCAGGCGGCTCAGGCCACGGCGACGGCGCGGGCGTGGGAGGCGACGGCCACGGCGCAAGCCGTGCAGGCCACGGCCACCGCCCACGCCCAGGCGGTGCAGACAACTGCGACGGCCCAATCCGCCCGTGCCACGGCGACGATGGAGGCCATCCTCGGGTATCAAGCGGCCACGGCCACGAGGGCGGCCTGGGAGGTGCAGGCCACCTCCACGGCCGTGGTCGCCGCCGCCGTCGCCACGGCCCAGGCAGCCCATGCAGAGCAGGCCCGACTGGAGGCGGAACGGGCGCGGCTGGTATATCCGGTGAAGGCCTACGGGCTGTGGGTTCTCCTATTCACCGCTTTCGCCCTGTTGGTTTGGGGGGGCCACCGCTTCATCCGCGCCGGGGAGGCCCGCCTGCGGGCGATCCCCCGCGACGCACGGGGAGATGCGCCGATCC